>ENA-UOOI01001072-UOOI01001072.1-fermentation-metagenome-genome-assembly--contig:-NODE-1072-length-30691-cov-3.750751_pt1 | contig 30691 bp, 26 predicted proteins | sample MGYA00245779_ERZ724027 | MGnify/ENA primary metagenome ERZ724027 (study PRJEB28704, sample SAMN03018318) | fermentation metagenome | biome: anthropogenic terrestrial biome; feature: soil; material...
CAAGTCGATGCTCTCCGTGGGGTACAAAATACCCCAAAAAGGAATTCTGATCTCTTCAGGAGAGATGAAGTCGAAGGTGGATCTGCTGGAAGCATGCAAGCTGCTGGGAGAGAAAGGGTATGACCTCTATGCCAGTCATGGCACACAGACATTTCTGGAGGAGAACGGAATTAAGGCGACCGATGTGAACTGGCCGGACGAAGACGGGGAGAACAACATCAGGCAGATGATTGTCGACAAGCGATTCGACCTGATCATCAATATTCCCAAGAATGTAACGAAACGGGAACTTACCAACGGGTATATCATCCGCCGGGGCGCGGTCGATTTTAACATCCCGCTGATCACCAATGCCCGTCTTGCCAGCGCTTTCATCACGGCTTTCTGCAATATGGACCTTGTAGATCTCGAGATCAGGAGTTGGAATGAATATTGATCACGTACCTTGCCGATGAAGTATTGAAATAAGATCGGTATATTTTTAAAGAAAAAGAGGGCGTTTTAAAGTTGCCGTGACCCCCAAAAGTTTTTTGTCTGACTTTTGGGGGTCCGTTCAGTTATACTGAAACGGCCTCTTTCGATTAAACGGATGTTCTTTTGTCCTATTAATTTAATCCAATGCATGGTTTGCATGCCAGGTGTAAATTACGGCTGATATTTGAACCGTCGGATGCTCCGTTTGGGCGTTTTCTCAAATTCCTCCTCCTGAAGCCGGAAAGAGCCGATCTTGCTGTAGGAAGGCAACTGGGCATTCACCTCTGCAATCACTTGCTGGAAAGTGGTATTCAACTCCTGGTCGGCCAATCCTTCTTCCTGCAAGGCTTCTTTGTCGGGCACGATCAGGGCGACGATTTTTTCATTTTCCCCGATGGCCAGGGACTCGCTCACGAAAGGGGAACTGTTGATCTTCTCTTCGATCTCCTCAGGATAGATATTCTGTCCGGAAGATCCCAGTATCATGTTCTTGTTTCTTCCCCTGATAAAGATGAAATTGTCACTGTCCATTGTTCCCAGGTCGCCGGTCTTCAGCCAGCCATCCTCCGTGAATGTCTGGTTTGTGGCCTCTTCGTTTTTGTAATATCCCAGCATCATGTTGCTGCCCCGGGTCAGGATCTCACCCACGGTAGTTTCCGGATCTTCCGAATCGATCTTCACCTCCATCCTGTCCACCACCTTTCCGCAGGAACGTTCTTTGTATTTAGTCCAGTATGCGTAGGAGATCAGCGGGCCACATTCGGTCATACCATAACCTACCGTATAAGGGAATCTGATCTTACGCAGGAACTTCTCCACATCCGGATTGAGCGCTGCACCGCCGATCACCACTTCCACCAACTCCCCACCGAAGAACTCGATCATCGATCGGCGTACCTTATTATATACAATCCTGTTCAGCAAGGGTATTGTTATAAGAGCCTTTGCCGCTCCCTGCTTCAGTTTGGGGAATACGCTCCGGTTGACGATCTTTTCCACGATGAGGGGAACGGCCAGCACCAGTTTGGGTTTTACCTTGACGAACATTTCAAGCAACACTTTCGGCGAAGGGGTTTTTCCCAGAAAATGGATATGGCAACCCATGGAGATGGAGTTGAGTACCTCGAAGGCGAGGCCGTAGGCATGCGCCATAGGCAACATACAGACGATGTTGTCGCCCGGCTGGATAAACCATAGGTTGTCGTTGGCAAATTTGGTGTTCGACCACAGGCTCCTGTAAGGCAGCATTACCCCCTTGGGGCTGCTGGTAGTCCCCGACGTGTAGTTGATCACAGCCAGTTCTTCCGGTTTGTCTGTGCGGAAAACAATATCATTTACGAAAAATCCCTTTCCATACTTTTTTCCGAAGTAGGCCGGTGCGTCTGCGTCGAACTGTTTCAACCCGTCGGAGACCGATTTCAACAGTGAAAAATTGTCCAGTGAAAAAACGGTTTCCACTTTCGGTATGCTCTTCTCTTCGATTTCATCCCAGATATTTTCGTCCACAAAAAACATTTTTGAATCGGAATGATCCACGATAAATTGTACGCTGGTCTTATCGAATTCATGCAGGATACTTACTGCCACAGCGCCGTAGGAGAGAATGCCAAAAAAGGAGATAGCCCATCGCGCAGAGTTTTTACCGCACACCGAGATCTTGTCTCCCCGTTGAATGCCGGCAGTTTTAAAATAGTCGTGCAGCCGGTCTATTTCACGGGCAAAATCTTTATAATAGAAAGTCTTACCCTGGAAGTCGGTCATGGCCGGCATTTCCCAATGAATGCGTATACTTTGCTCAATCAGGCCTAAAAAGGTGTTTTGATTCATTCTTTAGCAATTTAATTTCCAGAATCATATACTTTTAAAAAACAATCTTTTAAACGATTTGTTTGTTTACATTTGCTACAAATATCGTGATTTTTTCTTTTCTTAGAAATAAAATATTTAAATTTACTCAATAACTGTCATAAAATTTCATTTTCAAAAATATTTGTTCTACTTTTACCGATGCATTTTACATCATTATGTAAGTGAGGAAGGATTTATTAGTCAAATAAGAAATGCAATCGATTCGATATAGCAAATTACAACGGTACGCACTGTTCACTTTACGTGTTTTAATAGGATGGTATTTTTTATATGAGGGGTTGGCAAAGGTATTTACCCCGAACTGGTCGGCCTACGGCTACCTGATCGATTCAAAGGGTATTTTCGCGTCGCTTTTTGGGCAGCTTGCCGAAAATCCGGTATTACTCGAGGCAACCAATTTTATCAATATATGGGGATTGACGATCGTCGGCCTGTTGTTGATCTTGGGGCTTTTTACAAATATTGGCTATATAGGGGCCATGATATTTTTGTTGCTCTATTACCTCTCACACCCTCCCTTATTGTTCGCGGAATACATTCTGCCCACTGAAGGATCTTATCTGTGGGTGGATAAGAATCTGATTCTACTGGCGACAGTGGTGGTATTAATGCTGTTTCCCGCCTCCAGGGCTATCGGTTTTGACAGCTTAATATTTCGGAAGAACAGATAGACTTTTATTTCTATGGAAGAAGAAGAAAAAAAAGAGATAAATAATCCGGAAGAAGATAAAAACTCATCAGCGAAAGAGGTTTCCCAGGGTCGTCGCGACGCGCTCAAGGCAATAGCTACCGTCCCGGTATTGGGTGCCATGGCTTATGGGGTCTACAGAAAGAAAAAAGCAGAGACCAGTAACCGCAATGCAGCGGAAATGTTCCGTTTCGGGAGCAGCTCTCCCGCTTACTCGCAGACCTCTTCCGATGCGAAAGTTATTCGCGTGGGGATTATCGGTTTTGGTATCAGGGGTACCCAGTTGATGCAGGGACTGGGTTTTGCCATTCCGGAGTATGTGGAAGGTCTGATCGGGCAATCGAGAATAAATTCATCGAATACCCGTTATCAGGAGTTTAAAGAGCAGGAAGACCTGCGGGTGGTGATTACAGCTGTTTGCGATATTTTTGATACTTATGGGAATGATGCGGTAAAGGCCGGTGCGAATATCCACCGGGAAGGAGTGGGCGGATCATTGGGTCCTGATCCCCGGCGTTATCTCCACTATAAGGAGTTATTGGCTGCACCCGACGTAGATGCCGTGGTGATCGCATCCCCCGATCACTGGCATGGTACCATGGCCATGGATGCCATCAGGGCCGGCAAGCATGTCTATCTGGAAAAGCCGATGACGTGGACGGTCCCTGAAACCTATGAACTCCGTTCATTGGCGAAAGCCAATCCTCATATAGTGTTCCAGTTGGGACACCAGAACAGGCAGATCGAAGCCTATGAGAAGGCGCGGCAGATTTTTGAAAAAGGACTGTTAGGCAAGGTCTCCCTGATAGAGACCGGAACCAACCGCAATGATCCTAACGGTGCATGGGTCTACTCCATCCATAAGGATGCCAATCCGAAAACCATCGATTGGCCACAGTTCGAAGGGGATCCGGACCGGATAAAAGAATATATGGATTACATGACTTCGGCGGGGTTGCTGAAGTACGTGGGACCCGAATCCCGCGATAAGTTCAGTCTGGAAAGATTTTTCCGCTGGCGCTGTTGGTGGGATTACAGTACCGGTCTGAGCGGCGATTTGCTGACGCATGAATACGATGCGATGAATCAGATCCTTCATCTGGGTATTCCCTCGTCGGCCAGTTCTTCGGGAGGAGTTTATTTTTTTAAGGATGGACGGACCGTACCCGATGTACTGCAAACAGTATTTGAGTTCAAAGAGAAAGAGTTTACCATGCTGTATTCCGCTACGTTGGCCAACCAGTTCAGCCGAAGCCGGAAAATCATGGGACACGATGCGACCATGGAGGTGGGCAACACGCTTACGGTAACCGTAGATCCGCAATCCGAACAGTATCGGAAACAGATCGACCAGGGTATTGTGAAACCGGGTGAACCGTTCTATACCTATCTGCCGGGGCAGAGCGTAGATGCCGTTTCTACCGCTACCGAGAGATATTTTGCCGAACGGGGCCTTCTCTACTCATTCATCAGCGGAAAGCGTTATAACACTACTTTCCTGCATCTGAAAGAGTGGCTCGATTGCATCAGGAACGGGAAACAACCTTCCTGCGGTATCGATCAGGGATTCGAGGAGGCCATCACGGCTCATATGGGAACACGGGCATACCTGGAAGGAAAAACAATGTATTGGGATAAGGAGAAAGAAGAAATAACCAGAGAATAAATATCAAAAACGTAAAGTTTAATCCAAAAAAAAAGTACTTATGTCATCAAAAATTTCAAGGAGAAAATTTTTAGAAACCGGTGCGATAGCTGCCGCCGGCCTAACAGTTGTACCTTCTTCGGTACTGGGAAAGAGTATGGGTTACAAGGCTCCAAGCGACAAACTTAATATTGTCGGCGTGGGAGTAGGAGGGATGGGTAATGCTAACCTGAGCAACCTCCAGAGTGAGAATATCGTGGGACTTTGCGATGTGGACTGGAAATACAGCAAGCACGTATTCGACAAATATCCCAATGCAAAGAGGTATTACGACTACAGAAAAATGTACGATGAGTTGGGTAAGACCATCGATGGTGTGGTAGTAGCTACTGCCGATCATACACACGCGATCATTGCCGCCGACGCTATGACGATGGGTAAACATGTGTATGTGCAGAAACCGCTTACTCACAGCGTGTACGAATCGCGTCTGTTGACAAAACTCGCCGCCAAACACAAATTGGCTACCAGCATGGGGAACCAGGGTTCTTCGGGCGCTGGTGTACGGCAGGTGATCGACTGGATCAGGGACGGACAGATCGGTGAAGTAACCAGAGTGGAAGCTTTCACTGACAGGCCTATCTGGCCGCAAGGTCTGATGACCCCTAAAGAAGCTGATAAAGTTCCTTCCACACTGAATTGGGATCTCTTCATCGGGCCGGCCAAAAAACGTCCGTTCAATGAGATTTACCATCCCTGGAACTGGCGCGGATGGTGGGATTTCGGTACCGGAGCCCTGGGTGATATGGCTTGTCATATCCTTCACCCGGTATTCAAAGGGTTGAGCCTGGGATATCCCACAAAAGTACAGGGATCGTCCACCATGTTGCTTACCGATTGTGCTCCCAATGCACAGATGGTGAAATATGTGTTCCCGCAACGCGACAATTTACCCAAAGTTGGTATGCCGGAAGTAGAGGTGACCTGGTACGACGGAGGTTTACTGCCTATGCGCCCCGAAGGTGTTCCGGCAGGTAAGAACCTGAATGATTCCGGCGGCGGAGTGATCTTCTACGGAACCAAGGATACTCTCATCTGCGGATGCTACGGTGTGAATCCGTGGTTGGTATCCGGACGCACTCCTAACTCTCCGAAAACTCAGCGTGAAGTGACCCTCTCACACGAAATGGATTGGGTACGCGCCTGTAAGGAATCCCCCGCAAACCGTGTTGAAACAGCTTCTCCTTTCTCGGAAGCAGGTCCTTTCAACGAAATGGTGGTAATGGGCGTACTGGCTGTAAGACTGCAATCACTGAATCAGGAACTGCATTGGGATGGTGAAAAGATGCAATTCACTAATATCCCTGCCGATGCAACTATCAGAACCATTATAGAAGACGGATTCAAGATCACCGACGGACACCCCACTTTCAACAAGACCTGGACGGAACCGGTGAATGCTATTGAGTATGCAAATGAAATGATCAGGCATACCTATCAGAACGGATGGAAATTGCCGGCTATGCCCTGATTGAATAGTTTTTTGAGGGAACAGCGACGGATCCGTCCGCGTTGTCCCCTTGTTTCAATAGAAGTTAATTATCAGTTTAATTAAAGGAAAAATAGTTATGAAGAAAATTACTTACCTATTTAGTTTATTAGTAATGTCAGGAATGATTTTTATGTCGTGTGGCAACACCGGCAAACAGTCGAATGCTAGTGATGCGACAGATTCGGCAGAAGTAGTTGCAGATGAAGGTTGGATCACTCTTTTCAATGGAGAAGACTTCACCGGATGGCGTGGTTATAACCGTACCGATATGCCTGGTGCATGGACCATCGAAGATGGGGCTATCAAAATCAGCGGATCGGGCATGGGTGAAGCCGGTGCGAAAGACGGTGGCGACATCATCTATGATCAGAAATTCAAAAACTTCGAACTCACTTTCGAATGGAAAGTATCCGAAGGCGGTAACAGCGGTATTTTCTATCTGGCTCAGGAAGTAGAGGGTAAACCTATCTACGAGTCGTCTCCCGAGTACCAGATCCTGGATAACGAGAGGCATCCCGATGCAAAATTAGGTAAAGACGGGAACCGTCAATCAGCGTCTCTTTATGACCTGGTACCTGCCGTACCTCAGAACTCTAAACCGGCCGGAGAATGGAATACCGGAGGAATCATGGTGTACAAGGGAACCGTTGTTCACTCTCAGAATGGAGAGAACGTGGTAGAGTACCACTTGTGGACCGACAACTGGAAAGAGATGGTAGCCAACAGCAAATTCAAGGACTGGCCTAACTTCCTCAATACAGGCGGTGAAAACCAGGAAGGCTATATCGGATTGCAGGACCATGGCGACGATGTTTGGTTCAGAAACATCAAAATTAAGGTGTTAGATTAATTTATCAAACAACTGAAAAGAATATTCCCGCCGGAAGGCGGGAATATTCTTTCCTTTAAACAAACAATACAATGAAGAAACGTTCACTTTTATCAATGGCCATACTTCTGGGCGGACTATTTATTTTGCCGGCCTGCAACCAGAAAAAGGATATCTATCTCCAGCTTTACTCGGTACGCGACGATATCAAAGCCGACTATGCCGGCACCATCGCTAAAGTTGCAGAAATGGGGTATACCGGAGTGGAAGCTGCCGGTTATGGCGACGGACAGTTCTATGGAATGTCACCGGCCGATTTCAAAAAGTCGATCGAAGATGCCGGAATGAAAGTACTTTCGTCCCATACCTCGAGGCCATTGGCCGACAGTCTGGCCGGGACCAACTGGGATGAGGTTTGGGCATGGTGGGATACCGCTATCCAGGCGCATAAGGAAGCCGGCATGAAATATATTGTCGCTCCCTGGATGCCGACACCCGCAACATTGGCCGATCTGCAGGTCTATTGCGATTATTACAACCAGATCGGTGAAAAATGCAATGCTGCCGGCCTCCGTTTCGGATACCACAACCACAATTTTGAATTCAAAGAAATAGAAGGTCAGTTGATGTATGATTATATGCTCGCCAACACCGATCCTTCCAAGGTATTCTTCCAGATGGACGTCTATTGGGTAGGCGAAGGCGGTAAGAATCCTGTGGATTATTTCAACAATTACCCGGGCCGTTTCGAGTTGCTTCATATCAAAGATGAACTTGAACTGGGTAAAAGCGGTAAGGTCGATTTTGAGAGCATCTATAACAATGCTGAGACCGCGGGTACCAAATACATGATCGTAGAAGTGGAAAGATATACCGGAACTCCTTTTGAAGGTGTGAAGGAGAGCTACGACTTTTTGAATAATGCTCCTTATGTGAAAGCAAGCTATTCAAAATAATCCCATACCTATTTACGCGAATCATAAGCGTGGACATACACAAAAAAGCCCGGACAGATAGCTGCTCCGGGTTTTTTTAGTGCCACATTTCTATTACCTATCTGAATACGTTTCGTTCACTTTGTGGATAAGACGATATTTCTTTGCTCCATCGTTATAATAACCCGATATACCACTAACACGGTTTATAAAAATTACATTATCCCTCATCATATTGCCTCACTCTTAGTTAAATAAACTTAAATAAAAATTTCTTTTGTTTGTAAAAAAAAAGTTATGTAATATATTTGCTCACATCACAGAGGTGCCAGATTTTCCCATATAGTATCGTTCAGTATTTATATTAATATATTGAGAAACCGTTATTTTTTGTATTACAAAATTAAACCATCATGAAAACGATTCTTTTCCTGCCCTCTTAATACTGTTGCCCTGTTACCAAAAGGCGACTAACTGGTATGTGTTTATGGTGCAGCAGGTGTTCCCGCCTCCCGGGCCGTCCTTGCTGGGAAGTGTTTCCTGTAGAACCCGTTATGAATCCTAATCTGTATGGACAGGGAAGTTAATTATAGGCCATATAGTGCAAATTCTTTATTTTATTTTATCATGAAAAAAACTTACTCATTTCAATTCTATCCGTATTATTATCGGCGGCCGTCTGTTATGGCCAGGAAAAAAGTATAGTGCCGGTATCCCCCGAGGCTGCGGCACTGACCAAGATGGTGAACTACCCGGTGAACCTGTACACCGAAGTCCCCGACATCAGCATCCCGCTATATGAAATCAAGGTGGGGGAGCTGACCCTTCCCATCACCCTGCAATACCATGCCGGGGGCTTCAAGGTGAACGAGAGATCCACCCGTGTGAGGATGGGCTGGAACTTGAGCTGCGATCTGCAGGTGACAAGGGAAATCAACGGGATGGATGATTTTGGTCCGGGTGGGTATATGAACAATAATAAGATGACATCAGCCCCTTATCCCTTTTACCTTCCGACAGATCCGTACGCCCCATATGACCCTTTCCCAAGTCTGAACAACTTGGAAGTAGCCAGCGAGGAGAGGGACGGGCTGCCGGACAAGTTTTACTACAAACTACTTGACAAGTCGGGATCATTCTTTATTTTAAAGAATGCCTCCGGAACGGGTTACTCCTTCGTGCCGGTACCCTATGACAACATCAAAATCGAGTTCCAGAATACGAACTTTATCATTACCGACTCCGACGGTACAAAATACTATTTCGGTGAAGGAGGAGTAGACGGGCCGAGTAAGGAATCTGCCGGTTCATTAGGAAGTAAGAATATAACCGGCTGAAAATGTGTAAGAATAGAGAGTAGCGCCGGCCGGACAGAATTTACTTTTACCTATGGGCGTACGACAGAAAAACATTACACGAGAAGGGATTTTATCGAGTATTACAGTGCTTACTATTATAACCAAAGTTGTTATTTACGTTCCGATCAAGAACCCCTTTGCAGTACAACCAGTTTTAGTAATTATGCCTTCCCTTTTCACTGTATCTCGAACCCCAAATACATAGAATGCCGGGCAAAATGGGGTATTCCCAAGCTACATGTACCCTATTATGTAGCTACTATTTCACAAAATCGTTTTGTCACACCTAAAAAATGAAAAAATGAAAATTAAAATCAGCATAATAGTTGGCTTCATACTTTCTATTACGGTTTGTTATGGTCAGTCCTCCAATCAGTTGAATGATTTGCTTAATGAAAGTATTGAGAAGCACATTTTAAAAGAACATTTAGACCAAGCCGTTTTCTTAAAAGAAAATGTTCCTTCAGATTTTCAATTTGCAAAAACAATCGTAGATAACTACGAAGTTACTTTTTTTGATAGGAATAAGTACCGTAAATCTGAATTGAAGCAAGGAATAAAATCTTTTAGGTTGCTTCCTATTGTTCTAAGGGATAATACGTTGTCGATTACGATAGCAAGAGTATTCGTTTCCCAAAAGAGTAATAATATTACCTAAGTAGCAGTGATTATTCTACTTACGAATACCGGTACTCTTGTGAGAAAAGGCAATGGGGATTATTAGGCATTAAAGAAAAAGGAATATAAAACAAAAAATCCTAGGCTTAACAACTCGGGATTTTTCTTATTGTGCCGTGTGTGATTACTAACTTGGTGGTGCAAGTCCACTACGGGGAAGGTCGCGACCAACCGTTATCCAATGGCAAGGGTGTCCACTGCGAGGGGAATCTGAAGGAAGCGTAGTCTTACCACAGAAGGTTTCACGGACATATAGAAACGGAGTATAAAATACGGACAATGGCATTCGAGATAATTAACTGATATACAGGTGAATTGGCAACCAACTCACCAAGGTCACGGATGCGGCCGCCCCTTCCATCACCTACCCGGATGCATTCCATTTTGTGGACAGGGCGAACGTTGCCAACGAGTACACGTATGACACGAACGGCAATTTGACGAAAGATTTAAACAAGAATATTACCCTGATAACGTATAATGAATTAAATTTGCCGAAGGTCATCACTTATGCAAACGGTAATACCATCACGTATGTTTACGACGGTTCGGGCAGTAAGCTAAGCGTAGTTTATTACATCAATTCGGACGGTATTACCACGAAGATGGATTATGTAGGTAACAAGGTTTACAGGAACGGAGTCATCGGCATGATCCTGACGGAGGAGGGATATGCCACCCTCTCGGGTACAACGCCCACGTACTATTACTACCTGAAGGACCACCAGGGCAACAACCGTGTGGTGATCAACCAGGGAGGTACGATACAGCAGTTAAACCACTATTACGCGTTCGGCGGGTTATTCGGAGAAGGAGTCCAAACCTCGAACCAGCCTTACAAGTACAACGGCAAGGAACTGGACCGTTTCCAGGGACTGGACATGTATGATTACGGTGCACGTCATTACGATGCTGCATTGGGAAGATGGTTTACCGTTGATCCGCTGGCGGAGAAATATTACCCCTTCAAGATACAATTTTTTTTCCATTAAGTACGGATTTTCTCAATAGTCATTTGGAGAAAACCTCAATAAGCTTGGAACTTTTTCTGAATTTTAAATCCTTAGAAATTGATGCTATATTTTTTAGAGAAAAAGAAAGGCTGTTTTTATTAAAAAGGGATAAAATTTCATTAATTCGATCAGTAGATCCAAGGAATAATCTTTCTGAAAGTGTGAACTTTGTCAATTATCGAAAGATTGATCCGTATTGGTTTTATCTAAAGGGTGAATGACAATGAGTAATGGATTAAATTGCCAGATGTGGTAACCTTTTCGCATGTGAACACTATCAGTTACGGTTACCACAGGGCAGGCAGTAAGCTAAGCGTGGCTTACAAATCGGGCACAACGACGGCCAAGACAGATTATGTAAGCAACAAGGTGTACAAGAACGGCACGTTGAGCATGGTCCTGACGGAAGAGGGTTATGCGACGGTATCGGGAACGCCCGCGTACTATTACTACCTGAAGGATCACCAGGGTAACAACCGTGTGGTGATCAACCAAAGCGGAGGGATACAGCAGGTGAACCATATGATGCTGTTCTTGGCAGATGGTTTACAATGGATCCGATGGAGGAGAAGTATTACTCGATAAGCCCATATGTCTATGTTGCCAATAATCCAATAAAATACGTTTCACGGAAATTTAGGGTAAACTTTAATTCCCGGAAATGTTTCTGCTTCAGGAAAAAGTTCTGAAAATATAATGTCCAAGTGATAATTAATGGAAGAGGTTCTCTTAATCATAGAACAGTAGGTATTGCCCATGAATTTGGTTATGTTGTTTTATTCTTAAGAGGATTATCTTACGGACACGGGCAACCGGGAGTAAATGATTTTGTTTATGGTCGAGCAACTATAATGTCAAAAAGATTAGGTTATGATTTTTAAATATTCAATATTTGTTTCTATTTTATTAATGCAAAGTTTATCATTCTTTTGCCAGAATAATAGTGGTAGTAGAAGTAAAGAGATTATATATTATGATGTGGACAGTATTCCTGTATTCGGAATATACAATTTGGATAATGCAAATAATATAAATTACTATATTCAAACAAAAGCAAGTCCCAATATCGAATTTGAAGGAGGATATGATTCTTTATTATCTTTTTGTGATAGCCTGTATTTTAACAGAGAGGATTATAATCATGATGAACTTAATGCCCGAGCTCTATATTCAATTCTTTTTGATAAAAATCTCAAAATTAAGGAAATTCGAATAATTAAAAGATTTGCTTATGATAATCAGAAATACAATTATGATGATTTGATAAGAAAAATTTTATTTTTTACTGAAGATAAATGGCTTAAAAAGGAAGATAATTGTAATTGGTATTTCTATTTAGGTTTTTTTAATTTAAGATGAAGTTTACAAAAACGGCACGTTGAGTATGATCCTTACAGAGGAGGAATATGCAACAGTATCGGGAATCCCGGTGTACTATACTCTACCTGAGGGACCACCAGGGTAACAACCGTGTAGTGATCAACCAGGGTGGGCGGTTCAGCAAGTGAACCACTACTACCCGTTCGGGGGGCTGTCCGGTGAAGGAGTCCAAGCCTCGAACCAGTCATACAGGTACAGCGGTAAGGAACTGGATCGCCAATTTGGACTGGATATATATGATCACGGTGCACGGCCTTATGATACCGCTTTGAACGGTGATTTACGGTGGAATTTTATTGGACAGAGAAATATTACTCCATATCCCCTTATGTCTATGAGACCAATAACCCATTGAGGTTTATTGAAGGTTAATAAAGCTTCAGTCTTTGCTCCGGTTAGAGAATAATATTTATCTTTGCTCCTATAACACCGACGTGTATCTGAATCATCAAAATCAATCAACGTGAAAACAAATATTATCCTATTATTGACCGTGGTCGCGGCCGGGCTTCTCAGTTCCTGTTACTCCTCTCTGCCCATTTCACGGGAAGCACCTCAAAATAATGAGACCTACGAAGTGGATTATCTTTTTGAGCATGACGGCTGCAAAGTCTATCGTTTCTATGACAGGGATAATTGGGTCTATTTCACCAATTGCCGGGGGGATGTGACCAGTATAAAAAACGATTCTACGGCCGGGAGGGTTACAAACTCAATACGGATCACCTATGATGACTATAACGAAATGCAGAAAAACAGATAGAAAGAATGTCTCTAATCAAATTTTCTTTGCTTAAACCATTGGTCAATAATCGAGCAATTGAATGTCAGCATGAAATAGGATTCTTTTATATAATTAGCCGGTGCTGATAAAGAATTTCCATATTCTACCGACAAATTAAATAAACTCCCGCTGAAAGGGAAGCTATATCCTGCCGAAACAGAATAATTATAGGCATTTCCTCCTCCTGCCTGGATATAAGGTTTACAGAAAGATGCTCCAACCTGCATTTGCCGTTGATCCCTATATCTGTAAAATCTATTACTTCCCAGTGTATAACCCAAACCGGCATTAATCCGATAGGAATCTGAAATTTTAATGCTACTGATACCGGGATCGATTCCCTCCCATTTTTGATACTGGAAGTCCATACCCCAGATGATTTTTTTTCTGATATGGGAGAATCCTGCTCCGAACGTTTCCGGAATAAACTGATCCGTAGACCTGTCTTTTTCTTCCTGGATCAGGTTGTATCCGTTATCGTATATGGTTGTTTTATTATCCATCGATATATTTTGTTTATAACCATAGGTCGCTCCTAATGTCAGACCGTTTGTATGATACTGGATCCCAAATGTATTATAGAAACGGGAGACCCGGGACTCTTTTTCGAAAAGATACTCCGATTGGTTTTCTGTTTGCTTTAATGTTCCGCTGATATATTTTGTATTGATACCTACGGAAAAGTTGTCCGTTACTTTAAACCCATTCGACAGATATAATTCGTACAATCCTCCGCTTCCTTCAAGGTATACTGATTTTGTCTCGGTGGACCCCTCGATAGGCTCCTCACTGTATATCTGATAACCCACATCGCTGAATGGTCTTGTTCCTAAGGAGATCCCCCATCCGGGAGCAAGCCTGAACCCCATTGATATTTTTTTCATATTTCCATTGAAAGTGTCATCTGTTTTTCCATTCCTTGTAAAATAGGACAGTTTCCCTGCTGCTGAAAGATCAAATATGAATTTTAAGCTATCCAGGCCGCTAATTCCCGCAGGATTTACTATATTCAGGTAATCAAAATCCCTCACTCCAATGCCGAGATTGGACATTCCCGCAGTCCTTCCGTAGTCTCTGTTTTCAATTTCGCCCAACCCGAGCATGGAATAGGGGGAGTAGGTCGCTTGTGCTTGCAGGTTCAAAATAAAACATATCGAAAATGGAATTATTATAAGAGATCGTTTTTTAATCATTATCATAAACTATGGCGTATATAATTAATTTAATCCTGTTTTCTTCATTCGAAAATGATGAATCCCCCAATACTAAACTTTTTAATGTATTGTCCTTTTCCGTATCGTCGAGAGATAATTGTAAGGATGATTTATACATTCCTATCATGCCTAACTCATATTGCAGATAAGTGGTTATATCAAATGCGTAGTATGTGTTTTTGCTATAAATCTTATCCTCGACTAAGGTTCCGGACTGTACAGCTGTTGTACTCGGATCTACATATATATCCATTGACTTCCCGTTTTCATCCAGATAATTCAATGAAAGATTCACGGGCAGGGGAGTAAAATCGTTATATGTTCCTGATACGGGATAAACATAGAGGATTGCCGAAGAAATGATAACATGTTTTCCCCGTTTTAGTATTTCGTTCAGATCCGGAAAACTCAGTTTGGTATATAAACCTGTCAATCCCTGTAAATAAACTTTATTATCAGTCTCCGCCGAAGGGAGGGGATTGTTATAGCCCAGCGAATGCAATAATGTGTTGCTTCTGTCTGCCTCTATTTGGGAAAAGGCCGTACTGGTGTTTACGGTCATGTCTATTTTGTTTTCTTCGGTAGTGACAGCTCCTATGGTTGTGTAATGAAGCCTGATAACCGGATATTCTTCATCCAGCAGGAAACTGTTGACGGCGGCATTGTCGCTTGTTCCCGGAGAAAGCTTTATTCCTTTAAAATAAGTCCGGAAATTGTCATATGTTTCCAATAAATCGGATTGGGTTTGCATAAGGTTGACCAACTCTAATCCGAATTCATCGGGCAGCCTCAATTCCAATATGCTGTCGTTTTCAGAATATTCTGTCGGCCTGTTGAACTGATAGGTTACCCATGGATCTGCCCCGGCAGGAACGGATGAAGTGGTATATAACTGGTTCTTCTCATCTAATTCTATGATTTGATTTAGTTTGTATATATTCATTGTTTGAATTCGAGTCGTATCCCCATAGCTAAAGTTATCATATCGCAGAATCAGGGAAATGGAATCGAATTTAACTATGACGTTGGCATCGGAACCAAATTCCGACCGGCTATAACTCGGCGGATTAAAGTCGAAATAAGAATGAGCTGTTATGATTCCAAAATCAGATGAATTGTATTTGCCCTCGAAGATCCTGGACAATCCTGTTGTTACGGATGAATCACTGTGATGAGTCTCCAATTCCACAGTACAGTCTTCTATTAATATATTTCTTCCACTTACCCGGGCTAAATTATCCCCTACGGAAAAGTTATCATTAATACATGACACGAAGAAAATCGTCGATAATAAAAAGCAAAACACAAACTTCATAAATATGTCTTTAGTTAGCCCCACAAAGAAGTACCAAAGAAATACCAAAGAAACAGGATAGGAAAATATAATCGATGAACTGAATTATTCCCTCTTTGAGTTATTCTTTATATTCCATAACGTCCGTTTTTACGGATAAGGGCCTGCCGGCGATCAGTGAGCGATGGTTTTTAACCATTCATCGTCATCCGTGATACATTCGTCGATATTTTTTTTCCCAAAATAAGAGCTTGTATATCTTTGCAGCTACCTGAATTAAAACGGTAAAATATTAAAGTATAAATAAATCCATATTGTTATGAATAATCGAGTCAAATTACTGGCACTTTCTTTTTTCTTATTAAGCTTCTTCTCTTGTTCTGATGATGATGACAGCGATCTGGTTGGTAACTGGATCAGACGTTCGGACTTCGGAGGACCGGTCAGGGGAGATGCATCCTGTATTGTAGTGGGCAGAAAAGCTTACGTAATCGGGGGATACAACGGGAGACAAAGATTGAATGATATCTGGGAGTATAATATTGATCAGGGTTATTGGACGCAAAAAGCCAATTTTCCGGGAACAGCCAGAAATTCTGCATTTGCCTTTGCCTCGGAAGATAAAGGATATTTTGGGACCGGATATGATGGGGTAAATTATTATAACGATTTCTGGGAGTTTGATCCAAATAGTAATCAATGGACCCAAAAGGCTGATTTTCCAGGGGTTGCCCGTAATGGTGCTGTGGCATTTTATTTGAACGGAATTGGGTATGCCGGTACAGGTTATAGCGCCAATTATTATATGGATTTTTATAAATATGATCCCGAGAGAGATGTGTGGGAAACCGGAGTGAGTATACAAGGGACCAAACGGGCTTTTGCCACCTGCTTCATTATAAATAATAAAGCGTATGTTGTCGGCGGTCTGAATAATGCTGCTTATCCTACCGATTTCTGGATGTTCGACCCCGAGACCGAAACATGGGAACAAAAGGCTCAAATAGGCGATAAGACCGATAATGACTTTGATGACGATTACACGACAATTGCTCGTCTGAATACTGTTTCTTTTGTTATTAACGGATTGGGTTATTTAGCGACCGGTGAGTCCGGAGGGCTTAATAGCTATACTTGGGAGTACAATCCGGTTTCCGACAGGTGGACGGAAAGAACTTCATTTGAAGGATCGGCACGGACTGCCGCCGTTGGTTTTTCGATTGATAACAGGGGGTTTGTTTTAACAGGCCGGGGATCTACCACAAATACTTCCCTTTATTTTGATGATATGTGGGAATTTAAACCCAGGGATGAATATAATGAATACGACTAAAAGAATATTAGTATTCGCGTTATCTGCCATTAGCATTGTTTTGTTGATATATTTTTTATCCCCTCTTTCAAATCAAACCGGTAATACTGATATTTATAGCATAAGAACATTCCAATCAGGTGAAGGATGGGGGTATCAAATAAATAAAAAAGAGGAGATGATCATATTACAACCCTACATGCCGTGTATCACCGGGGAAAAACCTTTCCCCGATGAAAAGTCAGCACTGGCAGTCGGTAAACTTGTTTTATTAAAGATAAAAAGTAATGGAGATCCGTCGATTACGATGGAGGAACTTAATAAAACAATCCATATATCTGATTACTGAAATTCTGTGACCACTTATTTGAATTTTAAACGAGCCTGTGGATGCATAAAAAAAAATTAATAAATATATTATTCCACCTTCTTATCTGGACGGTTATTCTGGTCATAATAACGCTAATGCCTCTACGTCCGGACCATACGGTTTCTTTAACAAGAAACCTTCCTTTTATAATTACCTATCTGTATTTAGTTTGTTTTTTTTACATAAATGCCAATTATTTAATTGTTAAATTAATCCTCAACAAGAAATATCTGCTTTATATTTTGGGAACAGGGATGATTCTGTTGTTATACATCTATTTCCATCATTATATTTTCTCTTTATTTTTTCAATTAGATTTTTCCCAGACCGCTGAAATGCCGTTAAGGAGAGGTCCTTCTTTTGAAGGTTCTCCCTTTGGCGGTCCTCCTCATTTTGGCGGTCCCCACTTTATGCGAGAAAATAGAATGGTAATTCCTTTCAGGCGAATTATACTGCCTTTGACTCAATTTCTCCTGTTTTGGCTACTTAGTGCATGTTATAAACTAATATATGAATGGATGTCATTACACAAGAAAAACAAAGAAATAGAAGCCGAAAAGTCCCTCATTGAGCTTGCTTATCTAAAAGCCCAGATAAATCCTCATTTCATACTCAATACGCTGAATACAATCTATTCCTTAACCCTTAAAGGAAGTGAGAAAGCACCTGATGCAATCTTACTGTATTCCCAGGTTATCCGCTATATTTTCGATAAAATAGATACGGATTTCGTCCCTTTACAAGAAGAAATTGATTATATAAACGATTATATTGATCTGCAGGTACTGAGATTTACAGATACTTTAAATATTGAATTTAAAATCGAAGGCAATATGGAAGGCCACTGGATTGTACCTCTTATATTTATTTCTTTTATCGAAAATAGTTTTCAATATGGGATAAGCAATCATTACCGTTCTACCATATCTATCAGTATAAAAGCAGATGGTAACAATATATATTTCTCAACCGAAAACAGAAAATACAAAAAAAACGATTTTCAACATATGGGCAAGAATATCGGGATAAAAAATACGAAAAGGAAATTAAGCCTTATTTATCCGGATAAGCATAAATTGTCAATAAAAGAAACAAATGAATTTTTTTACATCGATTTAATCATCTTCGGTACATCGGGTAAATAGAATAATATAGTGAGAATGATGAGAAAAATAAATTGTGTGATCATCGATGATGAACCTCCTGCTTCAGATATTTTAAAATACTATATAGATAAGACGCCGGATTTTGAAGTAACCGACATATATTATGATCCCATAAAGGCTTTGGGAGGGTTAAGGGATAAAAAAGTGGACGTGATTTTTTGCGATGTGGAAATGCCTGACATTAACGGGCTTCAATTGCTGGAATCTCTCTCCTTAAGCCGGAATAAAAATGCTTTGGTCGTTATTGTTTCCGCTCATGCTAAATATGCTGTAGATGGTTTTAATATCAATGCTATCGACTATTTATTAAAACCCGTATCTTTTGCAAGGTATCTTCAGACTACACAAAAAATACTCGATTATATAAAGGATAAAAGTGCAAAAGATATAGATACAGATACTGAAGAGCAAGTCCCGTTCATGGAATCATCAAAAAATTATATCTTCATAAAATCAAATAGTAAATTGCTTAAAATAAACTATAATGAAATTCTTTATATTGAAGCGATAGGTGATTATGTGAAAATTTATCTTGAAGACTCTGACAAGCCCGTTGTAATCCTGGATAGTTTAAAGCATTTGGAAGAAACGTTGCCCAATGACTCTTTCAAAAGAATACACCGTTCCTATATAGTGGCAATATCACGAATAAAAGCCATTGAATATAAGAGGGCAATAATCGGGGAAAATTTATCGTTACCTATAAGTAATTCTTATTATCAGGCTTTATACGATAGTTTAGTTTTAAATCGCATAGAGTCAAACCAACTGGTATCCACTAAAAAGCCGAAAAAACTCGGAAATAACCACTGACCGTGTTGTTGTCCCACCAGGATTCGAACCTAGACTGGCTGAACCAAAATCAGATGTGCTACCATTACACCATGGGACAATCCTTAACCGCTTCGTGAAAAGCAGTGCAAAAGTATAATTTTAATCTTAACGTTCCAAATAATTCAATGAGATTTTCTTACAAATCCTGCTTTTAGTGCCCTATTCGGCAATCAGCAAAAAATAATTCTTCTTTCCACGCTGAGCAAGGATATATTTGTCACCGATAAGGTAGGAAAAACCGATGGTTTCGTCGAACGACTCCAACTTTTCCTTATTGATCATCACGCCTCCTGCCTGCACGGTCTTGCGCATTTCACCCTTCGACGGGAATACGGCGGCCTCTTCGGTGAGAAGATCGACTGCTTTGATACCTTCCGCCAGTTTCTCACGTGAAATGATGAATTGAGGTACCCCTTCGAATACCTGTAAGAAAGTCTCTTCATCGATCGCACGGAGCGACTGCGAAGTGGACTTGCCGAAAAGGATCTCCGAGGCGTTGACGGCCATCTCGTAATCTTCGCGCGAGTGCACCATAATGGTGATCTCTTTGGCCAGCCGTTTTTGCAGCGGGCGCAGATGGGGTGCGGATTGTTGTCCGACGACCAAAGCTTCGATTTCTTCCTGGGGGAGGGAAGTGAAGATCTTGATATATTTCTCGGCATCGGCGTCACTCACGTTGAGCCAGAACTGATAGAACTTATAGGGGGAGGTATAGCGGCGGTCGAGCCATACATTCCCGCTCTCGGTCTTGCCAAACTTGCCTCCGTCGGCCTTGGTGATAAGCGGGCAGACCAGCGCATAGGCTTCGCCTCCCTCTACGCGGCGAATCAGTTCCGTGCCGGTGGTAATGTTGCCCCACTGGTCGGATCCTCCTAATTGCAGACGGCATCCTTCCCCGCGGTAGAGATGAAGGAAATCATACCCTTGCAGTAATTGGTAAGAGAATTCGGTGAACGACATCCCTTCGCTCGATTCCCCGCTCAGCCGTTTTTTTACGGAGTCTTTCGCCATCATATAATTGACGGTGATATGCTTGCCTATATCGCGGATGAAATTCAGAAAAGTATAATCTTTCATCCAGTCGTAATTATTCACCAGGATGGCCCTGTTGGGAATTTCCCCCTCGAAATCGAGGAACTTTGACAGCTGACTTTTGATAGCTTCCTGGTTATGACGGAGTGTTTCCTCATCCAGCAGGTTGCGTTCCGCCGATTTCATGGAGGGATCGCCGATCATTCCCGTGGCGCCGCCTACCAGTGCAATGGGAGTGTGCCCCGCACGCTGAAAATGCTTCAGCATCATCACACCTACCAGGTGCCCGATGTGCAGGGAGTCCGCCGTGGGGTCGATACCCAGATATCCTGCTGTCCGTTCTTTCAGTAACTGTTCTTCCGTCCCGGGCATTATTTCGTGTATCATACCACGCCAACGGAGTTCTTCCACAAAATTCATCATTTGATCAAGTCTATATATCGATTTTATTAAGTATGCAAAGGTACTATTTTTTATTCAACTTCGTGGTTATTCGTGCTTCTCACGTTATTTACCACCGCTTATTTGTTCACTACTTTCACAGTAGCCCCCCGTTATTACCGCTAACTATCTCTTCGGGTCTTATGTCTTGATTTTCTTAAGAAACAAAATCAATTCAAGTGTTTCAGCTCATTTTTTGAACGGATCAAACCATTCAGGAATGCTTGGCTCTAAAAGTCTTTATTCCTTGCTCTTTATTCTTTGCTCTAATTTTAATCTTTCCTGCACAATAGTAAAAAAAGGGCAACTACGTTCATGATCTCCAGACGTCCCAGCAGCATGTTGACTGAAAGTATGTATTTTGCCGCATCGGGTAACTGCCCGTAATTGCCGAGCGAACTCACACCCCCAAAACCCGGACCTACGTTTCCGATCGTAGCGATCGAAGCCGACAGGGAAGTCATACCGTCTATTCCCATGGCTGCCAGCAGGAGAGTGGTGATCAACATCGTAAGAAGATAGGCGATGATAAAAATCATGATCTGCAACTCAAGGCTGTAATGGACAACCTTCTTATCCATTTTTATGGCGTACATTCCGTCAGGGTGGATGATTAGTTTTAACTGCTTTTTTACCGATGCGAAAAAGAGATAGATCCGGTCGAATTTGATGCCTCCGGCTGTAGAACCGACCATTCCGCACTGCATGGAATAATAGAGAAGCAGGATGATCGAGAACAGAGGCCACTTTGCCGTATCTACAGTGGCAAGACCGGTGGTGCTTACCAATGAAATCACCTGAAAGGAGGCGTATCGCAGGGATTCCCCTAATCCATATACTTTTTCCTGTGCCAGTTGAAAAGTTATCAGGATAATCCCGATAAAAGTAACAATCATATACATCCGGGCGGGACGGGAGGTGAAAATATTTATTTTTTTATTCGTCAGGGTGGAGTAAACCAATCCGAAGTGCATGCTGCTGATCAGCATGAAAAACATAATGACCAGTTCGATCCCAATATTGTTATAAGCGGCAATACTGAGGTTTTTCGTCGAAAAACCCGCTGTCGCAACAGTGGAAAATGAGTGACAAAGGGCATCGAAAAAAGTCATGCCGAGCAGTTTCAACAGGATTGTCTCTACGATGATCAACGTAAAATAGACGGTTACAATCATATGGATGATATGCCGGGACCGGGTGCGGAAACTCATTTTCGACAGATCCGATACCTCCGAACGGTAAAAGCTGGCTTGTACCCCTTTCTTTTCCGGTAAAATCAGCAACACAAAAAGGATAATACCTACACCGCCGATAAATGTGGTAGAAGAACGCCAGAATAACAATCCTTTTGGAAGCGCCTCCACGTCGTTCAATGTGCTTGCTCCGGTTGTGGTATAGCCTGATACGCTCTCGAAAAGTGCATTTGCCAGTGTGAACTCTCCTCCCCAGATGTAATAAGGGATCATGCCGACAATACAGGTGATAATCCAGCCAATTACACTGATAACCAATCCCTCGTGAAATGTGACTTCTTCAATCTTTTCAACAAAAACCTGCGGGAAGCTCCCCAGGGCGGCTGTTAACAAGCCACTGAAAAGGAGGGCGCTCATCGAATTCTCGCCGCCAGCAAACGAGATCACTGCCGAGATAAACAGAAACAGCGCGTTGAACAGTAATATATAACCCAGGTATTTGATAACCGCTCTTGTCCGTATCATCGATCTGATGTTTAAATTGAGTTTTTTGTCCGCCGGAGCCTGTATATTAATTGATTGAGCTCCTCTTCCAGTTGCTTGAATTCATCTTTGGATACCATTCCGGCATCCAATCGCCCTTTTTCGGGATAGTATTCTTTTACACTGTCTATCAATTGCCTGACGGGACGGATAAAATAGATACGGATAAAAAAGTAAAGCAACAGGGCAAAAATGATAGCGGCCGCGATAGAGATAATGGCCGGCATCATAGCGCGGCGCGATTGTTCTTTCACGATTCCTGCCTGCCGGTACATCTGGTCCTGATTCAATGCCATCAGTTTGTCGATGGCCTCTTTTGTTTTGAAGAAAAGCGAATCCGTTTCGGTATCGTATACCAGTTCAGACTCTTCAATACTACGCCCGTTTTCCAATATCTTCTTTACGGAAGATTGATATTGTTCATACTCATCCCTAACGGCTATCACATACCGCGCCTCATCGGTCTCAGTGATATTCTTTTCCATATCGACGATCGCTTTCCTGATTATTGAGTCGGAACTCAAAACAGTTTTGATTCCCGAATCTTTATTCCCGAGCATCCACAACAAGATGCCGCTATCTTCCCTTTCCACGGCATCGAGCATTTTCTTCGCCGATTCGATGGATTGATAATTGTTTTTCAGCACGATGTCCACGGAGTCCCCTATTTTTCTAAAATCCAGGATAGACATAATCCCCGCAGCCATCAGCATAAGAATGAGGAGGGAGAGGCTGAGCACGATCTTTATTTTGAGTGATTTTACCATCTTGACTACATTTATTTCCTGACCGGCAAAGTTACGTGTTTTCCGGTCTTTTTATTTTATTTATGTTGTTTTTTGCATGAAAAAAATGAGTTGGGATATTCCATGTTACCTGCGTTTGCATGTCGTAGAAATGCATTTTTTTCTTCATTTCATCTTGATGGATCCGTAACATTCCATTAACCCATAGTTAAGACATAAAAAAAGTGGATCACAACGATCCACTTTTTTACACTTTAAATTCCGGAATTTTGTTTTTTATCCGACTATTCTCATAAACTCCTGATTGGTGCGGTATTTTGCAAATTCCAGATCCTTCAGCGCCTTTGCAGCAATGCTTCTGTCGCGGCCGATAGCAGTGCGTAAGTTGGAAACCACGTCATTGAAGTTGTTGGTCCTGGATGCGATCACGGCAAGCAGATAAGCCGTAACGGCATCGGGATTTTCTACGGCTTCCAGTGTCTGTTTTGCTTTATTGTAATCTCTTACCAACAGTTGTGCCAGACCGGCATTATTGCTCTTGTGCTGGCCATAAGCGCCTACTGCCTGGTTATAGTTGCCCTGCAACAGGTTGAGCAATCCCATGGCTTCGTCGAGTCCCGCAGCGCCCGCAGATCGTCCCAGCAGTTCGTTGGCTGTATTCAGATCATTGTCCATGATAGCCAGCAGGGCTTTGTTCATATTCACTTCGGGTGCAGAGGGGTTTACCTGGGCTGCACGGTCGAATGACTGTTTTGCTTTGGCATAGTCGCCCCGTTTATAGAACATGGTACCTATATTGTTCCATCCCCTGTAATCATTGGTGAAGTTGGCGGTCACATACTGATAGATCCGTTCTTTCACGCTTTCGTCGTCGGTAAGCGTAGAAGCATACAGCAACTCTTCCGGAGACAGTTCTTTCGGGTTGTTATTCCAGGCAGTCATGATCTCATCATCTGACTTGCCAATGATCTCGATATTGGCAATGATACGTGAACGGCGTAGTTGCGGCAGAATAGTGCCGGCGAGTTCCTCGAATACGTAAGAGATGTTTTTGATTTCTTTTTCGCGGGTTTCGGAATCGGGATACATCTCCAGCACACGCAGGATCAGTTCTTTATCCTGCAGATTGGATCCGGAAACCAATTGACGGAATCCTTCCCAGTCCTCAGCCGTATAATGTGCATATACTTCTGTATCGATATTCCTCTTGTCCAACTCACCTGCCAGATATTTCGAAGTGTTCTGCTCACGTTGTGCGGCAAGCTTTTCATTGAGAGAGAGGCCGCCATCGGGTGATGCATAGGCCGAAACCTCCACGTTCACATTCTGCCGGGGATCGTTGAATGCTTCTTCCACACGACGTTTCCATTCGGTCATATCGCGTTTGCTCAACTCGCTTTGACGTAGGTTGGCCTGTTGGATCACAAACATGATATTGGCTTCCTGGGCTTCCTGGATAATGCGTTGGAACCCGTCGGGCGCAACCGAGGGCACGGTGGTCTTCACATCAGCCAAAGCAGAAGTTGCGATCACGCCGTCAGCCACTTTCAGGTCGGGCAAATTAGAGCGTTTGTTTTTAATTCTTCCGTCGAATCGGAGGTATAGTTCCGACGATTGCATCTCAGGATTGTAGGGGAATGAGCTATTCATGGAGAAATTGCCTCCCCTGTTTTGGGGAATAGTCACCCTGTTACCGGAGATGTTCTCTCCCTGATAGCTGTAGGGAGTGCCGGCAATTTCACCGCTCCCATACTTCAGGATGGGGGTGATGGTTACCGTAGCATTTTTGTTGAACCATTTTTCGGGAAATGTTCCGTTGATGGTCACAGGAATTTGGTTGCCCACCGTTTCGAGTGGGGAAGGCGTTACGTTGAAATTGTTCTGCGTAAGCGGCTTCAGTTTACTGCTGCACGAAGTGGAGAAAATAGCGACTCCGACCACGAGCAAGAGGGCTAAAATACGAGATTTTCTTTTCATGTTGTATTTATTTATTTTTACATCGATCAATTTTCCAACTATTTCACTAAAGTGAGAACAGAAAACATTGCTGACTTGAGTGAATCAAATAATATGCAAATTTACCCAATTCCGGGTAATTAAAAAAACAGGTTGATTGATATTTTACTATTTTCTCAATATTTTATTCCATTAATATTCAACTATATTAAAGTCAGTTGTTTGGATTTTTATCCGACTCTTTCAAATATACTTGTTCATTTATTGTTGCCGGAGGGCTTTCCAGAAACTTTCGGGTAAGTAGACATTGGGAACTTCAAGGGCGCGGGTAAAAAGAGGGGAGATCTCCGAGTCATGAAAGCCGGCAATGCCACAGCCCACACGTGTTACCAGGAAAAGAAGATCGGGATGGGAAATCGCAAAATCAATAAATTCCTCCACGTAGGGGCGAATCTCTTCTACTCCTCCGTGCATGGTGGGGATGCCGTAAGATTGTCCCTGCAGCCCTGCCCCTTGTCCCCAAATCGCACCGAATTTCTCATGTGCGGTACGGGCAGCTCCGCCTCCATGAGTCCCTTCCAGGTTACTGCCGAATACAAAGATCTCGTTCTCCTGCAGATCAGAGATATAATCGGGCGTTACTCTTCTGTTCATTCTTTTATGTCAGGTTTATACATATCTGCCGCGGTGATACCGCATTCATCCTTCATCCGTATACAATATTCCAGTTTGCCGAAGTCGCCGTCCGCGTTATTGGTGCCGAAAGTAAATTTCAGGCCGGCCTGTTTGGCTTTCAGAATGAATGCCTTGTTGGGGATCTTATATCGGTGGTTGATTTCCAGTGCCTTACCCGCAGCTGCCATGGCAGCGATCACTTTATCCATACGCTCTTCCGTCCAGAATTCATCGTACCGGTCGTTCATTACATCAGGTAAGAAATTGGGATTCACATACACATCCATCGGCTCCTGCATCACGTCCACGATCTTCTGCACGATCAGATCCATGTACTGTTCTTCATTTTCGATAAACACCTCTTCGGGTATCCACAGGCGCGTACGACGGCCTTTGGTGTCTGTAAAGGTGAGGGCATCGGTGAAGACATAGTCAAACCGGTCGCGTACCTCTTTCGAGAAAGTTTCCGGCCATTCCCTGCCTTCTCCCTGCATGGCCTGGATAAAGGGTTGCCCTTGCATGGCTTCAAGGTATTGGATCACCTCTGCGTCATTGGTGATGGGGAAGCCGATGCCGCAGTTGGGGGCCAGCGCGTAATTGATGCCGTAGCGGCGTGATTGTTCCGCCGCCTGCTCCGCAGTGATCCCTTTCAGGTGTACATGGTAGTCAAGTACCGGAAAGTTTTCCTGATGCAGCCGGATGATCTCATCGGTGGTTTCATCGATAGCCGAGGCCATTTGCGTAGCAGGGTCTACCTTACTGTTGAGCGGGGTGACTGTGATCGATTCAATGAGGATGGCGTCTTCCGTACAGTGGACGGCGAATTTCCCTTTTGAAAGCAGTTGTTGTGCATTTTGAGCCGTACGGTAAGGCGATTCCGGTTCAATATATTCCACCACGGGGCTTCCGTTGACTGATACGGTAATGGCTTTTCCTTCCACCCGGATCGTCATATCGAATGATTCGTTGGCTTTGACAGTGGATTTCGTGAGGTTACGGACTCCCAGCAGACTGCCTGTTTTTGTCCACCATTCCGCACTTTTCAGATCATTGTTCAACGCGACCCGGTATCCTTTTTCCCCTTTATCATCGGTATGGAAAGCGATATAGCCTTTTCCATTGTTTACCGTAGAAGCGAGTACATGGAGTTCGAAATCGGTATAATTTCCTTTTTTAAGGAAGATGGACGATCCTTCTTCCATCCTGAGCATCTGGTCTTTCAGGGTCAGTTCACCCTGGCTATGCCATTGAGCCGTACTTTCCCCGCTGAGCAGGAGTTTCGGAGAATTACCGCCTGAGCAGGAGATCATTCCCGTCAGGATAATGGAAAAAACAAATAAGATATTGTTCATACGATTGTTTTATTTTATATAAGACCGGTTTTACATTTAAAAAGTAAACAGAAGTTCTAGGGTAATCTTGTCGGAATCCATTTCTTCATTCGATGCGAAAATATCCATTTTATGATTTACCTGGTACCATTCATAATCGAGCCGGAGAATGGAAGAAAAACGTTCCCTTTTAAATCCGAAACCGATTCCTGCTGTCAACCGGTTTACATCGAATCCATCCACATCCATTCTTTCGTCAATGGCATCCCATCGAACGGCAGGTTTGACAAATTCAAACAACTTTGTCCGGATGGGTATCACATACGCACCTTGCAGATAATAGGAGAGCATATCGGTGTGAAACTCTGTCTTACTTTTCCTTTTCAGAATCTCGGTCTCTACTTTCCAGTTTTCTTTCTCGTACCGCAGGTCAGCGCCATAGAAGAGAAAATGGGTAGTATCGTTGTTCGGATAGTCGTATATTTTAGCTGTCATGCGGATACCTTGCATACTGCCCAATTCGATTCTCCCACCATATGACATATTCTTTTTCCAGACCGGATCGTTGATCGTATTTCCGTTGAACAGCCCAAACTCAATCTTCGCGGGAACAGCGCCGAGAGGAAAATTATATTTAGCCAGGAAACCCAGATCCCTGGTACTTAAAAAATATTTTCCCAGGAAAGCGCGGTTGGCGAACATCATTTCACCCGGACTCACAATATAGGAATTGAATAACGGAATGCTGGTCTGTCCCAGTGTAAGTGAGAGCCTTTCGAGGGGTTTCAAGGTGCCGCTCAGGTCCAGTACGCTGAATTTTCCTTCGTTACTGAGCTCCAGCTGTACCCTGTAGGCCGAATAGGGATTGATATCTCCCGATACGCCGATACGGGAATTACGGACAGAGAAACGGGACATGTTGGTCTTGTATGCATATTCGAATTTATTTTTTAACGTTCCGTCGACTTTGAAGTTGGGATAAGCAACTGAGTCGGTTTCCCGGGCAGAGAGAAAAAAAGAGGAGAATATAAATAATGCAGATAGTGCAATGGATATCTTTCCATGTAATGAATCGGATGTATTGTTTCTGATTGTAATTCCGTTTTCCCCCTGAAGTGACATTGTTTGACGTTGTTCCATTTTATTCTTAGTATACCTGTTTTGTATTATATATGAAGATATTTTGAGAAATATTACTTCGCTTTCAATTTGCGTTAATTGATAAAAAACTGCTCGAACCCCTCGGAGTATTCGATACCGAAGGAACCGTCAGGTTTCTCATAAATGAAATAATAGTGTAAGCCGGGTAATTTTCCGGCTATTTCAATTGACTGCTCCATTCCCATGACCATAAAAGCAGTCGCATAGGCATCGGCGGTCATGCAATCATCGGCAATTACGGTGGCACCCAAAATATCGAGTTGTGTCGGGTAGCCGGTCTGCGGATCGATGGTGTGGGCGTATTTTTTTCCCTCTTTGAGGTAATAGTTACGATAGTTACCCGAGGTCGCCATCGATTTATCGCATAAGGAGAGCACTGTTTGAAGGTCGTGCAACATACCGGTGGCGTCGTCAATAGGTTTATCTATACCGATTCGCCAACATTCACCCTTGTCGTTCACCCCTTTCGCCGCGATCTCTCCGCCGATCTCTACCATATAATTCTCTATACCGTAACTTTCCAACAGATCGGCAATTACATCACAGGCATATCCTTTGGCTATGGCTGAGGTGTTTATCTGCACACGGGGGTCGGTTTTGACAATATTTCCCCCGGCGTCGACCGATATTTTTTCATAACCGACAAAGTCTTGTAGGCTGTCGATAATTTCCGGGGTGATGCTGTCCATGTTCTGAAAACCAAAACCCCAGGCGTTGATGAGCGGGGAGATGGTAATGTCGAATTTTCCACCTGTCGTGCGTGAAATCTCTTCCGATTTACGGAATACCTCCAGGAAGAAAGAATCGGGTTCCACCGGTTCATTCCGATTCACTTTCGTAATGATAGAGTTCTCTTTGAAAGGATTCAACGACATATCAAACCTGTTGAGTTCCGCTACTATCTCCTCCTTTAACGAACGGTTATAGGCATATTTGATATGATATCCGGTGGTGAAGATCTCTCCCTGATCCTGATAATAGAGATCGTTCCGTTTGTTTCCCGAAGTACAGGAAAGAGAGAGACACACACACAGCAATACCATGCTATACAGATATTTTATTCCCATATGATTATTTTATTTAGAGTAAAAAAATAAAGAATCAAAACACAAGATGCAGGGATCAAGACCTTCCCTCCTTCCTCAGAATTCCTCCTCGATCCGGTAATGGTTTCTTTCAGGTGCGTTTCTCGATACCAGTTCGCCCAGGAATCCCGCAAGGAAGAGCAGGGTACCCAGGATCATCATGGTAAGGGAGATATAGAAATAGGGTGACTCCGTGACCAGCCGGTAGGGATTGCCATGGTGCATATCGTGCAGTTTAATGATCCCCACAAGGATGATGGCAATTAGTCCCAGTAGGAACATCAGGCTTCCCCAGAGTCCGAAGAAGTGCATCGGCTTTTTACCAAACCGGTTCAGGAACCAGAGCGTCATCAGGTCGAGATAGCCGTTTACGAAACGGTTTGCACCAAATTTGCTCTTCCCGTATTTTCGTGGACTGTGGTGTACCACCTTCTCTCCTATACGGGTAAATCCTGCATTTTTGGCCAAGACGGGGATCCAGCGGTGCATATCATTATAGACCTCTATGCTGGTGACCAGCGATTTGCGATAGGCTTTCAATCCGCAGTTAAAATCGTGGAGTTTGATCCCTGATACTTTTCTGGCCGTGGCATTGAACAATTTGGACGGCAGGTTCTTCGTCAGTTTGTCATCATATCGTTTCTTTTTCCAACCCGAGACCAGATCGTATCCCTCTTCTTTGATCATCCGGTAGAGTTCAGGGATTTCATCAGGACTGTCCTGAAGATCGGCATCCATAGTAATGATCACATCCCCCTGCGCTTTCCGGAATGCACAATGCAGGGCGGGTGACTTACCGTAATTCCGCCGGAATTTAATTGCCTTCACATTATCCGATCCGTTTCTCAGCTTTTTAATGATTTCCCACGACCCATCGCTACTTCCGTCGTCTATAAAGATGATCTCATATGAAAACTTGTTTTCCTGCATGACCCGCTGAATCCAATCGTGCAATTCAGCAAGCGATTCCTCCTCGTTGTAAAGCGGTATGACAACTGATATATCCATTAATTTTCTTTTATTACACAAATTTACACGATTTTCCTGTGAAACCGGCATAATTCAAATAATTATTATCCCAGTTAGATGCTTACTTGCTATGCCAGAAGATAAGCTTTGCGGGGTCTTTGCTC
>ENA-UOOI01001073-UOOI01001073.1-fermentation-metagenome-genome-assembly--contig:-NODE-1073-length-30683-cov-18.664653_pt1 | contig 30683 bp, 22 predicted proteins | sample MGYA00245779_ERZ724027 | MGnify/ENA primary metagenome ERZ724027 (study PRJEB28704, sample SAMN03018318) | fermentation metagenome | biome: anthropogenic terrestrial biome; feature: soil...
GCTACTTTTTTAAAAAATTATCATATTTCCATAGGGATTCTTTGCGCTTTTTTTATTTGATTTTTATAAGTTTTTTTGAATATTTATTTTCATATCAACTTAACAGATTCATATTTGAACTATTACCTACCATTCCTGCAGTTCCAGGAACATACATAATATTTGACAGGATCTCTGCCAGATTAATGATAGTACTTCCATATTGCCTTTGCTCCTCTTCTTTTAAATAGGACAGTACATGAGCATCACAGGCCAGTTCGCAATCCTCCCACATTCTCCTTAAAGAAAACCATATTACAGGATTAAACCAGTTCAGTATGCCGCAAAACAACATTATCCAGCTTACAAAAATATCTTTTCTTTTAAAATGGGAAAGTTCATGCAAAAAGATATACTTTTTTTGCTCATCAGAAAGCCTAAGTATTAAATCTGTACTAATTAAAATTTTAGGTTTTACATTTCCAAAGAGAGAAGGTACCTTTATATACCTATCACAAATTACTGGTATATCTCTTGAAATGTTCATGATGGATTTACACTTTTTCAATATGTTAGTTGTACCTTCATCCCAGCAAAGGGGCTGTTTATTCACTTTAAATATAAATATGCAATTTATAAATAATGCAATAAGAAAAATGAGAACAGCACCTGACATCCAAACTATACTAGCTATATTGAAATAATAATTAAAGTCTTCAGCTATCCTTTGTTTTAAGGAGTTCTCTTCATTTGACTTTAACTGTAAGACTTTATCATTACTTCCCAAGTCCACTTTACCAACACTTTTTAAATCACTGGCACTTTTATATAAATTTGAATTCATCTGAACTTTATCATTGGTAAATTCTATTTTATTAAATTTACTTAAGGGAGTTTCAATACCTGCAGGTATAATAAGTCTTGTAATAAGCAAAAACCATATATAATATTGCCAAAGTGCATTGAGCCTGTTTTTAAATACTCCTTTTATTAGTATAATTACAATTGCAATTATACTTCCTGTAACAGATGATAATAGGATCATTTTAAATATAGAAGAAAGAGTCATGTACTTCACCCCCTTCTATTCTGTTTTTCATCTAATATCTTCCTTAATTCATCTATTTCTTCCTGTGATAGTTTCTCATTTTTCACAAAATTAGAGATTAGCAGATGAATTGAACCACCATAAACTTTTTTTATAAAGGATTTTGTCTCTGTTTTTCTGCATTCCTCCTGAGATACCTTAGGATAATACAAATAAAAAGGTTCATTTTTGTCTACTTTAACAGCCTCCTTTTTTACCAGTCTGCTAATAAGAGTGTGAATGGTTTTAGGGTTCCAGGAAGTATACTCTTTTAAAATTTCAATTATTTCACTAGAAGTAAGAGGTGATTTTCTCCATAATACTTTCATTATCTCCCATTCAGAATCGGATATTTTTGGCGTTTTTCTCAACATATTCTCCTCCTTTCATACTACAAGTGTAGTCTTTAATGTTATACTACACTTGTAGTCCACTTTTGTCAACTATATCATTAGAATTTTATTCCGGCAGGATCACTTAATTTCCATATATATTCCATCACAAAAACCCTATAAGGTTAAATTCCATATAGGGTTTAAATATTATTCTATTTCTAAAAGACTGGAGGCTGCTGCACTGATTTCTTCACTGTTTGCAGATATTTCTTCAGTAACAGAAGAAATATCATTTATAGAATTATTAACACTTTCCATTTTTGTATTTAAAATTTTTGATACCTTATATATTTCCTTTATAAGTTCAACCATTACAGTTTGATCGTTTTGTGTGGAGGAAGCTACATCTTTTGATTCATAGGATAATTTTTTCACTTCATCTGCAACTACAGAAAATCCCCTTCCCATTTCTCCGGATCTTGAGGCTTCAATGGCAGCATTTAAGGCCAAAAGATTTGTCTGATCTGCAATATCTACAAGTTGCTCTGAAGCTTTAGAAAATTTATCTAATTTATTCCTCATTTCCTCAATACTATTCTTAAGACCATTAGTTATTTTTAATACCTCTTCTATGTCATTAGATATGGAGAAAATAGCCTCTGCACTTTCTCCATTACCCTTTGTAACTTCCTTAACTGAAAGTATTATCTCTGAAACTCTCTTTCTCAATTCCTCAGCATCTTTAATTTTCTCTTCAGATAATTTATTTAATTCTTCCAAATCTTTCATTTCTTCATTTTTAATATTTAAAAGCTGTTGTTCATTATTAACTTCCTGTTTATTATAATCAATACAATTATAATAAACATTTAATTCATTGTGTATTGCCCTTGCCATATCTCTGCAAGTACCATAACCACAAGAAGAACAGTTTATATTTTTCTGTATTTCAGTGTTCTTATTTAAACGTTTAAATACTTCATTATATTGCCCCTCCGTTGGTTCCTCTATGTCGGATATAATTTGATTTTTATTATACACTCTTATAAAATCCTCCAGCTTCAGGATTTTATCGAATATACTAAAAAGATCATCTTTATTTCTTTTTATAAACAATTTATTATTTTTTTTAAGTTTAATTTTTTTCAAGTTGTCAAGCAAATTATCACAATCATCAATGGATAATTTGCTTTCGCCTGGCACTGCACTCCCAAAATTGCATCCATTGGAGCAATTTAAAATATCTACAATCAAAGGAACTGGTTTTCCTTCTTCAATACGTTCTCCATACTCATTTAAATAAGTATAAGCAAAACGTTCACCTTCAATTTGGCGAATCCATGCATTTTGAACTCTGGCCTGTATATTTTCTCTTAATCCTCCAGGTCTGCTAAATAAGAATCCAAGTTCACATTCCATATTATCAAAATCATATTCTTTATGGGAATTTATATCTATGTGCTTTTCATTTAAATATTCCAAAAGTTTTTTAAAAGTTACATTATAATTTACATATCCATAGGTATTTTCATGGTGAATTTCATCTGATTTTCCAATACAAGGTGATATGAAGGCAATATCATGATTAATATTCTTGTATTTTTTCATGTAAATAGCAGTACATATCATTGGGCTCTGAATTGGTGCTAAATAATCTATAATACCAGAATTATATTTTTCTATGTAATTAACTATAGGTGAACAGGGCTGAGCAACAATAGAAGACACTTTGTTTTCCTTTATGGCTTTTAAATATGCCCAAACGGTTATGTCCGCCCCAAGAGAAACATCATATATAAAATTCACACCTATAGATTTAAAATATCCAAACAATTTTTTATAATTCTCTATATTGATTCTAATTGAAGGTGCCGCTATTAAAGATATTTTTTTACCTGATGACAGGTCCCTAAAAAAATCTTCAGTATCATCATTAAAATCCCTTGCCAAATGGTCACACACTTTTATACACTCACCACAATGTATACATTTTTCTTCATTTATTTTTACTTTATTTTTTCCCTCTACTACATATGCGATATTAGCACCTATCACAGGGCAATTAACTATACATTTATTGCACCCAACACATTCCTCTTCCTTTAAATAAATTAATTTATCATACTCATACATCTTAACACTACCCCTACCCTCCACATCAAATTATAACTTATGTATAGCTTTACAACTAAAGTTTATCACACTTTTCACTAATTTAGCAAATTACCCAAAAGTACAGATTTAGTACCTATATCTTTATTTAATAATGGTTAAAACTCCGTTCAATATATTAATTTTTAATTATAGACTGCACTTTTATTACAGAGAACTTTTTACCATCTGCATCAAATCCTGGATTAGTCTGCAAACTCCCGTCTAGTATTCCAGTTACAGTAACAGGTACAGGGCTCATTTTATTCGAGCCATTGTTGCTTTTAATCTGTTCTTCAACTATATTCCATGCATTTAACTGGGATCCTGTACCATTAAATATCCATGTCTCCCCCTCTCCATCCTTATTATCTGTAGAGATATTCCCATCAAAATAATAGAAAATCCATTCACCATTTTCTTGAAAAGTTATTCCAAGGCCGGATAATGCCATCATTTTCATATATATCATAGCTGCAGTATCTTCTTTAAGTCCCACTGCAAAATCATCTTCTGTAGTAATATACCCTGTAAATGTCTGTAGCTGTGGCTTAGACGCATTTTCTGATTCTGATTTAGATTGTTGTGATTCTAACTCAGCTTTTAATATTGCTGCGGATTTCGATATTGATGCTGATGTACTGGAATTTGCTGAAACTTCTGATTGAGTTTCATCATCTACTTTATCCGAAGATTCAGTTTTAACTTGCTCAGCATTTTCTCCATTTTTTGATACAGTATCTTTAGATTTATTACTGGTATCTGAATTAGTAGTCTTAATAACATAAGATGATTTCAATGATTTACTCTTTATATTCCACATAATTCCTAATACGCATATACAGATAACTACAAATATACTTATAATAGTTGTTTTTTTAATTTTCATTAATATTTCCACTATAAAATTATAGCAGTCTTCACCTCTTTTCTATAATTCAATAATTATTTTTTAGACCTAGTAATTTGATCCTGCTTTAATTTATTAAAATTATCCACTACTATTATTTTGCTCTTCATCATTCCCATCCAGCAAGTATATATAAATTGTCCTTCTTTGTCAGGAGTAAATTCGATTATGTTGTCTCCTACAGCTAAATCTTTCTTAATCTTATATCCAGGAATCTGTATGGATTTATTACACTCATTAAGATTTTTCTCATCAACATGTAAATTCCATTTAACCGGTATACCTTTTATCACTCCAATAGGAGGAAAAGTATCACTACCTAATTCTGTTTTTACAATTTGACTTTTACCTTTAATCTTTGAAAATCCTTCACTGGATATAGTAACCTGATCTACTGAAGGTATAGATATACCGTATAATGATACTCCTCTTCCAACCATGACTATTCCAAGTACAAGTACTAATACAGCACTGACCTTTAATATAATTTTTGAAAAACTTTGACTTATAAGTGTATTTGCCACACCAAATATAAATACCAGAGGAACTGTACCAATGGAAAAAAAGAACATGGATGAGGCACCTAATATTGCACTTCTTGTTCCAAGTGCATATAATTGTACTATTTGAAGAGGTCCACAGGGCATTAATCCCGTAAATAATCCGACTATAATAGGATTGTAATCATTTTTATAAATTTTTCTGGCAAAAAAGGCTGGCATTCTAATATTTATTTTCCTTAAAAAAGGAAAAATCCCAAGTAAATTTATTGCCATAATAATCATGAATATTCCTCCTATAATTGGCACAATACCTCTAAGTGCACCTGTAAAACCAATTATGCTTCCCAGTCCACCTATGATGCCGCCAATAAGAGTATAGGATATGATTCTTCCAATATTGTAAAATAAGGAAGGTTTAAACTCCATATATGCTCTCTCATTTAACCTTTTAGTTTTAACTTGATTTTTACTGATGGTCTGGGATATTGTTATACCACCACACATGCCTATACAGTGAAAGGAAGCTAATACACCAAATACAAATATAATCACATTACTGGTATGATCACCTAATTTAGGTAGATATTCAAGCATGAATAGATTTTTAAATAATTTTAATATTTGTACATTAAAAATATTTTTTAGAATTACGATACATATAGCTATTACTACAAATATCAATAATATAATAAATTTATTTTTATTTTTCTTATTATGAAAACTATTATTATCACTATTTATATATTTCAATGTATTTTTCTTCAAATTCATCCCCCCTATATTTTACTTTTCCAAATTATTCATTTCACATCATTTACAAGAAAATAAAAACAAAATAAAATAACTATTAAATATTTAATGTACAAAAATTTAAATTTAATGTGTATTTATAGATTCTACAGTTATTACAGGAAAGTTTTTACCATCTGCATCAGAACTAGGATTTGTTTGAGTATTTCCCTTTAATACTCCCTTTACAGTAACAGGTACGGGACTCATTTTATCCGCACCATCATTACCTTTAATCTGTTCTTCAACTATATTCCATGCATCCAGCTGTGACCCTGTACCGTTAAATATCCACGTACCTCCTTCTCCACCTGTATTATCTGTAGAGATATTTCCGTCAAAATAATAAAAAAACCATTCACCATTTTCTTGAAAAGTTATTCCAAGGCCGGATAATGCCATCATTTTCATATGTATCATATGTGCACTATCCTCTTTAAGGCCAGCTGCAAAATCATCTTCTGTAGTAATGTATCCTGTAAATATCTGTACTTGTTCTTCTGAATCATTTAATGTATTTATTTTATTTTCAATAGCTTCCGAGACTGCTCCTGTCCCTCCTAAAATTTCTACTTTTGATGAGGAAGTTAAATTGGCCTTTAGATAATTTAATGCATTTACTGTTGCTGTAGAATTTTCTTCATCTACTAACACAAGAGGAGAATTATCTTTCCCTGCTAAGCCCGATGCTATAAGGGCATCTGCATAGCCATCTCCACTGGCACTTGCCACATAAACTTTATTAATTTTTATATCACTTTTAAATGAATCAAGTACTTTCAGATTTGTATCAAATCTATTATTTCCTCCATCTATTCTCTCCACTCCATTAACAGCCTTATATGTACTGTCATTTATAACAGAAGTTGTACCAACTACAGTGGAATCCGATTTATGAGAATTTACAAAATCTGTAACTGACTTCATGCTATTTAGATCATTGGTACCAAGCAATAATATTTTACCCTGTGAAGCTGCAATAGATGCTACAGTCAATGCATCTGAGAATCCTTCTCCTCCAACTAATATGACATCAGAAGCATCTTCTCCCTGTTTCACAAGTTCGTCAGCTACGGCTGCATTTGTAGTATATCTGTCATCTCCTCTTAATTCAGTGACATTATAAGATTTCTTCAATATATCCCTAATTTCCTTAGAAATTACTCCATCCCCTCCTATAATATATACATTTTTGGGTTTCAATGTAGAAAATGCAGATTGTGTATACGGATTCAAACTCTTTGAATTTGTTAGGAGAATAGGTGCATCTAACTTCTTAGCCAGCACAGAAGCACTTATTGCATCTGCATACCCTTCACCTGATACCAGTACCACATTATCTGTATTACTCCAATTTGACAGCGCACCTTTAGCCGCTGTACCATATCTATCCTGTCCACCTATTCTGGTTATCACATTTTCCTCTGCTTTAACTGTTAAATTTATAGAATTTCCTAAAACTGAAGCCGTTAAACCTGCCAAAAGTACTAAGGACACTAATTTTTTGCTTCTCATAATTTATTCCCCCTTAATTTTAAAATAAAAGAGGCCAAAACCTTCTTTTTATATTTAAAGAAAGGTTTCAGCCTCTAGCTTTCTAGTTAGCTACAAAATTATATAATTGTTATTGAATATGTTAATATAGTTTTCATAAATTGTCAATGAATAAAATATATAGATTACATATAGAAATTATTAACGTTTAATTAACTGAATATTAATGTTTTGTTAATGTTTCCCAATATCCTTAAACTATTTCAAATCGTTGACAGAAGCTTACCATCATGCTAGAATACAAGAAATTATATTTTGTTGACCAGAAATCTGGAGACCAATAGTCTATAGCTATAGATTGTTGGTCTTTAATTTTATCTTAAATTATAAGGATGTGGTAGGATGATTAAAAATGTCTCATTAAAAGTTTATGGCATGACTTGTACACTATGTTCCATTACAATAGAATGTGCTATTTCCAAAATTGAAGGCATAGATAAAATAAATGTAAGCTATGCTGCTGAAAAAGCAAAGTTCCAATATGATAGTGATAAGACAAGCTTACAATATATAAAGCAAAAAATAGAATTATTGGGTTTTTCTATAGAAGAGGAAAATGAAAAGACCAAATATAAAGGTCTTACAAAGCAGGAAATTGAGAAAAACAAGCTTAGAAATTTATTTATAATATCCGCTATTTTGAGTACCCCACTGATACTAGGCATGATGCTTGGTACTACAGGTTTCTGCCACAATACTTTTGACCCTAACTCAGCTAATAAATGGGGAAACATTATTGAAATTTTAAGATTAAAGTCTTCACAACTCCATAATTGGAAACTTCAGCTTACACTGGCAACTATAGTCCAATTCATAATAGGTTTTAGATTTTATAAGAGTTCCTTTTATGCATTAAAGGCCAAAGCCCTTACCATGGATTTATTGGTTGTTATAGGAACTACAGCTGCATATTTTTACAGCTTATACATTGCACTTTTTGAAACCATAACATATACGCTAGGAATGGTAAATTTATATTTTGAATCCTCTGTTACCATAATTGCCCTTGTACTTCTTGGAAGATATCTGGAATCCATTGCAAAAAGCAGAACAGTTACTTCAATAAAAGCCCTGAACAAGCTCCAGCCCAAAACAGCCAGAATACTAAAAAACAATATCGAACATACAGTTCCTATTGAAAAAGTATCCATAGATGACATTCTAATGGTAAAACCAGGTGAAAAAATACCTGTAGATGGCATTGTACTTACAGGTTACTCTTTTGTTGATGAATCAATGCTTACAGGAGAAATCATACCTGTTGAAAAGAAAAAAGATGATCTGGTAACAGGTGCTTCTATAAACAAAAATGGTACTTTTACTTTTAAGGCTACTAAAGTTGGTAATGATACTGTATTCTCAAACATAATAAAGTTAGTTGAGGAAGCCCAAGAAAGCAAGGCTCCTATTGAAAAAATTGCAGATAGGGTATCAGGATTATTTATACCTGCTGTGCTCACTATATCAGCCCTTACATTTGTTATATGGTATTTTGTAATTTTCAATCATCAGATAATTATTATAGACACTGCTATAATTCATGCTGTTTCAGTTTTAGTAGTATCTTGCCCATGTGCGCTGGGTCTTGCTACTCCTGCTGCATTAATGGTAGGAATAGGAAAAGGAGCAGAGAATGGAATATTAATTAAAAATGGTGAAAAGCTAGAACAATGCTGTAAAATAAATACTGTAGTATTCGATAAAACAGGAACTTTAACTACAGGAAAACTTCATATTACCGATATTATTTTATTTAATAAAAAACAAATTTCATCTTTAAATATTATCAAAGAAAAAGATTTGATTATTTTAGCTGCATCAGTTGAAAGACCTTCTGAACATCCTCTTGGAGAAGCTATATACAAATATGGAAAATATAATTATGAAGATGAGCTAAGTACTCTGAATTATTTTAAGTATTTTCCAGGTAAAGGTGTAACTGCACTTGTGGATAGCAAAAGGATTCTTATAGGAAATGAAATCTTTTTAACGGAAAATTCAGTGGACTTATTGGAACTTAAAGATACCTTGAATAAGCTCCAAAAACAGGGAAAGACATCTGTGCTAATGGCGGTTAACAATATTTTAGCTGGAGTTATTGCCATGCAAGATAAAATAAAAGACAATTCAACAGATGCCATTAAATCTCTTAACAAAAAAAATATAGAAGTTTACATGATCACAGGAGATAATAAAAATACGGCCCTATCGGTTGCAAATAAGCTTGGTATAAAAAATGTGATAGCAGATATACAGCCAGAAAAAAAAGCTCAGGAAATTTTGAAATTAAAAGGAAAAGGAAAAGTGGTAGCCATGGTGGGCGATGGTATAAACGATTCCCCTGCTCTTGCTACAGCAGATATAGGATTTGCCCTAGGGTCAGGTACTGACGCTGCTATTGAAAGTGGTGATATAGTACTTTTAAAAGAAGATTTAAAAGCCTTATCGAAGGCAATAGATCTTTCAAAGATAACTATGAGAAAAATAAAACAAAATTTATTTTGGGCTTTTATTTATAATATAATTGCCATACCAGTTGCAGTAACAGGACATTTAAATCCCGTAGTAGGTGCTTCAGCCATGTCATTTAGCTCCATATGTGTTTTATTAAATTCACTAAGTCTTAAAAAATTTAAATTTTAATTAAATTCTATCCCAAATACAAATCAAACACTTTCCAACAATTTATCAGATTACAAAAGTGTGTGATAATTTAATTTTAAATAAAAGATACTATACTTTTAACTTACTCCAATACTGGTGCTTTCTATTTCAAATTCTTCTTCAAAAGCTTTTTTCACAAAATAAATTGAAGTTAATATTACCACCACATCAGTTATTGGGTATGCAATAATGGCACCTTTCATGCCAAAAAGTTTTACAAGTAGTACGGCAAGAGGGATAAATACTATAATTTCTCTATATACAGATAGTAGAAGGCTTTTTTTCGCTTCTCCCGTTGCTTGATAATAATACATGGTAACATAGTATATTCCAAGTAAAGGGAGTATTGAAATACTTACTTTAAAAGCACTGACGGTTTCATAAAGTAGTGCCTTGTCTTTCAGGAAAAATCCTATTATTTCATAGGAAAAACACATAAAAATTGCCCAGAACACTGTAGAAAATACAATAACCACTTTAATAGAATCCTTTAAAATCTCTTTAACCCTATCATATTTCCCAGCTCCAAAGTTATATCCCACTATAGGCTGCATTCCAGAGCTTATACCTATAATTGCACTATATATAAACATAGATACTTTTTCAATTACTCCCACAATAATTATGGCAGAATCTCCACCAGTACCATAAAGCATATTATTTAGCACTCCAGTCACCAATGCATCTGAAATTTCCACTATAAAAGTGGAAAATCCAAAGACAATTATTTTATTTAAAATATCTATATCTAAATATTCTAAGATACATTGAGTGGAAAACTGAATATGAAGTGTCCTGCTTATATTAATAAATTTAAATAGAGCGAATATAAAAGATAAAATCTGTGCTATAACTGCCGCAATAGCACTCCCCTCTATTCCCATGTTCATGTTTGTAATAAATATATAACTATTTAAAATATTAAATAAAACTCCTATTAAATTAGTATATAACATAACTCTAGTTTGGTTAAATGAAATCATCAAATAAGAAATCAAAGCAGACAGTGCCTGAAAAACACTTCCAATCAACACTATAGATACATACTTATTTGCCAGTGGATAAGTATTACTGCTGGCACCAAGGGCATAAAGGATAGGACTTTTAAAAATAAACACTACTAAAGAGATTAGAATTAAAAAAGCCACAGTCAAAATGAAAGAATTTACTATTATTTTCTTTAACTGAAATATATCTTTTTTTCCTATTACCCTGGCGGCATAGGTTGAAGTTCCAACTGCTATTAAAAGACCAAGGGCAATAAAAAATCTCTGTATGGGAAACTCTACGGTAAGTGCACCTATGGCATCTGTACCTATATACCTTCCTGCAAATACTACGGCCACTATGTTATAAAGTTCACCTACAAGTAGGGAAAAAATCGTAGGAACAGCAAACTTAAAAAGTAATTTACTCACTTTATCATTCAAGAAGCTTTTATCATCTGCTCCCATAAAACCACCTCAATTTCTGAAATCCGAACTAATTCGGTCTTCTGGTTAAATTATAATATTTTAACCCGGTGAGTTTCATCAACTAAACTGCTGTCATAAACGTACTAATATGCTCTGTAGATAAAATATATTCTTTATGATAAAAGCAGAAAAAGCCAAGTTTTTTATCTGTTCATACCTGTTTTATTACCACAAGCACTGCACCATACCCTTGAATCTTAGCTTGTATGTTAAATACAGTACTCTTTTTAATGCTTTTAAAACTTATTTCAGGAAAAGAAGATTTATAAAGTATTTCCTTTTCCTCTTTACTCAATCTTCTGGGTTTGCCCATATCCACCCAGTAATTATAAGAAGATCCCACCTTTTCATTTATATTGTAGGTTATTATCCTCACCGCAGAAGGTATACCTATAATGTTTAATGAAAATTTCTTTTCAGTAATATCTCTGCTTCCTCTAAACTTGGAAAAATTTTCAGAAAGATAAATGTCTTCTATATTTTCATGATAGCTGTACAGTAAAATCTGATATTCTCTGTAACTTTTGGTAACTATAAATCCCTTATCTCTGTCAACTAAAATGTCTCCCATTTTATTCATTAAAAAATATGCATAATAGGAAGGCTTCTTTATGCCTTTATCATTGATTAGGCCTGGATATCCAAAGAATACTTCATTTGTAATATTTACTTGTTTATCAAGAACATCAAAGGCTCTTAAAATATCCATATTATTTTTTTTATTTATCATACTGTTAATTGTAAAAGGGAGCATATAGGCAGTATCGTAGATAAAATTTACACTATTCTCATAGAAAAATCTACTTTTAAAAATTTCAAAGTCATAGTTTTCAATTAAAAACTCTGTTATTTCTTTTACACAATTTTCATCCATTTCACATACAAATTGGAATTTAAAAGAAAAAAAATCTATGGTGTCAAGTTCACTGAAATAATTAAAAAAAGATCTCAATATTCTTTTGAATTCTTCCTGTTCAAAGGCTGCATTATCAAGTACTACAAGGGCTCCTATTCCTATATTATCCAAAAATTCAAACACATCCACCGCTCTGTTCCAGTTGTAAAAATCTGCTCCTTTAAATATTCCCATGTCCTCACTAAATACATTTAAAACCCTGGCATACCTGAATCCTATTTCATCCTGAAGTACCCGAAGCATACGTTTATTATCTTCGATTAGAAGATCAAAGGCATCTCCCACATTGATTATCTCTTTAAAATCCTTATAAAAACTTCCTTTATCCTGTGACATATTTAAATATAGTTTTGTTATTTTTTCTTCATAATTAAATCTATCATAGTCCTCAAGGTAATAATTTATAAATTGAAGGCTATTTGAAAGTTCTTGAAAAACTATATTTTTTTGTTTCTTAAAAGTTTCTTCATCTATCTTGAATTTTTTTCTATATTGAGAAGGGGTACATTTAAATCGGATTTTAAAATGCTTATTAAAATACCTTGTATGTGAAAATCCCACTTCCTCTGATATTTCAGATATATTCTTATCCGTATCCAAAAGAATTTTTAAAGCTTCATCAACTCTAGTCAAATTAAGTAAATCTGTAAAACTATATCCTGTGCTATCCTTAATTCCATGGGACAGATAATGGGTACTTAAAAATTCTTTTTTAGCTATATCCTGAAGTGTTATATTGTCATTATAATTGTTGAATATATATTTAGTAATTCTATGATACCTTTCAAGTAATTCTTCATTCTCTCTTAAATCCTCCATTTCATTTGTCAGATAATGAAAATTATTTATAAGATGATAAAGAATTTTTACCAATATATCTTTAACTATTTCATCATAATTATCCTGTTTCTGTATAATTTCACAAACTATCCTGGAAAGTAATATTCTAAGTTCGTCATATTCTTCTCCTTCCTGCGCATTATCATCAGTAATGTTAGTGTAGAAAAACATATTTTGAATATCAGTATAGTATTTCTCAAAAAAATTAGGATCTATGTGAAATATGAGCATTTCATTGTCTTTGTGGCTGCTGTAGATACTGTGGGCTTCATCTATATTTATTATTTCTATGTCTTTCTCTATTAGTTCATACCTATCTGAATCTATGGTTACATAAAATTTGCCTTTAAGTACATAGAGTATTTCTATAGAATTATGCCAATGTATAGGATATTCAATTACTCTGGCACAGGAAATTGAAACAGGTACTTCTTTTGGATAACTTACATACTCTCTCCTCATAAAAAACCTCCTTCCAATATTAATTAAGTGATTGGAGTGTTAGCTAATTCTAGCGTTAGGATAAAATAAGGGCATACACCTTTTTGGAATATACCCATTAGTCAAATATTTTATTTTCTTCTCTGACTTTTTCTAGAAGCTTTTATCTGTTTTCTTTTTTTCTTCTTTTTATCTGCAATTTTCTTTTGGATATAGATTTTACGCTGTGGTTTAGATTTAATATTTTGGTGAAAACAGGGCCAATACTCCAGATCCTTAATGGTATCCCTTATAAATTCATATCCTCTTCCTTTTAAATTTAAAATTCTTTCATTATCTTCAATATTAAAATTTTTTTCTACATCTTCTAAGGATATGTAGAAAGTCTCTATTAGATTATCACTGTAAGCTTCCTTGATTTCCTCATATAATTCATCTGGACATATTTCACAACAGTTACTTACAAGACTTCCCCAAACAACAGAAGGTTCCCTTTTCAATTTTCCCTTAAATAAACTTCTGTAATATTCAATTATTTCATTCTTTGATGTTACCCCTTCCACCCATAATACGGGGAATGTTTTAATAGCAGCAACTCTTATATATTCATTGATATTCTCATTTTCCAATAATTCTTTTACTGGCTGAACATCTCCTTTGCAAACAGATGCCAAAATTCTATGTAAATCTTCTGTGATCACATCACCAAATATCTCAAATACAATTTTATCTGGTAAACTGATTAAATCGATGATCACAGAAAAACTCTGTTCTTCATTAAACTGTGCCAATAAGTACGCTGCATATATATGCAAAAAATAATCGGGCTTTCCCAAAATTTCATTATAATTATTCTTTGCAGATTTTAATATTTCAATCAATTCAGGGATAAACTCTTCCTTTCTACTTATTATTTGCTTTATCTGTTTCTCTGGAAATTTGCCATTGGTATATTTAATTTGTTCTAACAATTCATTCATAAAAGCATACTCTCCCCCTCTACAACATTCACCTTTAAAATTGTCACTAAATACATCCCTCTTATATATATTGGGGAAACCTTTATTTATATTATATACTACTGATTATGCCTTGTCATAGATAAATAATAAAACAGTATAAAGATTACTGTCTTATGGATTATTTCCTGATTAAAATTTTAAAATAAAAGGCTGCTAAAAAATAAAACTTGTTTTTTAGCAGCCTCTATTTTCACTCTTTAAAGATTTGAATCTCCTTCATGCCAATCTATGGCGCACATTCCGCCTGTTTGAAGTGCCTTAAGTACACGAAGCGTTTCATCTACACTTCTTCCCACATTTAAATCATGTACCACGGAATATCTAATGGTTCCCTTGGGATCTATTATAAAAAGTCCTCTAAGGGAAACCCCTTCTTCTTCTATAAATACGCCATAATTTTTAGCTGTGGTATATATTTTATCAGAAGCTATAGGAAAATTAATTTTACCAAGTCCACCCTCAACAGGATTTTTTTGTATCCATGCCTGATGAGAATATTCACTATCACAGCTTACAGCCAAAACATCTGCATCAATTTTCTTGAAATCTTCATATCTTTTACTGAATCCTGTAATTTCAGTAGGACATATAAATGTAAAATCCAATGGATAGAAAAACATAACCAACCACTTATTTTCATAATCTTTAAGTTTAATTTCCCTGAAATTTTCTCAATCACCAGTAACTGCATTCAATTTAAAATCTGGTGCACTTTTACCCACTAGTCTTTCCATAATTAATACCTCCTCAATACTTATCAAATGATAATGACAATCATTATCTACAAATATATAATACTATTATTTTTAAATTTTGTCAAAACTAAAATAAAATATTTTTACACATTGTAAACCCATTCATATTATTCGTTGACAATTCGCTGTTCAATTATTATAATTATATTGTCACTATTTTTATAATTTAAAGTTAACAATGTTTGAAAGGAGTAAAAAAATGAACTTAAAAGTTAGAGATATTACCATAACAGCTATTTTTACAGCACTAACGGCTATTTTAGCTCAAATTTCCATTCCTCTTCCCTTTAGTCCTGTGCCAATTACCTTTCAAGTAATGGCAGTGTACATATCTGCAATAATATTAGGTAGTAGACTCGGAACACTATCTCAGATTATATATATACTTGTAGGTGCAATAGGAATTCCTATTTTCGTCAACTTTCAAGGAGGATTAAATGTAGTATTTGGCCCTTCAGGAGGATATCTTATATCTTATCCTATTGTAGCTTTTATTGTAGGAAAAATATCTGATAAAAGCCTATCCTATATACAATCAGCAGCAGTACTGATTGCATCACTGCTGCTTTGTTATGGCATGGGAGTAATTCAACTGTCATTTATAACAAATATCACAATTAAAAAAGCCTTGGTAATAGGTGTTCTTCCCTTTATACCCCTTGATGTTATAAAAATTACATTAGCCTATTTATTAGGAAACAGAGTAAGGATGGCTCTTATAAAAACCCATCTCATAAAATGCTAACACTTAGAGCTCATCATCTATTATGCATCCAAGGATATAAAGGATATGGCTATAGCAAGAATTTTACTGCAAATATGGATAAGATAGTTTATCAGCTAAAAAAAGATACCTTTACTAAAATAAACGTTACAGCTAGTGTAGATGAGATTTGCTCCTGCTGCCCAAATAACACAAAAGAAAAATTATGCCAATATGAAATTAAAATTAAATTCCTTGACAAAAATACATTAAACTTATTGAATTTAAAATCAAATCAAACTTATACTTATGAACATATCCTAAACATCATCCATGAAAAAATAAATCATAAAAACTTTGAAAATATATGTAGTACTTGTAAATGGTTTAAATATGGATATTGCCAAAAAGGACTGGGGTTATAATAGAAAAATGTAAAGAATTTTTGTTTAAAATAAATAAAAAACACTCTTTCCAGAGAATACTTTCAAATGATCCAGTGATTCTTCAAATAAACTCACAATTATTTCTATGGAAGGGTGTTTTTTTATATTGTATTTTATATCTATTCCATTTATGTACATTTTAAAAGAATTTTTAAACAAAAGAAATCTTTTGACTAGTTTTCAGAATACTAAATTTTGATCTTGGAGCAAATTCCACATTGATGGATTATTTTTATTTTTTAAAATTCTTGATTGCTGCTCTACTATCATGAGCGGTATACGAAATTCCAACTAATTTATCTTTAGCAATAACATAACCTAATAATTGTATAATAAAATAGTAGCTCAATATTTTAATTGTACTTATTATGAATTCTCCACTAAGCTTTAAAAGAAAGATATATATAATACTTGCCAGTGCCATTAAAATCATATGTGAAAAAAATATTAATTTAAGCTTGCATATCAATAGGGCATTTATTTCTTCATCAATCAATCCAATCTTATATAAGTCATTTTTTTTAAATTTCCAACTATAGAAATCAATTTTCATTTTAAAGTACATTATTACTGCAGAAACAATAAAACTTATCAATACAATAAATGTATATATGAGATTGAAAACAGAATTCTGAAAAATAACATGAGCAATATAATATATTCTTGAGTCAGGTAAATAATAAATCCTCTTACAGATACAGAATATGAAGTTTAAAAACGCAATAAAGAAAATAATAATTTTGTTATTTCTAAAAAAGGTTTCTACTTCATTTATTAAAAAAATTCTCTTATAATAAAAATTTTTATTTGCTTTTATAAAGATACTAAGAATTTTTATGAGAGTTAAAAATAATAAATAAGTTCCGATTATAGATATAAAAGAATAATCAACATAGTATCTAATTCCAGTAGGTAAGCCCAACATTTCATTTAAATAAATACAACACAATATTAAAGAGATTATAGAAACTTTTAATATATACTTATTTCTAACATATAGTCTATTTAAAATCTTGTGATTTGTTTCATTTAATAACGGTAGGCCATTAATGAATTTAAATGTCCATAAGACGAATATAATAGTAAGTATGGTGTAATAGCCCATGGTAATTATATAAACAATTGATTTAAAATGAAAAGTAACATACGAAATTCCTACGAGTTTGAATATGGAAAGAGCAATGATTTTTGAAAACATAATACCTAAAATTAATCCTATAGGCATATATATAAGAAAAATTAAAATGTTTTCAATAAAGAGAAGTAATTTAAGTTCATGATGTGTCATACCCAAAGCTAAAAATATTACAAAGTCTTTTTGACGACATTTCATAAAGGATATATGTGCAAATATACACCATAGGGCTGTATTAAACACACCGATTGAGGATATTATACTAATATTATTTTCTCCAATTACTATGTATGCATTGCATAGAGTCGATTGAATAAAAAAGAACAAGACTGAAACTATCAAAGAAAATATATAAGCAAAATATTCACTGAAATTCAATTTTATGTTTTGTTTAATTATTTTTCTGTAATTCATTTATTCACCACTAATCACCACAAGAGTATCTAGTATTCTATTGAAAAAAGAGCTTTGATCTCCTTTATTATATATTTGCGTACATATCCTTCCATCATTTATAAAAATCACTCGTTTGCAGTAGCTTGCTGCATACACGTTGTGTGTAACCATAAGGATTGTTGCATTTCTTTCTTTATTTATTATCTGCATATACCTCATGAATTTTTTTGAAGTACTTGGGTCAAGACTTCCTGTAGGTTCATCAGCTAAAATAATGCTTGGCTCATTTATCAATGCCCTACATGCTGCTGCTCTTTGCCGTTCACCCACAGACACATTATAAGGATACTTGTCTTTAATATCATATATACCGAAAAAGGTGAAATATTCCTTTATTTTTTCATGAATTTCTTGTGTATTTCTCCCATTAAATATCAACGGAAGTGCAGCATTTTCCTCTAGTGTAATATTGTCAAGTAGATTAAAAGCCTGAAATATAATTCCTAAATTTTCTCGTCTAAAAATAGATCTTTCTTTCTTGTTCAGTGAAGTTATATATTTATTCATAATTTTCACTGTCCCACTATTAGGTTTATCAATACCTGACAATATATTAATCAGGGTAGTTTTCCCACTTCCAGATTGTCCCATAATAGCAGTAAATTCTCCACTTTCAATGCCCAAGTTGATACCATTTAATACATTAGTAGAGTTAATTTCTAAACTCCCTTCATATACTTTAACAATATCCTCAGCACATAATATCTCCATCCTATCACTCCATTATAATTAAATTTTTGATGGATAAATAATTGAAACAGTAGTTCCTTTATTAATCTCAGACTCTATAACTATATTATGATTCAACTTTTTGGCTATCACTTTACATATATATAATCCTATGCCTGTGGCATTTTGTATTTTTCGCCCGTTTTCTCCTGTAAAGAAAGGTTCAAAAACTCTTTTTAGATCATAGCTGGGAATTCCAATACCCTCATCTCTAATTGTTAATATCGTTTTTTTATTACTCATAGATATTTTAAAATACACATACTTCTGCTCCTTACTACTATGAGAATATTTAATAGCATTTACTAAAATCTGTTCAATCATAAATTTATTCCACTTTTTATCTGTAATAATTAGTGCTTCTTCACATTGAAATTCTGTTTTAGGAAATACATTATTATAAATAAACAGACTTTTTTTACTATTGATAATTTCCTTTAACAAGGAAATTAAATCCACTGTTTGAGGTTCATAATCCTTTGAGAAATCATTTAATCTACTAATATTTAGAATTTGATCTAAACTATTTTTAACTTTATTATTTTCTTCTCTTATATCTAAAAAAGACTTCAATGTATTCATCTTATTAAAACCTACTTCATTGATACTATTTTCGATAATAAGATCAATTATTGAAGCAGGCGTTTTTATATTGTGAATCCACTGTGATAGAAAATATTTATTATTTGTATTTTCGGCACGAATTGCACTTATCTGATTTATATAATTTTCATGTATTTTAAATATAGCTCCAGCAACTTTTTGTTGTTCTCGTGTCCTAGGACTCAAATTAAAATACTTATTTTCTATACCTTCATTAAGACTTCTATTAAATTTATAATATTTAATCCATTCATTTAGTATTAAAAAAAAATATATTATTATTGATAGCAGCAAAGGATATACTACATCAAATTTCACAGCCACCAAATAGGAATAAAGAATGATCAAAAAAGTATTAAAAAAATATGTCATGGTAAAAGGTAGTTTATCTTTTATAAAATTAGTTAATAATTTTCTACTCATGTTAATTCCTCTCATCAACAATTAGACTGAAACATATATCCTATACCCCGCTTAGTTGATATAAATTCATTAACACCTAATTCCCTAAGTTTATTTCTTATTCTTGTTATATTCACAGTTAAAGTATTATCATCTACAAAAGTAACATCATCCCAAATTTCCTCCAAAAGTTCTTCTCTACTGATAATTTTATTTTGGTTTTTAATGAGCTTACCTAAAAGTTTGAACTCATTTTTGCTGAGTTCAATTTCAATTTGATTATAAACCATTTTAAATGTGTCTTTATTAAGCTTAATGCCACTTAAACTTTCAATTATATTTACTTCATCTGCATATTCACCATATACTCTTCTTATTGTGGCCTGGATCTTAGTAAGAAGAAAGTCGAAACTAAAGGGCTTTGAAATATAATCATCTGCCCCTAATTCAATCCCCCTTATCTGCTCTTCCTCACTATTGCGTGAAGAAATAATAATTATAGGTATTTTTGAAGTTCTTCTAAAAGTCTTACATAATTGAAACCCATCATAATATGGAAGATTTATATCTAGCAGAATCAAATCAACTATTGCTTCTTTCATTTCTTTTTCTACATTCTTAAAATCTTCTATGATAATAGGCTCATATCCATATTTTTGAAGATACTCTGCTATAAGTCTATTAAGTTTGATATCATCCTCAATAACGAGTATCTTGTACAAATCAGCTTCCTCCCTTTAAAGTTAAGATATGATATTTCAGTAGCTTTTCTTTAATATATCATATTTTTACTATTGAAGGAAGCTGATAGCAGTGATACTAATAAAACTTGAATCCAAAGAGATTCCAATAATTCAGAAATAGGTTAAACATTAAAAATATACAATAAATTACTATGTAACATATAGCTATAAAATTAAATGATTTTCTATTGTGATATATAAATATTGAAAACATTTGTCCAAAAGTAAGTATTGTCGTAAATATGGGAATAAACAATAAACATATAGCTGCCTTAGGCAGTTTGGGTGAAAACATAAAAGACGATGATAAAGCAATACATTCCCTAGCCATTCCTAATAAAAATACTAAATTTAAAATGCATATAAGTAGTATAATCCATCTATGATACTTATGAATTAAGGGTTCTTGCCTAGCCTTATTTTTAAAACTAAGTAATATCATCATAAAGAGTATACATAAAAATGATAATGCAAAAAGTATAAAAATGGCTTTGTGTAAGTTTGGATTTTCATACCAATGAATTTTTTCAAGTGCAACAGCTGATCCATCTTGAAGCATATAGTTTATATTTCCTCGTTTGTCTGACTTAAATGCAATCATATCTCCCCTTTTAATGTTTTTAAAAAGGGACGGCTCTATTTCTGTATAACTATCCTGCCCCCCAGGATAGTTCATAATCAATGTATTATTATTACTTTTAACATTTATGGTTGAAGACATTAATAATAATAATTTTCCTATTTCTTTTTTTGGATATCTAACGCCGCGATAGATTCCTTCAAATTTTTTAAGGTCACTTTTGGTAGATTTATCTTTATTAATGAAACTGGTTTTAATTTTAGATTGGGTGCAGTATCTGCTTATGAATTGATTTGCTATATTGATACATAAATTAGTTCCTGCTTCACCATTAGTTGAAATAAAAAATCCTAAATTGCTATCAGGTATTAAGCACAACATACTGTGAAAACCATAATCATCACCACGATGATAAATTGTTCTAATACCATTTACATAATTCTGCTCAAATCCATAGCAGATCCCCACCATATTTTTATTGAATGCAAAATGCTGACTATGCATATCTTCTGCAGTATTCTTATTTAATATATGTGTGTTTCCATAGGTACCATCATTTAAATGTGCAATCATAAATTTAGCCATATCATCCGCTGTAGTTTTAAGTCCACCTGCTGGTGTAAGCGCTTGTCCATAGATAGGTACTTTAACATATTTACAGTTTTTATAATCATACCCTTGGGAGAGATTGCTTAGTACTTTATTATTAAAAATAAAGCTGCTACTATTCATGTGAAGAAGAGTAAATATATTATCTTCCATATATTTATAAAAAGGGATACCCGATACACTTTCAACTATGTATCCAGCTGCAGCCATACCATAGTTACTATACTGTGGGGCTTCACCTGGTTCACGAATTACAGGACGTAAATGAGATATTAGGCTATCCTTAAGTGATTTTTCTTGAAGATAGCTTTCTGTCTGTTCCCCAACAAGTCTTTCATCAAATCCACCAGTATGGGTTAATAAATCTTCAAGAGTTACAGGTTTTGAATAGTTATTTTTTATTTTAAAGTCCCTAAAATAATTATTTATATCTTCATTTAAATTTACTTTACCTCTTTCTTTGAGCTGCATAACAGCTGTAGCAGTAAAAAGCTTTGAGATGGAAGCAACCCTAAAAATAGTCTTTTGGGGATTTACTGGTACTTTTTTATCTATATCAGAATAACCATATCCTTTTTGAAAAAGTATTTTGTTTTTATTAACAACTGTAAAAACTGCTCCAGGTACGTTAAATTTTTTTAGCTGTTCATTAAAAATACTATCTGCAAATTTTTCTACATTATCTTCAGTTAAAGTTTCTTTATTTTGGTTACTTAATAAAGAAGTATTGCTTTTTACTTTCTTGTTTTCTGAAATAGTGGTATTCTTCGTACTTAACATATGATAAACAATAGATATTGGGCAGCAAAAATAAGGTAAACTATATGCAATTATTACAAAGATAATTAAAAATCTTTGTATATAAGTTATAGCTTTTTTCATAGTGAAAGCCTCCTAAACTAAATTTCTATATACTTTAATATCTCAAACCTTAAGTAAATTTTAATTTAATAAATAAGAAGCACCAATCTATTTATATAAAAATAACCTTACATTTTTGTAAGGTTCAGACTGTAGACAAATATAATATGGAACAAGAATTACACACTTTAGTACAGAAATTTAAAATATAATTATAATTTTTTTCTTTAAAATGCACCTGAGAGTTAATTTATTATTTAACATCTCTGGTGCATTTTATTCTCCTATTGATTAAAGTTATCCTTATGAGTTAATTTTAAATTTATTTACCATAAAAGTAAGTCTTTCTGCAAGCTCTGCCTGACTTTGGGAAGATGAGGATATATCTTCAATAGCCTTGGTTACCTCATTTATACTACTTGATATTTCCTGTGATTCAGAAGATGATTCCTCCGCTGTTGAAGCAACTCCTTTAATAGCATCATTTACTTTAGATACTAATTGTTTCATATGCTTGGAAGCACTGTGAATTTCTTGGGACACATTACTCATAAATTCCGCATCTTTTTCATACTGAATTCCCGTATCCATAAGAAATTCATAACTTGACTTTACATTATTGGCTATATAATCCAACATTTCTCTTCCGCTTTTAGACAGATTTTCAAAAGCAGCTTCTACTGAAAAAACCATTTTATTGATATTATCTATGGTACTTGAGGACTGTTCTGCAAGCTTTCTCACTTCATCTGCAACAACAGCAAATCCTCTGCCATATTCACCAGCACGAGCTGCTTCTATAGCTGCATTTAATGCAAGAAGGTTTGTTTGTTCTGCCATACTGGATATGGAAGCTGCCATAATTTTAACTTCAGATACCACTTTACCCTCCTCAATTGCTTTTAAAATATTGTCCTTCTTATCCTTATATATATTTTCTCCTTCTTCTATATTTTTAGAAGCTGTCTCTTTTATATTTACAGCACGTTTTCTTATTTCCAATAAAGATTCTGCAGACTCCTCCGCTTTGTTTGAAAGTTCGGATATACTGCTCTCCATTTCTTCCGATGATTCACTGATACTTACTGTAATACTACTTACATTCTGGGCTCCTTTGGCTATATGATACGAAGCCTCATTTACAGATGCCATCATAGAAGAAATCTCCTCACTAGTAGCAGAAAGTTCTTCACTGGTAGCACTCATATCTTCTGTGCCCTGAAATATTTCCCCTACTAATCCCTTTATACTCTCACTTGCATCATTTAATTTTTCAACTATCAATCCTATTTCATCTCTGCTGGAGGACTTTATAGTTTCACTTAAGTCCCCTTTACTGATTAACTCTGTAAAATATAATATTTTAGAAACTTGTGATGAAATTGAAGAAGAAATTTTAAAACTTACAATTAAAGATATAATTAAAGCTGCTGCAACTATTACAATTACTATGTACAAAGATGTATTATATAAAGAAGAATTCTTTATACTACTGCTTTCCGCTTTTTTATCTACAATTTCAACTAATTGTTCAATAGTTTTTGTTAATTTATCCCTATAACTAGCTGCTTCTTTATTTAAAATCATGGCATCATCATATTTACCTTCAGCCATCAATTTTATAATAGCGTCACAAACATTTCTCCAGTCTGTTAATTCACTTTCCAATCTGGTCAATATATCTTTTTCTTGAATAGTTAAATTCTCCTTTTTATATTTGTTTAATATATTGTTGTTTTCACTTTTTAGATTATTCATATAAGTTATGGTATCTGAAGCTTTACTACTGTCTCTACTTTCTACCAAGTTTATTATATTAAGACGTAAATGCATTGTATTAGCATCAAATTTGTCAAGTTCTCTAAGTGTTTTTAAATCACTTTTATAAAGATACTCGGAACCTGCGTTCATTCTGCCCATATTAATTACACTTATTATAGCAATTATTACAATAAATAATACTATACTTAAAAAACTTAGTAACAATTTACTCCTTATTTTTAAATTATTAAGCTTGTTCATGTTTATTCCTCCTAAAAATACAACACTTATTGATTAATACTATTTATTAATAAATAAGTGTTATTGATAATATGGTTATTATATCATTTTACTTTTATATTTACAATACTATATAATTCATTATATAAATTATATATCTAAATATTTATTGATATTTAATTTAAGCTCTTAGAGAAAAAACTTATCCAAGCGTGTAGTAGTGCTTACCTGCCACTTTGATAGAAAGGCAAAGAAGCAAAATTTTTAATTTTGTGTGAATCGCTTTCACAGAATACCATGGGGAATGTTAGCTAATTCTAGCTTTCAGATAAATAAAAAACAGTACACTTTAATATAAAATTCTTTTTAAAGTTTACTGTTTTTGTTTATAAATCCAACAAGTTTACCTATGAAAATTTTTCATTAGAAAGCACAGGAACAAATCCTTCTTCCATCCACTTTGAATTAGATGAAAAATTCTTATTAATATATTCATTATCTTTTGATGAACAGCAGAAAAATTTCTGACTGTTTATAAGTTCTTTCCCTCTTTTGTCAATGCTTGTATAATAACCATCTGAACCTAAAATTCTAGCTTTTACTGTATCAAGTAAAGAAATTTCTAAAATTTGTCTTACCTTTTTCTTTGCAGAAATATCCTCAATAGGAAACAATAACTCCACCCTTCTGTCTAAATTCCTACTCATTAAATCTGCACTAGATAAATAAATTGCTTCTTCTCCTTCATTATAAAAGTAATAAATACGGCTGTGTTCTAAAAACCTTCCCACTATACTTCTCACAGAAATGTTATCACTTATTCCTGGAATCCCTGGAGTAAGACAGCATATTCCTCTAACAATCAAATCTATAGATACTCCTTCCGAAGAAGCTTCATATAAAGCTTCTATAATTTCTTTGTCAACTAAAGAATTTATTTTAATTATAATTCTGGATTTCTTACCATTTTGGGCGTTTTCTCTTTCCCTGTTAATTAAATATAAAAATCTCTCTCTTAAATGCAAAGGTGCCAAACTCATTTTAAATAATTTTGTTGGACTTGAATATCCTGAAAGCATATTAAATACTATAGAGGCATCCGCTCCAAAGTAAGGATTTGCTGTAAACACTCCAATATCCGTGTATATTCTGGCAGTTACGTCATTATAATTTCCAGTAGCCATATGAACATATCTTTTAATACCATCCTCTTCCTTCCGCACAACTAATAGTAATTTACAGTGAGTTTTAAGTCCCACAAGTCCATAAATTACATGGCATCCAGCCTTTTCCAGATATTTTGCCCAGTGAATATTATTTTTTTCATCAAATCGTGCTTTTAATTCCACAAGCACTGTAACCTGTTTTCCATTTTCTGCTGCTTCTATTAAAGCATCTATAATTGGAGAATTTCCACTTACACGATATAGGGTTTGCTTTATGGCAAGAACCTTTGAATCCCTGGCGGCTTCTCTTACAAGATCAATAACAGGTTCAAAACTTTCATAAGGATGGTGCAATAAAATATCTCCTTTTGAAATGGAAGAAAATATACTTTCCTCTTTTAAAAATTGAGGTGAAATATATGGTTTTATGGGAATATACTTTAAACGAGTATAACCTTTCATATTACTTAACTTCATTAAAAATGTTAAATCAAGAGGTCCATTAATTTCATATTCCCTATCTTTTGATATTTCCAATTCATCTTCTAAAATTCTAAGTAGCGATTTATGAATGCCATTTTCTACTTCAAGCCTAACAGCACTTCCACGTTTACGTTGTTTTAAAGATTCTTCAATGGTTTCAAGTAAGTCCTCCGCACCTTCCTCATCCAAAGTTAAATCCGCATTTCTCGTCACTCTATAACAGCCGCAATCTAAAATAGGATATCCACTAAAGAGTTCATTCAAATTTATTTTAATTATATCTTCTAAAAACACAAAAATCCTTTCATTAATATTTTTACTGTCAGAGGGAACTTCAACAAAACGTTGAAGTACAGAAGGCACTTGAATTGTTGCAAAAATGCTCTCATTTCCTCTTTTACTGTCTTGGAGTAAAAGAGCAATATTTAAACTGTGATTTAATATGAGTGGAAAGGGCCTGCTTTGATCAACTACCATAGGGGTCAGCACAGGATAAATATTCTTTAAATAATAATCCTTTAAATATATTAATTGTCTTTCACTAAGTTCTTTAGGTTTCAAAAAAACTATATTTTCTTTTTTTAAATGAACTTTTAAAGATCTATTATAGCAATTTATCTGATCATATACCAATTTACGTACTCTAGCTAAAATTTTCTCCACCTGCTCCAATGGAGTCAACCCAGAAGGATCTTGTTTATGAAAACCTGCCTCAATTTGAGTATCCAGAGAACCTACTCGAACCATAAAAAACTCGTCTAAATTGGAACTTACAATAGCTGCAAACTTAAGTCTTTCAAAAAGAGGATTGTTATTATCTTTTGCCTCCTCAAGTACTCTCTGATTAAACTCAATCCAGCTAAGCTCTCTATTTGTAAAATTTCCTGACGAAGTATATTTTTCCATATTAATACATTCCTCCTTGATTATATAATAGGTCTTACTCCAACAACTTCCTCAAAGAAATCTATATTCTTTTTAAAATTCCATTCTTCAAGAATTATTTCATCTTCACTCTCTAAATTAAAAAATAAAATTTCCCCTGACAATGCAAGCTTCAACTTTTTTATCTTTTGAAGATGAGAAGAATCCAGACATTCCGCTAATTTTAAAATTGCCGCCAGCGTAGATACAACTATCTTGGATTTATCATCTAATATCTGATAACTGTTATGAGCTCTCATGGGAATCTCATAAGAATGATATCTGACTATATGGGCAATTAAATCTATTTCTTTATTTGAAAATCCCAAGATATTTTGACTTTTTATAATATTATAGGAATGAATATGATGATACTCATTATTTATTATATTCCCTGTATCATGAAGAATAGAGGCCACTTGAAGATACATTCGTTCTTTGTGTCCTAATTTATGTAGTTTATATGTTTGATCAAATATACTTAAAGATATTTTTTCTACGAAAGCAGCATGGGGTTTATTTATTCCATATTTATTTCCAATATACCAAACTGAACTTATAATATCCTGAAAATATTCTTCTTTACCCCTAGTATCCAAAAGTTCATCTACTAAATCATATAAAATTCCCTGCCATAATGATATTTTAGGTACATATATTTTATTACTGTTGGTTATTTTAAAAAAATAATAAAATATTGAGATAGATGGCATTAAAAGTTCCGTCTCCTTTTTAGATAAATTGTAAGTAAACATAAGCTCATCCCCGCTCATATCTTTAATATTATGGTATAATTTTAGAAAGTTTTCTTTTAAAATAAAATCTTTATTAATACTTCCATCCTTTGATTTATTTAAACTTTCTATAATTTTAAAGACAGTTTTCAATTCTCCTCCCAGTCCAATAAAATAATTTGTTTTATATTTTGATATAATATCTCTTAATAAATAAAGCTTACTCTCAATATGCTGCTCCATAACCTTTGAAAAATATAATGTTTCCTTTTCTAATTCCCATAGATTTTCTTTAAGCCTTAGTGCTCCTAATTTTTCATATTCAACAAATTTAAGTTGATTTTCCTTATATATGAGCATTTCCAGTCCTCCAGAAGTAACATCTACAATTAAAGTATTTTTTAAAATTTTAAGTTCTGATTTTAAAAAATATCTTCTAATAGCCTTGAGCATGAAAAACCGTTCTTCAGCAGCAGTAATAGCTTGTACGTCAATTCCAACTCTAAGCCTGATTTTTTCTAACACATACTGTTTATTTTCAGCTTCTCTTATTCCACTGGTAGAAACAGCCTTGTAGTATTTCACATTATAATCCTTCATTAAATTCACAAAACCTTTCAAGGTGGCACAAGTTTCATGAATGGTATTTATAGAAATTCTTCCTGATATGAAAGTATCCCTTCCATTTTGTGTAGGTTTTATAACATTCTCCAAGACTTTTATATTGACCTTTTTATCAACTTGTGCAATACTCATTCTCAAATAATTAGATCCTACATCAATAACTGCAATAAGTTCATTTAAATTTTCTACCATTCTGCAAAGTCTCCTTATATATAACAATTTTATACAAAAATAGCCTTATTACTTCTAATAGTATATGTACAATGTTAAACAAGTATTTACTTCGTGTTAACAAAATTTAACCTGTATAAATTAAATAATGTTATCTTCCCATTCTTCTTTATATGATATACTCTGTATTAAGCCATAAAAGTTATATATGAAAAGGAGATAAAATTAATGATTAAAATAGGAATTATTGATGTAGGATCCAATTCTATGCGTTTAGTAATATCACAAATTAATAAAGAAAAGGGTTCTTTTAAAATAATAGAAGAAGCAAAAGAAACCATAGGACTTGGAAAAGATATGAACTTAAAGGGAGAACTGAATATTACAAGAATGAATAAAGCAATATCTGCCTTGTATTTTTTTAAACATCTTTGTACATATAAAAATGTAGAACATATTATACCAGTTGCCACAGAAGCTGTTCGTAAAGCATCCAACCAGACAGACTTCCTAAACAGAGTAAAAAGTGAGTTGAATATGGAAATACGAGTATTGTCAGGCAAGGAAGAAGCCTATTATGCTTATCTTGGTACCATAAATAGCATGGATTTTTCTGAAGGGCTTTTAGTTGATATAGGTGGAAGCAGTACTGAATTTATATTAGTAAAAGAAAGATGTATAAAAAAATCTACTAGTTTACCTATAGGCGCAATAAATTTAACTGAAAAATTCTCTCTAACAGAACCTATTGATAAATACACTGAAGATAAATTAACAGAATTTATACTTTCATATTATAATGACATTCCATGGCTTAAAAATTTAAATAATATTGAACTAATTGGTATAGGAGGCAGTATTAGAAATATAGCACGAATTAATCAAAAAAAGTATAATTACCCTTTAAATAGCCTTCATAATTACAAAATGAAATCATGTGAAGTAAAAGAAATATATGAAGATACAAAACATATGGATTGTACCCAGCGGAAAAAAATTAAAGGTCTTTCCAAAGACAGGACAGATATATGTTTAGGTCCTATGGCTGCTTTATCCACCCTTCAAAAATTTGTTCATTCAGAAGAGTTATGTATAAGTTCAAACGGTATAAGAGAAGGATTGATTTACGAATATATTTTCAAAGACAAAATTCCCCTAGCAAATGTATTGGATTTTTCTTTAAATAATTATATTTCAAATCTCCATATGGATAAAACTTACGCCATACAGCTATGGACTATTGCTGAAAAACTATACAAGAGTGTAAAGCCCCTGATCAAATCTTCTTCTGAAAGTTTATATAAAATTTTAAAAACGGCTTCCCTATTGTACAATTGTGGAATCAATGTAAGTTATTATGGACGCTTTAAACACTCTTTTTATATAATATCAAATTCTCGAATTAATGGTCTATCCCACAGGGAACAGCTTATTTCCTCTTATATAGCAGCTTCCCAGGGAAAGAATGGCCTTAAAATACAAAATAACCACTATGGAAATATAATCAATGAAGAAGATATTGAAATAATCCAAAATCTTTCAATTCTTTTAAGGATATCTAGAAATCTCCATAAAGTGATAAATGAAAATATTGATAATCTGCAATGCACCTTACTAGAAAATGAAGTGCTTATAAATATTACAGTTTCATCAAAAATATCTTTTCAGTTGGAGGAAACCTTTGATTTCGAAAAAATATTTCATAGAAAATTAGTGGTTGAAACACAGTAATACTGAATAATTTTCTCTGGTATTTCATATAATTTAAACAAATTATGGTTAGAATCTGTTAAGTTGATATGAAAATAAATATTCAAAAAAACTTATAAAAATCAAGTAAAAAAAGCGCAAAGAATCCCTATGGAAATATGATAATTTTTTAAAAAAGTAGC
>ENA-UOOI01001074-UOOI01001074.1-fermentation-metagenome-genome-assembly--contig:-NODE-1074-length-30660-cov-52.739912_pt1 | contig 30660 bp, 24 predicted proteins | sample MGYA00245779_ERZ724027 | MGnify/ENA primary metagenome ERZ724027 (study PRJEB28704, sample SAMN03018318) | fermentation metagenome | biome: anthropogenic terrestrial biome; feature: soil...
ACACAAGCTTTTGAAATGTAGTGTAATGAGGAACCCTATCAAGGTCAAGTTTTTCCTTTATACTACTCATCAGGTCAATAAGTTCTACAAAATCCCTATAATCTGTACTTATATACTCCTTCAGTAAAACAAGGACAAGAAGCTGATGTTGAGTATAAACATGTTTAGAATATTTGCAGGAATAAAGGTTCAGTCTGGAAGACTGAACTGTTTTGAGACTGAGATCAAGAAATTTAATATACTTATTTGATGACAATATGGGACGCTCCTCGTTTTTTGTGGGACAAAAAATAAGGAGCATTTTTACAATTTTATTTTTATATATTTTTGGGTAATAACAGAATATAGAGGATTTCTACAGAGTCTAAAGATCATATCATGAAGATATGATTAAACCATTAATTATTCAAAGAAATTTTTTATTTTTGCAAAGAAATTCTGGCAAAAGACAACATCTCTGTGTAAAATTATTTAGTTATTAAATACTTAATTCTTTCTCTTTTGAATTTATTTCTGTTGGTTATTTCTGCTGGTTTTTATTATGTCAAGAAGAAACTTCGCGATAAAAGATAAAACTAAAATCTAAAATAATTTAAAAATTCATACTAGCAGGGCGAAAAATTATGAGCAGCTTAATTGAGGCTCAGGAATGTTGTCCTAGTTTTGATTCCGCTCCCGAGATGGGAAATTGTTTGAATGGAAAAATAAAAGGTTCATTTACTCAGTGAAATAATTACTCGTCTCTAAATATTCGTGAGCAGGATCTATTAGAACAAGGATTGAAATTAAAAGAACTATAGCAGCACAACGGCACTATGCTTCTCATTACAACCTCTAACTCGATATCAACTCCCGGACACTAAAGTGTATATCATCGCTCTAGCCGCTAGCCGTTTGGCCCTTTGCTTTTTTCCCGCCTGTCCGGTGCTGGTTGAGGAGCCAAAGGTGCAGGTACAGGTGAAGATCGGCTTGTTGGTCGGCCCTTCCATCTCAAACGAATAGGCTGGTAAGGGAAGTTTCTTTGCCTGACAATACTCCTGCAGGGCAAAAATCGGGTCTTTCGATGTGTTAATCATCGTCTCTTCCTTACTGGCCGGCGGATCTGCTATCGTGATTTTCAAGTCCGGAGTGGGTAAACCCAGAATAGCTGCAAGCAGGTCTACAGATGCCCGCTGCATGGCGCCTTTCTTTGTCAAATCCTCGTATGCGGCGGATTGGTATTCTCTATCACCGATTCTAATGACGCTCCGGGCAATGAATACCGGCAGGTTACTCCTAGCAGTTTTGGTCACTTTGTGTACGGGCATCTGCCAGCCCGGCATATGCTGCGCGATATCGAAGATCGAGGTTGCGCGGTAAGGCGCAGTTGCCATTTCCTCAAGCAATGCTCTTTTAAGCCCAGCCCATCTTTCACCATCAGGGGCTTGCAGGAGTACCAACACTGCGCAGACTATCGGCAGCTTGCCAAGGCGTTTCAGGAAAACGTCGCAGTAGGCCTCCGGGCAGTCCTCACCTTTACGAATCAGAAATTTGGTTATGCGCTCGAAGTCTGTATTGCTCGTATCTTCTATCCGATTCCCCAGGATGACCGACTCAGCTTTTCTATACGTCTTTTCCTTCATGTACTCGCTTTTAGCCCTGTCGTTTTCGAGGCGCTTCAGGTTGATGTGCGATGCAATTGCCTGAATTTCTTCTTTAGAATGAGGCAAGGGCTCGTTCAGGATGTACGCCCGGATCTGTTGGTGATTCACGAGATCAGCATACCTTCGGATGGGCGAGGTGAAGTGAGTATACGCTCCGAGATTCAGCCCGAAATGGCCCAAGATAGTGGGGCTGTACTTTGCTCTGTTGAACATCATGTACGTGGTATGCCTCACGGTAGCTATGTTTACCTCGGGGATGACAGCCATGCTTTCGAGCAGCTCCAACAGATCCTCCCGCTCAGGAGTTACGCTCCGAGCTGTATGGTTACGGAAAAGGATGGGAATGTCATTTTTAACCGCATACTCTGCTACGGCCATGTTAGCGAGAATCATCAGCTCCTGGATGATGATGTAGCCGATGGTATCCTCTCTGCGTTTCAGTTGCCGTATCGATCCTTCTTCATTCATCACCAGCCCCCGCCCCAGGTCGTAGAATGCCAGTGCTCCGCGCTTGCGGCGCTGCGTCAAAAGACCGTTCGCGAGCTGGCTTGCGAGCTTGATGAGAGCGTGTTGCGTGTGCTCTCGATCAGAGAGAATCCGGGGGATGTCAGAGAAAGCGAGCCGGGCTTCGCTGGTCATCCCAGTTCGTGAAAGCCTGGTTTCTAGGATCGACAGGTCCATGCCGAGGATGATGTCTACGACGAGGACATACTTCGGCTCTCCCGGCCGCAGGGAAAGCTTCTCGTCTGCAAGCCGCCGGGGCAACATCGGGCTGTTACCATTTGCATAATACCTGGTCTCGACCCGGGACATCGCAAGTCGATCAAGCTCTGAATGTGTGGGAACTACCTTTGCTACATCCGCGACCATGACTACAATGTGCCAGCCGCCATTTTCTGTGATTTCCACCCAGATTGCATCATCCATGTCCCAAGTTGTCACATCATCGATCGTAATGCCTCTGAGCATATCTGGCATAATATCACTTAGTGCAAAAATTTGGTGTGCTTTCCTTATATGTATATTGGTCAGTAAAATGGGGTAAGAGATGCCCGTCTTTATAAATCATTGTTTCTGCCGTGCCGCCGCGGTGAAAAAAGAAACGTTGTGCCATCCTGGTGAATCATTCCAATTCGAGAACAAGATCCACTAAAACAAGAATCGAAACTCAGCGATCGAAAAGGTATCCTTGCGGTAGGAGTATTCGTGAGAAAGATTTATTAAAAGTTTGATCACACAGTTTTGGATTTTTGATCAAACTTTTTTTCAAAATACAGGTACCCTGTCTCTTCTTTCTGGAAAGTGAAGCCATGCTTGAGGTACATATCTATTGCTTTCATGAGGGTTGAATCGGTTTTAAGAACAACGCCTGAGCAGTTTTTTTCAGCAAAATCCAGAGCAGCCCTGAAAAGCTTTTTCCCGTTGCCTTTGCTCCTGAAGGCTTTTTTAAGATAAATACGTCGGATTTCGCATAGGTTTCCGTCAAATTTTCGGACGCCTGCCGTGCCTACGACTTTACCGTTTGCGACTCCTACAAAAAATGCGCCTCCGCTTCCAAAATAATAACCATTTATATCCTTGAGGTCAGCATCTTTCAGTCTGTCATATTCAAAGCCGTGCTCCAGCAGCACTTCAAGTACAACGTCACGGACCTCTTCCTTTCTGGAATCGTCATATAGCTGGATTATCATCTATTTCACTCCGCAAACTGACAGTTTCCTTTTTTGCTTACCAGTTGGTTTTCATTCGCCTATTGGTTTTTATTCTCCTATTGGTTTTTGTTCATCTGTCGGTCTTCAAGCTTTTTATTAATGGTTCGGGACTGAAAGAGCTCTGGGAATTTAGGTATTTTTCCGGGGTTTTGAGGAAATCCAGCGAGACAATATAGAATATTTCCGTGCCAGTAATCAAGATATCTTCATCAATATCGAATGTGCATGAGTGATTGACTTCCAGGATCTTTTTTTCCGGGTTCCGGGTACCCAGGGAAATGAAAACTCCCGGAACTTTCTGCAGGTAACTTGCAAAATCCTCGGCGGCAAAGGTTTTTTCGATTTCAGGGTAGATTGTAAGTTCCGGGAAATTCTCCTGCAGATTTAGATGTACAGCATCTGTGAACACAGGGTCATTTACAAGGACAGGATAGCCATGCAGTATATCAAGCTCGTAGTCAGGAAAGCCTGAAAATTCTTCTCCTGGCTTTGCATATCTTTTTACTACCTCTTTCAAACACCCCTTTATCGTCCTGTCAATTATATCCGTGGTCTCCCTATCAAAAGTCCGGTAGCTTCCAAGAATCTCTACAGTATCAGGAATTCTATTGAACTGGGCTCCCCCTTGAATCCTTCCTACTCCAATGATATACTTATCCGGTTCAAGCTGCTTTTCCAGGGCAGGATAAAGGCTACTCATAAAATCCGTTGCCATTCGGACGGGATCAATGCAGCTTTCAGGCTTTGAGATATGACCTCCCTTTCCTATGAGGCTGATTTCGAACCTGTTTGTGCTTGCCATATAAGGCCCTGGACGGATGCCCACACTTCCTGATTCATGGTTGGTAAAAATGTGCATGCCCATAACCGCATCTACACCCTCAAGCCCTCCTTCTGCAATTACCCTTTCTGAACCTCCTGGAGGAATCTCTTCTGCAGGCTGGAAAATTAAGCGGACTTCCCCTGGAAAGTCTCTGTTTTCCTGAAAAAGTCGGGCAGCTCCAAAAAGCATTGCCATGTGCCCGTCATGTCCGCAGGCGTGCATTACTCCATCGTTTCTGGAGATATAGTCGCTATTTCTTTCAGTTAACTCTTCCTGTACCTGCAATCCATCTATGTCTGATCGAAGGGCAATACAGGGACCAGGTAATGTCCCTCGGATGCTTGCAAGTACACCGGTATCTGCAATTTTTCTGGCTTCTATTCTCAGTTCTCCAAGTATTTTCAGGATTCTTTTCTGGGTGTCATACTCTTCAAAACTGAGTTCGGGGTATCTATGAAATTCGCGCCTGAGCTCTATAATCCAGGCTGTAAGAATGTCTATACTTGGGTTCTTTCTCAAAAGCATTACCTCGGAGTTCTGCATCTGCAGTCTAGTCCGTTTACCAGTCCGCGCTGTTTATTAATCTGTAATATTTATTGCTGTTATGCTACTATTCATAATATTGTTGTCTGTAATATCTACTGATTTTAATATTAAATAGTTTTTATCTAGGGTGTCCGGTTCTAAATACTTTATAATACTTTATTTACGTCTTATTTATTCATCAGCATATTTCTTTTAATATCTGTAACTCCAGTGTTCTATCTATTTATTAAACTGTTTTATTACTCAATTTTATTGCGTCATTTGCTTCGCAATTAAAAACCTGATTTTTATATACATGAATGATATAATACATTCCCCGCTATTTATTATAAATTAATATAAAGTCCAGCAGTAAAGGTTCCTTAATATCCGAATATTCTTAGGTATTCTTATAAGTCTCAGGGATGGTACAAATGCTCAAAACACGTCTGAGGGATTTTCTTGTTACGAAAAATAACTGGCTTTTTGCGGTTTCCGACTATTTCCGCAGTGATGGAATCCGAGCCACGCTCCGCTACGTGCCCGATGAGAACGGGGAGAGAGAGTTAAATGGAACACGATATAAAAAATACGATTTTGGTCCGGCTTTCGAGTTCATGAGGAAGCACAAGCCTGAATGGGTGCAGGATGTTCATATAGTTCCTGAATCCGAGGTAAAACAGGTGCTTCGCCCCTCCAATGTTGTTCCTGAGCTTGTAAATACTGACAGCCGCGTAAGGGCGATTGTAAAAGCACTTGATCTGGCAGGCATTCCCAGGACAAGCATGGGTGTTACAGGCTCGATGCTTGCAGGTCTCCAGAATGAAAACTCAGATATTGATTTTGTTGTCTACGGTCCTGTATGGTTCAGGGCAAGAGATGCCATAACCGCTGCAAAAAAACAGGAAGGGCTTATTGAAGAAATCGATGAAGAGATGTGGCAGAGAATCTACAGGAAAAGGATTCCCGATATTTCATTTGACGAATTCATGCTGCATGAATCCAGAAAAGGCAACAGGGGTATGGTCGAGGGCACTTATTTCGACCTTCTTTTCGTAAGGGAATGGGATCAGATAAAAGAGCCTCTTCTGCGCGGAAAAGATACCGTTAAAATGAAAATCGAAGCAAGGGTCAAAAATGCTGACTTTGCTTTTGACAGCCCTGCTTATTATAAGGTAGAACACGATGAAATCGACCACGTGCTTTCATATACCCATACCTACGCAGGTCAGGCGCTTTCAGGAGAACTTATAGAAGCTTGCGGAGTTGTCGAAGAAGTAGGAGATATCAAGCGGCTTGTCGTGGGTACCTCAAGAGAACCAAAAGGTGAATGGATTCGATCCCTTACATGGCTTGAGCAGTGTGGATATATTTGAGAAAGAGAAAAAGGCAGATTAAAAGAATGTAAACTTATACTTTAGGCAGTATGGGCGGGGGAATGGTTGGGATGGAAGATACATTAAATTCGAAGAGAGCTGCTTTTCTCTGGGTTATCTCTTTTTCTTCAATGCTGCATATAAAACCAGTAATTCGCCCGCTACAAAAATCGCTTCAAACCCTGGAGAGCTCTCCTTTCCTTTCTTTTCCATATTTGACGCAGGAAACCCCTGATTTTCCTTATCAGCCTGTTTTCCTTCGTCTTGGTTTTGATTTACTCCTACTTTTGATGAAGAAATTTCAATCGATTGAGTCCTTTCCTCAATGCTTGAGATTGCAAAGGGAGAGAACCCCGGTGTTTCTGCGGTAAAATAGAAGTAAACTTTATCTTCTTTACTGAGGGTTGTGGGTAATGGACTCCATGTATTTCCATTATATCTATAAAGGACTATAGTGCTTTCACTGACCGCCTGCTCGGTAATCCACACTTTACTCACCCTGAAACTTATTCTGGAATTTTCAAGATTTTCAGGGCTTGAAAAACCGCTGTTCCCGATCCAGACGTTTACGTTTCTATATACAGTTCCCGGAGCTGGCTCCTTAACTATTGAAGACGTACCTTTCAACATTTCTACGATAGCTGTTATTTTTCCGAAACTTTTTTTGGGGTCAAACTCTACAGTGACGATATCATTTGTCCCGCTTTTAAATGTAAAGCATGTATGAATGCCTTTGAAAACTCTCTCATTCGAGATTTCCTTTAATTCGATGTTCCGGCTTGGCTCTGGAGAGCATGTGCCTCCCCCACCTCCACTTCCTCCACTTCCTCCACTTCCTCCCCCACCTCCACTTCCTCCGCTTTCTTCATCCTCCACACTTTTTCCACTTTCTTCCGAAGTGGGGGGCATTTCGGTCACAGTTATATATCCTGTTTTTGTTTTGATATTATTCCCATAAGTATTGTTAGTCGCCTTTAGGATGACCGTGTAGGTACCAGGGTTTTCATAAGTGTAAGCCGGACTTTTCTCGTTTGAGTCAAGGTTTCCGTCTCCGTCAAAATCCCATTCCCAGGAATCAGGATTGAAGGCAGATAAATCCGTGAACTGAACAGTCAGGGGCGCAGTGCCAAGGAGAGGACTTGCGGAAAAATCGGATTCAAGCAGCTGGGGCATGACAATTATTTCTGAAACTCCTTTTACAGGGGTTGCAGGAACAGAATAAGCGGAAACCCTGCCTGAAATTGTAACGTTTCCAGGCTTGGAATTCGAAGGTACAGTCACATTATATACAACTGACCTTTCTTTTCCTGCTGAGAGATTGTCAATCCAGACCCATTCCAAAGTCGATGCTTTGAATGTACTGGTTCCCTCAAACATGGCTCGATTATTTTCAGACTGTTTTACCTGCCATCCATCAGGGAGATCTTCATCGAGAGTCAGGGCTTCAACATCATGGTTTGCCTTTATATATATGGTTACAGTAAAACTTTCACCCGGATAAACCGTTTTGGCAGAGACTTCCCTGCTTGCTTCTATCCCTGCGGCTGAGGCAGGGAGAATTGCCCAGGCAAGCAAAGATATCAGAACAAAACATGAAATAAAGCCTGAGAGTTTACTCTGGCTTTTAGTCCTGAGGATTTTAATAATACTCATAAGAAGGTTAATAATACTCATAAGAAGGGTCCTTAATAATTTTCGATTTTTTCTTTGAACTGGTTAAATTTATTTATTGCGTCTTTGTGTATTTATGTCTTGATGTGTATCATTACGCCTGTGTTTCGCCCTTGTTATTTGCTCTTTTATTTTGGTAATCAAAATTAGAGTTTTCAACGTCTATTGTCTTCGAAAAATCGGGAAGTCTGAAGAGGATACAGATATGAAACCAGATTGAAAACCGAATGGGTAACTTCAAACTTATTTGCAGTCATAGCCAAATATAAATAAAGAAGTCACCTAATTTTCTTTTATGAGAATAAAGAAAAGTTACATCTGGCTTATTCTGGCTTCAAGCCTAATTTTAACTGCATCTGCAGCTTTCGTGTATCCTGGTTCTGCTTTGCATCCTGATTCTACTGGAAACGCAGCTCAAGCAGATAGCTCTGAAGTTGCACTTAACGGGATTGAATCAAGTTCGAGCGTTGTTACCAGAGTACAACACCCGAATCCACTGGAAATTTTTAAGGCAGGGGCTGCGGCAACAGACTCAGGTACTGAGGTTACTGTTTATAACAACAATCTTGCTCTTGTAAAAGAAAAGAGGAAACTTGAGCTTGCTTCCGGGGTCAACAGGGTAGAATATACAGATGTTGCTGCCTGTATTGACCCGACATCAGTAATGTTTGAAGACACAAAGAATAAAGATACTGCTGTACTGGAGCAAAATTATGAATACGATCTTGTAAGCGGTCGGAAACTTCTGGAGAAATTCCTGGATAAGGAAATTACTGTATCCGAAAAAGAAGGAGGCACATACACAGGCACCTTACTGAGTCACGACGGTGGGGTAGTGCTCAGGCTGAGTGATGGCAAAGTCGTAACAATTTCAGAAGTATCAAAAATTGAATTTCCGGATTCAGCAGACCTGCTTACAAAACCTACCCTGGTCTGGCAGGTTTACTCGCCTGTGGCAGGCAAGAGAGATGTTCTTACCTCCTATCTTACGGGCGGAATGAGCTGGAAGGCCGACTATATCGTAAGAGCAAGTGCAGACGATAAGAAAGCCGATATCCAGGGCTGGGTCAGTATCGATAACGCCGCAGGGACAACCTATGAGGATGCCAGACTGAAATTGGTTGCAGGGAAAGTTCACCGCGTATCCCCCCCACCCATGCCGAAATATGCGTATGATGCTGCGGAAGTACCAGAAGAAAGGTACTCAGGGGCAGAGGGCGGCTTTGTTGAGGAATCTCTCTTTGAGTATCACCTCTATACCCTTGAAAGGCCGGCTACCCTGAAGAGTAATCAGGTAAAACAGCTTTCTCTGCTCTCTGCCGATTCCGTGCCTGTAGAAAAAGAACTCGTTTTTGACGTCTCAAAAAGTAGTGATGTGCAGGTTGCCTTAAGCCTTAACAATTCAAAAGAAAAAGGTCTTGGAATGCCTCTTCCTGCCGGAGTTCTGAGAGTTTATAAAGCTGATTCCCAGGGTCAGCTCCAGTTCCTAGGGGAAGACAGGATAGACCACACCCCAAAAGACGGAGAGGTAACGGTTATTGTCGGAAACGCTTTTGATGTAAAAGGCACACGAACCCAGACCAGCTACAACAAGGTGAGCTCGGATGTCAGGAGGGAGAGTTACGAAACCGAAATCAAAAACCATAAATCCCAATCTCAGAAAGTAAAAATTGTAGAACACTTCTACGGAGACTGGGAAATTACCACCAGCTCTGACCCATACAAGAAAAAAGAAGCCTTTATCGCTGAATGGGAAATAACCGTACCCGCAGACAGCTCAAAGAAAATTTCCTATACCGTAGAACGCCGTTATTAATCAACAGAAGACAGCAAACTGTCAAATGGGGGCTCTACGCCCCCAACTGTTGTACTGCAGCTGCTGCACCGCAACCGTTGCGCCGGTTGATCACGCCGTCGTCATGGTTTTAGATCAAGCAGGAATTTTCGGTCAAGCCTTTTTTGAAAAGGGTTGTGATCACGCCGATAGGGTTTGGGGATAAGTCTCTTAAAATTAATCCCATCGTTTTTGATCAAACTTTTCTCAAAAGTTTGTGATCAAACATTTTTTTGAAAAAGTTTGTGAGCAAGCGTTTTTTGAAAAAGTTTGCGGTCAAGCCTCAGTATATTTTCAGATTTTTGCCAGCATACTTTCAGATCTCCGCTCTGTTTAAATAATTAAAAAACCTTAATTGCTTATATGCGTAAACCTACCGCTATACTTACAGGACTTGTCCTTCTTTCCTTTATAATTTCAATTTATTTCTACCCGAATATGCCTGAATCTATGGCTACTCACTGGAATATCCAGGGAGAAGTAGATGGGTATATGTCGAAGTTCTGGGGAGTTTTCTTCATGCCGTTGATGATTACAGGGCTTGCAGGGTTATTCCTGGTAATTCCCAGAATCGATCCGAAGAGGGAAAATATAGTGAAATTCAGAAAATATTATGATGGATTTGTAATTTTTCTGATTTTCTTTATGCTTGTCGTTCATCTCCAGGTACTACTCTGGAATACAGGTATCCGAATTAGTCCAAATGCCATGCTTCCTGCAGGAATAGGGCTTTTATTTTACTATATAGGGGTTCTTATGGAAAATGCGGAGAGAAACTGGTTTATTGGCATAAGGACTCCTTGGACCCTTAGTAGCGATAGGGTTTGGAGGCAAACCAACCGGCTTGGAGGAAAGTTATTCAGGGCTGCAGGAATAGCTGCTATGCTGGGAGCGTTTTTCCCTGAACTAGCAATCTATTTCATTCTTGTACCTTCACTCTCTATTGCAGGGTTCACGTTTGTCTACTCATATCTTGAATACAAAAAAGAACTGAAAGAGACTGGATCCTAAATCAAAGCTTAAAAGAGAAAGTTTAAGGAATTCATGTTATTTCAGCTCTTGAAATTCCTATTTTATCGGTTTTTGATTTTAATTTATCAGCACGTTTATCTAACATGTTCTCTTTGTCGTATTGATTTTTATGGCAGAGGAAATGACAAAAGACACTAGCAAAAGGATCGAAAACGAGGACATCATCTCAGTTGATTACGTAGGAAAGCTTGAAGATGGCACGCTTTTTGATACTTCCGTAAAGGAAGCAGCTATTGAGGCAGGGATATACAATCAAAGGAGAGACTACAAACCCCTTACATTCACAGTTGGCGCAGGCCAGATGATAAAAGGATTTGATGAAGGGGTTGTCGGAATGCGAGTAGGGGAAGAAAAGACTCTCACAATCCCACCTGAAGAAGCATATGGAGAATACAGGGAAGAACTAGCAAGAGAGATACCAGTTAATGCTGTTGATTTCACTCCAGAAGTTGGAATGAAGCTGATCACGGATAGCGGGCTTACAGGTACTATTACCGAGGTCAGCGAGAATAACTTCGTTGTAAACTTCAACCATGAGCTTGCAGGAAAAACCCTGATTTTCTTAGTCAGGATAGTTTCTGTGGAGGAGTGAAAGAATGAAGATCAGGAAAGGAACAGTACTCTTTACAGCGATTCTGCTCCTTGTAAGCACAATTCTTGGCAGCGGCTGCATGGATAATGGGATCAAAGGAGAAGACAACGGGACCAAGGGAGAAGACAGCCAAGTAGTAAAATCCGGAGATAAGGTTCAGGTAGACTATACCGGGAAACTTGAAAATGGCACGATCTTTGATACCTCAAAAGAGGACGTTGCAAAACAGGCCGGAATATACATTGATGGAAGAGAATATGCCCCTCTAACCTTCGTGGTTGGTTCAGGCCAGCTAATCCAGGGCTTTGACGAAGGCGTAATTGGAATGAAAGTCGGGGAAGAAAAGACTGTCACAATCCCTCCTGAAGAAGCTTATGGAAAGTATGAGGAAGCCAGAATCGTGGATATTCCTATTGAGGAGTTAAATCTAACAAATCGATCTGAACTTCCTGAAGCAGGACAGACTATTAGAGATATTTATGGAAATCAGTTCAGAGTAACAGCTGTAAACGACACGCACATCAGTATTGACACAAACCACCCACTTGCAGGCAAGACCCTAATTTTTGATATAAAAGTCGTGTCTATCGAAAAAATTTAAGTTCCTGTAAATCTAATTGAGAGTTATAGTATTTTTTCAAAACGTGCATCCTTTCAATATTCAGGTAGATATTGAGAAAACAGGGATACTGAGAGGAAAATGCATAGGGGAAAGGATAATGGAAAGTTCTCGCACTGTGAAAAAAGGAGATTACCTTCTTATTGATTTCACTGGAAAATTTGAAGACGGGACTGTTTTTGATACTACCCTGAAGGAAAAAGCCCTTGAAGCAGGTATTTATGACGAAAAAAAGGAATACAGACCTTTTTTCTTCAGAGCTGATACAGGTCAGGTTATAAAAGGTATCGATAGGGCAGTTATTGGAATGAAAGAAGGAGATGAAAAAACCCTTACAGCTCCGCCACAAGACGCTTACGGGGAATATAAAAATTACCTTGTCCAGGAAATCCCCCTTGCAAGGCTTGAACTCCAGACTCCTCCTGAGCCCGGTACGAAAATCATAACTCTCGGCGGGAGAGAGGTTAAAGTGCTCAATTCCACGGAAACTTCTACAACCCTGGATTTTAACCATGAACTTGCAGGCAAAACCCTGATTCTTGAAATAAAACTTGTCTCGATTGTAAGGTGATTCGGAGCTTTAAAATAAAGTGATCCGGAGTTTTTAAAAGCAGGAGGTAAGTATGGAAAAAGAAGAAAAAGTCACAGTACTGCTGCTCTTTATGACATTAACTTCTCTTATGACAGCTTATCTTTGCTTTGGATCGGAACTTACAGCTCTGGGACAGGAAACAGGAAAAGAGGTTAGGCAATACACCCGTGAATCCGTAGAAGGAGAAAAAGTATTTCTTGAAGCCGAAGTTTTGAGCAAAAGGTTCACCTACACAGGAGGGCACCTGCTTTTACAGATAGACTGCGACTCCGAAGTCCTCAGTGTCTTTATTCCAAAAACAGCAGGTGCTGACGCCTTAAATCTGTCAATCCAGGAAGGAGATTTCATAAGTTTAACAGGTACTGTCGAGGAGTATGAAGGGAAAAGGGAAATCAAGGTGGATAAAAAAGAAAATATTTATCTAAATAATCCTCGTCTTTCTGAATGAAAATTAGTCTTCTAATAATTATTGTGATTTTTGATGATCGTTAGTATATCAATGAACATGGTTTTTTTGAATTGTAATCTGGGGGTGCTATGATGTGGACAACCATTGTATATCAATGAAAATGGTTTTTTTGAATAAACGTTACTCTTCTGAATAATCGTCGTTCACTTGAGAATTATCATTGTTCTTCTGAGTGATATCAATAACCTTTAAGATAAAGATAAGAGATCATTAATAATATATTCATATAAGAACAACTGGGAAAAATATGAAAGCGTGTATTATGTGCGGAGGGGCAGGGACAAGACTGAGACCACTAACTTTCAAGCACCCTAAACCGAGCATACCGATTCTTAATAAACCGTCAGTCCTGCATCTGATAGAGCATCTTTCAAGAGAAGGGTTTAACGAGATAGTCATAACCCTGGGATATATGGGAGAGCGCATAGAAGAGCAGCTTGGAAATGGGCACATGTTTGGGGTACATATCGATTATGTATACGAGAGAGAAAAACTTGGAACTGCAGGCGGCGTTAAAAACGCTGAGGAGTACCTGGAAGACGAGCCATTTATCGTGCTTGGGGGAGACCACGTCCTTAGCCTTAACCTGAGAGAGATGTATCGTTTCCATGAAACAAATGATGCCCCTGTGACCATAGGGCTTCTTTCAATTGACGATCCAAGAGAATTTGGAATTGCGGACATGGATATCAATAACCGGATACACCGCTTCCTGGAAAAGCCAAAAGCAGGTCAGATATTCAGCAACCTTGCAAGTACAGGCATTTATATTTGCGACCCATCGGTTTTTGAATGGATTCCTAGAGGAAGAAAATACGACTTTGCAAAAGACCTTTTCCCTTTCATGCTTGAATCTGATAAAAAAATTAACGGTGTGCTTGTGCGGGGAAAATGGACTGACGTGGGAAGTTCAGCAGCTTACAGGCAGGCGCAGCGTTGGATGCTCGATGACCTTCCAGGAACGACAATAGAAGGGAATTTTACAACCCGGAACGCCAGAATAAAAGGTCCCCTGTCCATAGGAAGCAATGTGTCCATAGGATCGAATTCTTCCCTTGTAGGACCAATAGTCATAGGAGAAAACACAACTATAGGCGATAATGTCCTTATTGGGCCTTATAGTGTTATAGGCTCAAATTGCACTATAGAGAATAATGCAAAAATCCTTTCGTCTTATCTTTTTGATAATGTGTTCATAGGAAAGGATTCCAATATTTCAGGCGGGGTAGTATCAGACGAAACAATAGTCGGAGAACACTGCTCCCTTGAAAACGGAACCGTTATTGGACATAAAGTAATTATCGGAAGTAACTCTACAATACATTCTGGGATTAAGATCTGGCCTGAAGTCACTATAAATAAAGACTCAAGCATACAGGATACCATAATAAATTCAGGTTATGAAGCTGATCATGAAGGCTCGTGAGATCCAGGTTTAAAAGTAATCTTCGTAATCAATCGGTGTACCGCAACCGTTGGGCCGGTTGATCACGCTGGATAGGGTTTGGGATAAGTCTCTTAAAATCAAACCCACCGTTTTCGGTCAAGCCTTTTTTAAAAAGGGTTGTGATCACGCCGCTGTAAGGGGCTTTCGGTTTTGATCAAACTTTTCTCAAAAGTTTGCGGTCAAGCCTTTTTTAAAAAGGGTTGTGATCACGCTGTTTCCAGTGTTTTCTCCAGTCAACGCGGAAGATTTTTGAGAGATTGAGTAAACATATTTATATTATCCTTAAAGAATCTTTTTGCCATGTTGTCCAGAGAATTTATCCTGGAAATCCTGAGAAAAAGTGTGCATTTGGTCTCAGTACTTATTGTGCTCATTTACGATTTTTTTGGAAAAGAAGCCGTGCTCTGGGTGCTCATGCTGTTCCTTGTAACTGTCCTTGTTCTTGACTATTTCCGGGTTGAGCATGGGATTAGGATACCTTTTTTCTATATTATGTACAGAAAAGATGAAGCCGACAGGTTCGGAGGTCACATCTTTTTTGCACTCGGAGCAATTTCAGTAATAGCCCTATTTAACCGAGAAATCGCTTACGCCGCAATCCTTATGGCTACCTTTGGAGACCTGGCTGCGGCTCTGATAGGGAAATTCTACGGAAAAAGGCGAGTTTTCCAAAAGCTCTTTAAAAATGACAAATCGATTGAAGGCTCAGCTTCGGAATTCATAATTGATTTTATCATCGGGATGCTTATAGTAGGAAATCCCATTGTATCCATAGTGATGGCTTTTCTTGCAACCCTTACGGAAACCGCAGTCAATAAGATTGATGATAACCTTATAGTGCCAGTTTTTGCCGGCTTTTTCGGGCAGCTAACTCTGTTTATTCTAACATACTTATAATAATTCTTCAAATTCTCAAAAGTACTTTCAAAGAATAACCTATAGTTTAAATGAATTTTTCCTGATTGCCTTTTTGAAAGTTCTAAAAATCTAAAAGAAACGAAAACTCAAAAGATCTTCTTAAAACTAAAAATAGTAAAGAACTTGAAAAATCTTCTTAAAACTGAAAAATAGAAAAAAACTTGAAAAATCTTCTTAAAACTAAATATTGAAAAAACTCAAAAGAGCCCTTGATGGGCTCTTATACTCTACTTTCTGACTCAACCTGCGCATTTTTGAGTTTATTCATTTCCTTTATACGTCTGGCAATGATTTCACCCAGATAAAGCACAAGCGCAGCAAGGAGCACATACACTTTCAGGCTAATTGGCTCATCAGACTGTCTTTCCGAGTTCTGCCTAGCGTCTTTCAGGAGAAGGGCTCTTGCATCTTTTTCAGTATAAATTTTCCCTCCGGTTGCAGCGATAAGAGATTCTATATCCTCATTGAGCCCGATATCTCGGTGCTCAAGTTGGTAATTTACCGCAAGCGGGTATCCAGAAAGATCATGGATTCCAATAGTTTCGGGATTTACGCTTGCCTCGTAGGTATTTCTTCCGGTTAAAGCAAGGTCGAGAGGGCTTCCATCCAGCTTTAGCTCTGGGATTCCCTTTTCATACATTGTAAGAGTCAGATCAGAAGGCGTACCAAGCCACGTATCCGGTCCATCCAGGACAGCTCCTTCTTCGGCTCTTGGGTTTCCTATTGCCCAGTTAGTAGTACCTGAAATAAGTTTTGCACTTGAACCGTTATAAAGGGCAGACGCCCAGCGAGAACCTTCTCCTTCCCCATTGTCCGTGGTAAAGGCTGCAACTCTTCCAAGCCCGAAACGCCAGGTGGTTAGTACAGGCTTTCCTGTGACAGTGATAACTAGACGTTCAGCTCCAGCCTTTGGAGTAACGCCGTTATATCCTGTAATACTGGCATTTGTAAGGTTTACACTTCCCGTAATGAAATGGTTAGGAGAATACTCAAGCAGAGGATAAGTGTCAAGCTCGATATCCTTTTTTTCATCCTCATTTTCTTCATCAGGTAGCTCTTTCGGCGGCTCAAAGCGTATATTTGCCCTTTCTCCCATGTTGATGTGGAAATAGTTATCATCAAGCCCGAGTTCTTTCATAAAGTTCTCAGCATAATAGTTTCTGGTTTTATCAGTTTGGGAAGGAGCTACTGAGCGGATATGGATAAAATATAGATTTACTCCCAGCTCCTGAAGCTCTTTTGCGGCCTGAAGGCTTGGCTTGTAGGAATCTTCGATTGCTCCATCTGAAATGATAATAGCATCAAGTTCGCCATCCTTGCCTGCAAGCATTTCTTTTGCGGTTTTGAGCCCCTCATTTAAGGAAGTCTTGCTCTGGCTGTCAGGGGTCAGTCGCGAAATTTTTTCTATCAGGATCTTTTGATTCTGTTCAAGTCCGAGAAATACGAACCCTCCTGAGATATCATATCCCTTGCTTCCGAATGCTATAACCTCGGCATTTGCATCTTTGAGATTTTCGTTCTGGACAATATTGATAGCATTTGCCAGAATATCTCCCTGACTTTTGTGGGCAGAAGTACTCGGAGAAACATCAAGTATCAGGACAAGGTTCCTTCCTCCCTTGTATTCGGAAGGCTTTGAAAGTACAGGCAGGATTTCTTCAAGCGAGGAGTTAAGGTAACTTCCGTAATTATATGCCTGTTTTCCTCCCACAACAACCAGCCCGCCTCCGTTGCTGACATAATTTTTGATCTCTCTTATCTGAGCTTCAGAAAAGGAACTAATGAGCTGATTATCAAGCACCAGGACTTTGCTGCCCTTAAGAGCCGCTGCTCCAGGATAAGTGCTGACAACCGAAACATTATAAAGTTTATTTAAAACCTTGCCTAAAGAAGAATCGGGTTCACTTGTAACAAGGGTAAGCTTCGGTTTTGGAATTACATACACGGACTTGAAGAATTCATTGTTAACCTTATTGTGATCCTCTCCGTGAGGAGTGAGTTTAACCCTGAGACTATGGGCACCGAGGGTGTTAAAAGTCTGCCTGATCGGAATTGGATTATCACTATTATCCCTGCCCTCCAGAGTAAAGTCCTTGCTCTGAGAAAGCTGCCCATCCACGAATACTTCAAGGAAATAACTGACACTCTGGTTTGAAGCCTGGCGGACAACTATTTCAAATTCGTTCTGGTTATCAACAAAAACCGTCTTGTCTCCGAGCACTTCGACACTGAGGTCATTCGCTTTTAGTTCGGGCTGGATAAGATAGACCGGAGTATCGGTTTCTTTTGCAAATTCCAGGGCTTCAGGGAGATCCTTGCCTGCATTATTGTTCCCGTCGCTGACCAGTATTATCTGGTTGCCACCGCCCGCATATTGCATAATAGTATCTCCAAGCGAGGTTTTATCCCCGGTTAGCTGGACTAAAGTTGTTGGAGTATTGGCTACAAGGGCTTTGTACAGTTCACTGCCTGCTTCTTCAGGAAAGAGCCCCATACTTGAAGTCTGATCCTGAACCAGCACAAGAGAAGGATCTTCTTCACTAATCGTTTGTGTAACCGTAGTAAAGGGAGAAGCCAGGGCAAGCACAAGCAGGAACGCGACAAGCATTCTCCATTCTACAAGCTTTGTTTTTGTTTTCCTCAGGAGATAGAATCCCACAATAATTACAGGGATTATCAGGAAGAGCATCTCGGGATGTTCAAGGGAGATCATAATTCACCCCGCTGGCGCACAATAAGGATTTCAAGCAGTATGAGCAGGAATAAAACTCCTATCAGGTAATTGGTAATATCCTGTTTGGCGGTATAGGAATCCGCCCTTACAAGTTTGGGTTCATCATTCGAAACCGCCCTTTTTATCAATTCCGAGGCATCGATTTTAGTATTCGATTCCCGGTCATCGTAGAGATTGACTGCAATTTTCTTCCCTGCAAGCTCATAGATTCCAGCCTCGTCAAAGAGGATGCGGTTTGAAGTGAAAGTCTTTGAAGGCGTACGGATTTCCTCAGTTTTCGCAAGGGAGGTCAATGTACCGGTTTTCAGGTTATATTCTGAGATATCGCCTGTCCCTCCAAGCCACTGGACAAGTTTTATCCAGAAAACTGGATACTCAGGCAGGTTATGGAAATTATTCCAGGAATTTTCCCCGAGTTCATCACTCAGCCCCATATAGAAAACCGTTCCCCTACCTACCTGCCAGTAACTCAATATAGGGACATCGTTTTCAAGCGCTACAAGGGTTGTTGAGCCAGTTCTTTCAGCTGCACTCATGTATTTACGGACCGAGATTTCGTTGCTTCTTATGTCCTTTGTAATACTGCTTTTCTGGATTTCTTTAACTCTGATCCCATATTCTGCATCCTCAAGTCTAAGAGGCTTCACAGGTAGGATCCTGATAAGGTCAACCTCGGTTTTCTCGGGAATCAGGGCTCCGCTTACAATAAAAACTGCATTGCCTCCGTTCCTGACATAGTTTTCAATTCTTTCGACCGAAGTATCAGCAATAGGCGTCTCTTTCTGGGCAAGCACAACAAGGGTATATTTGTCAAGCTCAGCAGGTACTGATTCTGAGACAGTCAGGTCACTGTTTGGAAGCAGGGAGAGCGCAGTTTTCGAAGGCAGCTTACCATTATCAGTAATATAGAGTATACGCTGATCTGAGGTCTCTGGAATTGAGATATAGGCTTTATTGTCAACAGGCTGACTGTCTTTCACATCGAGCCGGACTGTTGTAATCCCTGGCCCAAGGTTTCCAAGAGTGAACTGGTTTGTCTCACCTGCAGGGACATCAAGGGTAAAAGATGTTGTTGCGTTTCCTGAAGTTCCTCTAACGGTTTCGATTTTTACACGCTGATTCTGATCCTTATAGTTCTTGATCACACCTGTATAGCCGTATTTTCCATCTGTGGCTTCAATCCAGCCGTTAATGATACCAATATTATCGGCAGGCTTTCCTACTTTTACGAAATTAACCTCAATCCCGTAGGACTCAGCTAGGTTCTTGGAAGCAACAGGGTCATCACCTTTGGAGTAAGCAAAATCCGAAATAACAATGATTCTTCCCCCTTCCCTGGAAAGAGACCGCATACCTGTGGTAATTGCTGCAGATAGGTCGGCTGCGCCTGCACCTGGCTTGACCTTCTTGAAAATGTCGTGTGCAGCCGAGGCGCTTCCTCCTTCAAGGGCAAGCAAAGGCATATCCGAAGCCAGAATTATACTGTTTCTCTTGCTCACATAATCATCAGCAATCCCAACCGCGTCCTCAAAGCGGGAATCAACCTGCATGCTTGCAGAGGTATCAAGGATGAGCACGGTATGCTCTCCACTCAGAGGTTCTTCCGAATTGTAATAATAGCCTGCTGCCGCAATGGAAAGAAGGATCAGCATCAGGAGCTGGATCAGGAAAAGCGGGTCCTGCACGATTTTCGTGAGCGAGGCGTAAACCCGTTTTCTTTCTCTCTCAAGCTTAAGGACAAACATGAGTGAGGGAATTGAAAGTACTGCCGGCTTGGGACGGAGCATATAAAGAATGATAAGCGGGATGATACTCAGGAGAGCAGCAAGAGCAAAGGGATTTTCAAAAGGCATTTTTTAGCGTCTCCTTCTCCTGATGGTATGGTAGAAAGCGTCAAAGATAGGGGTGTCGGTTGTAAAACTATAGAACTCAGCCCCTGCCTTCATGCAGGCTTTTTTAATCCTTGCGTTGTGGTCATCGAGTTTTTTAAGGTATTTCTCTTTGAAACTTTCACTGATATAAGTCCTGACCTCTTCTCCGGTTTCAAGGTCTATAAGCTTGCTGTTTCCATTAAGAGGAAGCACCTTTTCTGTGGGGTCGAGAACCTGAACCAGAATGAGATCATGATGAGATAATCTGGAAACTGCAGTTTCTATTGCCTCAGGTTCCTGAAGAAAATCCGAGACAAGGATTACAAGGGATCTGGATTTGATTTCCCGGCTGTACTTTATGACAGCCTCCCCGATGGAGGTCCCCCCTGATAGCTCGAGTTCTGTTAGCCTGTCGATTGCCCGCAGAAGGTTTTTTCGTCCCCTGCTGGGTTTATTTATCTCGATTTCCTGTGTAAAGGTTGAGATTGCAAATCTATCGTTATATTTTGTTACCATGTAGGCATAGCCTGCAGCGAGCATGGCAGCATACTCGAATTTCGAAGTTCCCTTCTCAGGGTAATCCATACTTTTGCTGGCATCCAGAAGGATATGGGTAGTAAGGGTTTTTTCTTCCTCAAACTGCCGCACATAAAGCTTTTCAGTCCTCGCATAGGCTTTCCAGTCGATATCTTTCAGGCTGTCGTTAAGATCATATTCCCTGAATCCGATGGTATCGATACCATGCCCGCTTCGGGTGGAGGGACGGTTTCCGGCGTAAACGGTTGATACTCTTTTCCGGACAGAGAAAGTAAAGCGGTCAAGCTGCTTAAAAAAGTCAGTTTCGATATTTTGTTTTGTGCGAGTCATTCTGGATCGTCAATAAAAAGTCCGGATTATTCCAGACCTGGGGGAAACCTTCAAGGTTACTTTAACTTATTCTATAGTCTTTTTCCTGACCTGGCAATCCCAGAAATTAGGTTTTACTTCATTTTTTTACTTTACTTTCCTGATAATATCCTCAATAGCCTGATCTGGGGTCATTCCGCTTCTTTCGGCTTCGAAAGTCAGAATAAGTCTGTGACGGAGGACAGGATATGCCATGTAATCAATATCCTCTTTGCTTACGAAGTTCCTGCCCTCTATTAGAGCTCTGGCTTTTGCAGCAAGGATAAGGCCGATGGATGCTCTAGGAGAAGCCCCATACTCTATATGTTCTTTGTTTTTTCTTGTCATGCTCACAATAGAAAGGACGCGCTGCTTGAGTTCATCAGAGATAGGAACCTGTCTGGCAAGTTTCTGCAAATCGAGGAGTGTGGATTTATCAAGACCCCTGGAAATCTTCGGGACTTCGGATCTCGTGTATCGGTTTACTATTTCCAGCTCCTCTTCATGAGAAGGATAATCTACAAGAATTTTTAAGAGAAAACGGTCGAGCTGGGCTTCAGGCAGGGGATATGTGCCTTCCATTTCTATGGGGTTCTGAGTTGCAAGAATGAAGAAGGGACGGTCCAGCAGGAAGGTATCGTTTCCGACAGTTACCTGCTTTTCCTGCATAGCTTCAAGCAGGGCTGACTGGGTTTTTGGGGACGCCCTGTTAATCTCATCTGCAAGGACAACATTTGCAAAGACGGGTCCCGGCTGGAACCTGAATTCTTTTTTGTTGTCTTTCTCTTCAATAACATTTGTTCCTGTAATGTCAGAAGGCATGAGGTCAGGGGTACACTGGATTCTGCTGAATTTCAGGTTCATTGCCTTTGAGACTGTGGAAATCATAAGCGTTTTTCCAAGTCCTGGATTACTCTCTACAAGGGCATGCCCTTCACAGATTATTGCAATCACGATTTGCTCCACTACTTTATTCTGGCCTACCACAACGTTTCCAATCTCTTCAAAAAAGCTTTTGAAAATCCTGCTTGCATTCTGATAGGTCGTGGCAGCCTGCCCGGAATCGTTATTTATTTCACTCATATCTGCTTCACCCTTTAAGTTTCTGTTTTTGCAGGGCGTAAAGCCCGCTTTCTCTGGACATTACCTGCTCTGGAACAGTGTGCCTCTAGAAAAGGTCTGTTATTCAAAAACTGCTTTCAGACAACTTTCGATAAAACGGAGTGCGCAGGTAAATCCGACCTTAGATATTTTTTCCAATTACTCTTCTGCAAGTCCTTCAAAATAACTCTGAATAACGTTCCTGTATCCTTCAGGTAGATTTTCATAATAAGCCTTGGATGCAGCTGCTTCAGGGTCTACAGAGCCTGACTGGATGAATGAATCATTATTTTGTTTCCCTGCTTCCTGGCTTGTAAAGCCTTGCCCTGCTCCCGGAGGAATTTTCAGATCAACTTCTTTGCCTTCCACCACAATAACAGCAGGCTCTCCAAAGAGATTTTCCTGGTTTTTGTCATCTGAGGTCCCGCCGTTTTCCTCTACCTGGTAAAGATCAGTATTCGAATTCGAGATAAGGGGAATTTTTTCGATCACTTGAGGTAGATCTTTAGGAGTTATGTCTGTATGATAGTCTGTAACTGCTATATAAGTAGAACCCGAACCTGCAAGTAGCATCGACCCAATCCCTATAATTAACAACTTTTGGTTAAGTAGTGAAGAGGATTTTATCGGCATTAAATCAATAATCACCCCGCCTATGAGATCCTTAACAATTATATTTTCCGTGTTCCTGTTGTCATATGCGGTTCTCAGCCTTTCTTTAAGTGTTGGAAATTCTTCTTCAATAAGATGTATGGCATCTTTCTTTTCTTTTCGAGCATATCTAATAGAAGTGATTATTACAGAAAGTAGGAGTTCAATTAATACAATTCCTAAAGTTTCAAATAGCACATTAAAGCCTAAAAAATTATATTTTATACCCGTATAGGGTTCAAAAGTACTTATTATTGAAAAAACATCTTTCATATTAGTTAATGAAAAGATAATATATAAAACAAAAAATGTAGTGGCAAAATCAAATAATGTGTATAGTAATCTGTAAATTCGGACTGCAGATTCATATTTATTAATTGATGTTTCAAGATCCAAACCATCACACCGCGCAGACTTTGTTAAATCTCTTTTATCTTCGGACCATTTCAATTTTTCCGTTTAATTCTTGAAAGCAAGATAAGAACCCAGTACCTTTAGAGTATCAGTTTTATCCTCTATTTCTTTTAAGGCATCTTTTATAAGTGCATCGCTGGCGTGCCCTTCAAAATCAATGTAGAAGTAATAATCCCCAAGCTCCTTTTTTGAGGGTCTGGATTCGATCCTGGTAAGGTTAATTTTCCTTTTTGCAAAAGCCCCGAGAATTTCGTATAAGGCTCCTGGCCTGTCTTTTTCCAGATATATTATAATGGAGGTTTTATAGGCTAAAAAACTGGAGTTCTCAAGCCCGACTTCTTTTTCAGGCCGGAATGAATCACTCCCTGATTCCTGTCCAAGATAGAATTGTGATTTTTCTTTATCCAGTTTATTATCTGCGGCACATGAATCTTGCTCAACCTGGTTTTTTTCGACGGCCCGCAAAACAATGAAACGGGTGTAATTTTCTTTCCGATCCTGAATATTTGAAACAAGAATTTTTAACCCATAATGCTCGGCAGCTTCAGGGGAAGCGATTGCTGCCATCTCTTCAAACTCTCCTGCAAGCCTTGCTGCATGGGAAGTGCTGCCCGTGCTCCTGAGTTCAGCCTCAGGGAAATTCTTTTTCAGAAAATGCCTGCATTGGGCAAGCCCCTGTGGGTGCGAAAGTATGACTTTGATCTTCTCAGCCCCACCTTTCGAGAGGAGACAGTGCTCGATTTTGACAACGATTTCTCCGACTATATCGGCCCCATTTTCAAGAAGTAAATCAAGAGTAACGCCTATCGAACCCTCAATAGAGTTCTCTATCGGGATTATCGAGAGATCGGATTTTCCTTGCACCGCTGCCAGAAATGTGTCCTCTATATCTGTAAAATACTGGATTTCTGCACTATCTTTCCCGTGTCTCAGAACCCATAGTTTTGCAGCCTTTTCCGAGTACGAGCCTTCGGGACCCATTACACCTATAATCATTTGAGGGTTAATTGCTGGGATGGTAGTAATATTTTTTGCCCGGCAGAGTTGTGGCTCTGCAGCCCGAGTCCCGTCTTGGGATCACAGAAAATCTTCGATTTTCTTGGAGTTGCACTGCAAGTGCAACAGCACGGAGCCCTTTTCTCGCTGGTTAACATATGCTAAGTAATATATAAGTAAGAATTATATATCACGATGTATAATTATATATTATATTGCACAGTTACCTTTGACGTAATTTGGATCTCGTCGCCGACTTTTTACTTCGCTTTCTTAGTTTTATTAATGATTTACCTTTATTCTTTACAAACAAAGGATTAAAATACATAAGCTGGTATACTGTATTATTAAATTTTAAATGTGTGAATGAGTATGTCTACAAGTAAGGGAAAAGAGAAAGCAAATCTGGCCAGAATGAAAAAAGTAATGGAAGAAATTGAAAAAACGACAGATGATTTTGATCTTATCAAGGAATTACATGAGCTTTTAACAATGTCGTACCCTTCGTCTCTAAAATGGCATATAATTGTATTTAAGAATGAAGTTGATAAAAGTTTATGGTACCTGGAAGATATACGAAGGGAAGAGCTCGAAATAGAAAAAATGAATCCGGGGCAAAGAATAGGGTCAAATGACGAACTAAGTCAGGTTAGCAAATTTTCCGAGATACTTAATGCATTTAGATTTGGTCACAAGATGGTGTATGATACGGAATCAAGTCAGTATAAATTGTCAAAGTTAAAGGCTTCCAGAATCACAAGATCAAACGTTTTTGAAATTCCGAAATCCATGATCGGAAACGGTAAACTCCAGTGGAGTGAAGCAGTGAAACAAAAGTGGGGAGAAGATACTATCGGGCAAAGGGAATCATTGGAAAGGGGCATCTGTAATTGAAAAGGTATACATGTTCCCTGCAGTTGCTTGAGACCACCTAAATTAATTCTTTCTATTTTACTTGGGAAAGGCCGCTCTCCCGCGCCGAGTGTGATAAGAATGGCCAGAATAGCTATTAAGGCTGCTCGGTCTTATTTCTCCCTTTACTTTTCATCTGCCTTTAATCTTTTCAATCCTTCTCTTCATACCATTCATTCCTAGCTTCCACCAGAGCTTTTAGATTTGCAAGCGGGGTCCTTGGAGCAATTCCACAGCCTGGAGCAAGAATATCCACACCGGCTGAAAGGCACTGTTTTGCTTCTGCTTTCACGGCATCAGGGGTTCCGAAAAGCAACGTCCTTGAGGGAGAGACATTACCGATTAACCTTGCCCTATTGCCAATAGCCTCTTTTGCAGCTTTTATGCTTACCTTTTCTTCAATACTGATAGCATCGAAACCACACTCAGAGAGAGTTTTCAAGGAATCCCCAATATCGCCGCAGATATGGAGAATTTTTGGGCCTTTTACTTTCTTGCAGAACCTTTTGTAGAAAGGTTTGACAGAATATTCCAGGACTGAAGAAGGCATCATTCTTGATCCAATTATTCCACCGTCTGGCATACAAACGACATCTGCGCCGTGCTCAAAAAGTGTATTTGCATATTCTATACAGATCTCAGTGCAGGTTTCCACGAATGTATCAAAATATTCGGGTTTTTTTATAGTCCAGATCAAACAGTTTTTTATTTCGGCAAGATGTGAATAAACTGTCAGGGGGCCTTCCATGCCCGCAATTAGGGGGACTTCAGAATCAGCTCCATTTTCTGTACGGGCTTTCAGGATTTCGGTTGCTTTCAGGACAACAGGAATTCTTCCCTTCTCAATCAGGTTTTCTGGAATTCTAAGATTTTCAGGCCCTTCTGAGAAGGGGTGGGTTAAAACCGAAGGCTGGATTTCTTTTGTGCCCATTCTTACATTGCAGCCCATGATTTCAGCAAGCACAGTCAGGCAGTAGGGATAGCGTACGGCTTCGAGCCCTGTAAATTTGTGGGCTGCAAGGGCAAGAGTTGCCATTTTTTCCGGGTCAGAATGTGTGGCTGGCCAGGCTGACCCTGTAATATCCATCAGCTCTACAGTACCGGTCTGGGTTACAGAAAGGCAGGGAATCATATCAATAGGGTTTCCCTGAAGGGCATTTATTAATCTCTTTTTCAGGTTTTGCTCCATCTATGGCCTCCAAGACTAAAATAAAGGGATAACAAATTATATGGTATAAAGCTGAAACAGTATAAAGTCTGAATAGTATAAAGTCTAATAGTATAAAGTCCAATAGTATAAAAATGAAATAATGATATTTAATATGATAAAACTTGTTTAGTCCTTTAAATCAAAAAAGAAAACATAAAGGAATATATATCAATTTGATTATAAAAAAACAGGTTTATATATACAAATTAATCTAAATCGATAATTAATAATAGCTAAAATAAATAATAAAAGATAAATAAGTCAAGTTTCTATTTTATTTGGAAAGAATTTAGCCTTCTAGAATTATTAAATTTCTAAGTCTCAGCAATTCTCTAGAAATTTCTAAGTCTCAGCAATTCTCTAGAAATTTCTAAGTCTCAGCAATTCTCTAGAGAATTATTTCTCCAACCCGTTGTAATGAAATAACTCCAGGATATTAGCTTATGAAAGTGAAGGCTATATAAAAGATTTTGAAGCACATTCACTATAAAAGCCTTAAAAAGCTCAGAACCACTAATTAACCAATTAAATAAACTTTAGAATCTAATTATGGGAAACAAACCTATGAAACAATTCGATATAAACATGGATTCAATTATAATCAGCAGTCCTGTAGTTATTTTTCTATGTAGGTCAACTCAGAACTGGCCTCTTGAACTTGTCACTGAAAACATTCAGCAGTTCGGTTACAGGGTTGAAGATTTCATTTCCGGAAGAATCCAGTACTTTGACGTTATTCACCCTCATGACCTCGAAAAGGTAAATTTGGAAATAAGCGAATGTTTAAAAGACGGATGTTCGGAGCTGACGCAGGAATACAGGATATTGACAGCTTCAGGGGAAACCCGCTGGGTCGAAGTAAAACTCTACATCCGAAAAGACGACAATGGACGTGTGACCCATTACCAGGGCATCCTTTTTGATATTACCCAGCGCAAAATGGCTGAAGAGTCAATGCAAAAAACCCTGGAAAAAAAGAATGAGCTGGAAAATATCATAAATAGCAGTCAGGTATTTGTCTTCTTGTGCAAGCCAGAGGAGTACTGGCCTGTTGAATTCGTTTCTGAGAACATTACAAAACTAGGATATACTCCTGAAGAGTTCATCTCAGGAAAAATCCGCTTTGAAGATCTGATACATCCTGAAGACCGTGAAAGAATTCGCGCAGATGTGGCAAGATTTTCAAGAGAAGGATACAATTACTGCACCTAGGAGCACAGGATCCTGACAAAGTCAGGAAAAGTGCGATATATAGATGACAGGACTCTCATAAAAAGGAACGAAAAAGGAGAAATAATCAATTACCAGGGAATTATCCTTGATATTACCGAACGTAAGCTTGCCGAGGAGATGATCAGAGGGCAGAACCAGGTCCTTGAAAGACTGGCTTCAAGGGCCCCCCTGGACGAAATCCTTTTGCTTCTTATCCAGAGCGCGGAAAATATCAAACCCGATTCAATATGCTCGGTTATGCTACTTGACCGGGAGAAAAAGCATCTTTTTTACTGTGTTGCTCCCGGGCTTCCTACTTATTACATAAACAGGACCAATGGAATTGAGATAGGGTTTGGGGCTGCGTCCTTTGGAACTGCAGCTTACATGAAAAAGAGGGTTACAGTAGACAATGTTATGGAGCATCCTTACTGGACTGAATACAGGGAACTTGCCTCGGAAGTCGGGCTGAAAGCCTGCTGGTCTGAACCCATAATTTCATCCTCAGGAGAGGTTCTGGGCGTCTTTTCTATGTACTACAGCGAAGTGCGCAGATCTGAGAAAGAAGACCTTGATTTTATGAAATCAAATGCCCAGCTAGCAGCCATTGCGATTGAGCATAAGCTGGCAGAAGAGACTCTCAAAGAATCCGAGCACAAGTTCAGGACGGTTTTCAATAATATCAATGACCATTTGTATATTCGCGAGCCTGAAGGGACAAGCTACATAGACGTAAACCAGGCAGTGGTAGACCGGATTGGATATAACAAAGAAGACATTCTGAAAATGGAGGCAGAAGAGATCATTCCTGCCGAGTACTGGGATTCAGTTAGAGAAAACCTCAAAATGATTCAGAGTGAAGGTTCCAGGGTTTATAAAGCCGGGGCTATCTGCAGGGATGGTACTGTTGTTCCTCTTGAAGTAAGTGCCAGGATCATTGATTATGACGGCAAGAAAACTATTCTCTCGGTTGCCAGGGATATAACAGAGCGCGAAAAGGCTGAAGCTGCACAGAAACTTAACGAAGCCAGGCTCGAAGCTCTGGTAAAACTCAATCAGATGACAGGAGCCTCCTTAAAAGAAATTACTGATTTTGCGCGGGAAGAGGCAGTCAGGCTAACAGGAAGCAAACTCGGGTATCTGGCATTTATGGATGCCTACGAGACCTCCTTGATTATGCACTCCTGGTCAAAAAGTGCCATGGAAGAATGTACTATCGAAGACAAACGCTTCATTTATCCCATAAAAACCACAGGTCTCTGGGGCGAGGCAGTCAGGCAGCGCAAGCCCATCATTACAAATGACTACATAGCTCCGAGCGCGCTGAAGAAAGGTTATCCTGAAAATCACGTGCGATTGACAAGGCATATGAATGTGCCTATATTTGACGGAGATAGGATTGTTGCTGTTGCAGGGGTAGGAAACAAAGACGAGCCGTACGATGAATCTGATCTAAGGCAGGTAACTCTGCTTATGCAAGGAATGTGGCAGTTAATCCAGAGAAAGCAGTTGGAAAGCGCCCTGAAAACCTCTTCTGAAGATCTTTCAAAAGCTAATGACGAGCTGAGGTCTCTTAACAGGATAAAAGCTGAGTTTGTGGCTGAAAACCTGCCCGATCTCACACTTGGTTTCAGTGAGATTATAGATTACGAAACCTGGGGAGCAATTGAAGACCAGCAGCAGAAGGCTATAGATTCCGTTATTACAAGTTCGGACCGATTAAGGCATATGGTGGACTCATTGCTTTATATGAGCCTGGAACAGGCAGGAAAGATCGAGTATTCTTTTGGTGAAGTCGAGCTCAAGAAAATCCTTTCAAATGCCTATCTCAATCTGGTTCTGCTTATCGATGAAAAGGCTTTGAATTTTAAGAGTGAGCTACCCCAGAACCTGCCTCTGATTTGGGGAGATAAGAACAAGCTGACCGAACTCTTTACAACCCTTATCAGCAACGCTATCAAGTTTACACCTCATGGTGGAATTCTTGAAGTAAAAGCCATGGAAGAAGAGGAAGAAGAAAATATCCATGTTATGGTGAAAGACAGCGGAACGGGCATCCAGAAAAGGCTTATCCCTCATATTTTCCACAGGATCTACCAGGTAGACGACTCTCTCTCTCGCAGGTATCAGGGGCTTGAATCGGGGTTCTATATTTGCAAGAATATTGTAAATGCCCATGGAGGTGAGATTTGGGTGGAAAGTGAGGAAGGTTCAGGCACTATAATGCATGTAAGGCTTCCAAAAAGGTCCTGAAACCGGAAGCGCAAATAAAAAAGAGTCAATAGAGTCAAAAGACTCAATGGAGTCTAAGTTTAAAATGTTAAATGACGTGGCTGGAGATTTACGATGAAACTGGAATTATTGGGTACTCTTTTCCTTTCGGACAAGCGGAAAGATCTTCTTCTGTTGTTGATAGTGGGACCCAGAAACATTGATGAAATTAAAAACATCCTCAACGTGAACACAAGTGCAATCATGACCCAGATCAAGATTCTAATCAGCCAGGGGCTTATTATCTATGAAGATGACCTTTACAAACTTTCGGACATCGGAGAAGTGGTCGTTAAGAAAATGAAGCCGCTGTTGGATACACTGGAAGTGTTTTCGAAGCATATGGATTACTGGGAAAACCACAACATAAAAGCAATTCCTGTTAACCTCCTTGATCGGATTGATGATCTGGGAAGCTGCGAATTTGTTGAACCCGATCTGGACCGAATGTACGAAATTCCCCTGAAAATCGAAGAAAAATTGACTTCCTCAGTTCATATCATGGAAGTGTCTTCATATTTCAACCCTGCTTATTCTTCAACCTATGTCGAACTCATAAAAAAAGGAACCGAGGTTTCCCTTATTGTCACAGATCCAGTATTCGAAAGGCTGAAAAATGAATATAGTTCGTCCTTCAAAGAATACCTAACTAGGGATAACGCGAAAATTTTTGTTTGCGACTGCCCCATAAGGTTAGCATCAAGTGTGGTAACAGATCATTTCATGGCTCTTTCCCTCTTTTACAAAAATGGAATTTATTACAACCATGCAATGATGAGCCTGGAGAAAACCGCCCTGAAGTGGGGGGAGGATCTCTTTTTGCATTATATGAAGTACTCAAGGGAAATAAGGGAACTCGAGTGCGAAAAAGTCTGAATCTTAGTCACAAATAAACTCATCAAGGTCTGAGGTATAGTTTGAAAAACAGATTAACCATAGATTGACCATGGATTAACACAGTAGATTGACTAAATAAGGCCTTGTGAGTACTCCAGCTTTATTTCTTAATAAATAATAAACTTCCAGTTTAATTCGTAATCAACAATGTCGACATCAAAAATATTTGAGAACATTGATTTTAACTTCCTAAGCCACGACTCTGTAGAAATCCTCTATATTCTGTTATTACCCAAAAATATATAAAAATAAA
>ENA-UOOI01001075-UOOI01001075.1-fermentation-metagenome-genome-assembly--contig:-NODE-1075-length-30640-cov-29.000033_pt1 | contig 30640 bp, 26 predicted proteins | sample MGYA00245779_ERZ724027 | MGnify/ENA primary metagenome ERZ724027 (study PRJEB28704, sample SAMN03018318) | fermentation metagenome | biome: anthropogenic terrestrial biome; feature: soil...
TTTATCTGAATATATGCATATGATCCCTGCGGTCATAGGAAGGATTCTATTAGGTCTTGTTCTGTACTTTGCCATATATAAGAAGGCCTTTTATCAATGGAAGCCACTAATTTCATTCTGTTCATATACAGCATTGTGAGTTGCCGCATATGAGCTTCTTTATAAGTTAACAACATAAAAACGATATATTGAGAAAACATTCTTCCACCAAGGCCCTGCCGGGTTTAAGGTACGTTGAATGCGTGTTAAATGCAAATTAGTCTACTAGTATTAGCAAATACCTCTTAAGCAGAAACCTTATTTGATGATTTATATGATTTTTTTCAGAATGAGAAAGAAGACAACTATTTCTTAGGTAGTATTGTGTTAATCAAAGATGATGAAAAACCTCATGCCGATGTAATCGATGGACAGCAAAGACTTACCACCTTAACCATTTTAATTTCAGTTATTGCTTCTTATCTGACCGGAGATAACAGAAGTAACTGCAATAAATACCTAAGAGAACCTGGAAATGACTTAGAAGGTCTTGCCCCATTGCCTAGGTTATACCTACGCCAAAAAGACCAAGACTTTTTTAACAAGTATATCCAAAATGTAAAACTATCAGAACTTGTTTCTTTGGATTCAGAAAATTTGCCAAATGAATCGCAAAAACATATTAGAGCTAATTGTTACTTGATTATGAAGAAGATGGATGATGTATTCACACATACCAGAATGATTTTTGCAAAATCCAAAGCAAAACAAAATTTACTTGATGAGTTTCGAGAATATGTACTAACAAAGGTGTCTCCAAAGGAATTAATAGATAATATTTTAGAACCATATGCTGATGCGTATACTGTTTTGGTAAATAAAAAATATGTAGCAACGAAGAATGCGGAGCAGATAAATCAGTATCTATTTTGGCTTAACAAAATAGATAATTCAGATTGGATGCCTTCAGCTATCAGATTTATGGCAGAGCATAAGAATGAGCCGGACTATGTTCTATGGCTTATGAAAAAACTCGAAAGGCTTGCTTCTTTCTTACATATTACTGCAAAAGATATAAACCGCCGTATCGAGAGATATAAAAAAATACTAGAAGAGATGGAAATCAACCCAGATCATAGTATGAATGACCCACTATCATCAATTGAACTTACAAATGATGAAAAAAAAGAATTTGTCGAAGCATTAAATGGAGAAATATACAAACTCACTGGGATTAGACGTAATTATGTTATCTTACGATTAAATGCATTCGTAAGTGATGGGGCGAATAATTTTGATTTCGAACCCAACATCCTTACAATTGAACACGTATTACCACAAACAGTTTCTGCTGGATCGGAATGGGAAAAATATTTATATTACTACTCAATGGTTTGAAGACAACAGAAATGATGTAATATCATGGTATAGAAAACATCTTTAATATATCAGATTGTTGCACTAATGTGGCTAATATAGGGACAATTTAAAAGAGAAATACCTATCAATGTTAGGCTACACTTGACATTTCATTTATTGCCACAACCTTTTGCCTGCCCATAGTATGTATTAGGCGGTTCAAACTATAATTTCATATAATATTCTGTAAGTTGACACTAATGGGATTCGTGAATAGCAATTAGAATTGCAATTATCAACCAAAGGGTTTATGATAATATCTATACTAGTGGAGGTGGAAAATGACAACATCGGATATGGTTCGAGAATTATGTGAGAAACAGAATATAAGCATTGCAGAACTTTGCAGAAGAATAGGTCAAAGTCCGCAGAATTTTAATAAAAAATTGAATCGAGCAACATTGTCTTCCGAAGAAATGATAACCATAGCAGATGCACTGGGTGTAACCTATGAACAGACTTTTGTGCTTAAAAATGGCGAAAAAATTCAAATTGGAAACGAGGGGCAAAGCTATGAAAAATAAGAACGAAATAACAATACGTTCATCGGCTGCTGAATATTTAACCTATATTGCCACGGTTGGTGATAGTGATGAAAGCTTGGAAATGCGTTATGAAGATGAAAATATATGGCTGACACAGAAGATGATGGCAGCATTATATGATGTTAGCCTGCCAACCATCAATGAACACATAAAAAAAATATATGATGATGCAGAACTTGCCCCAGACTTAACTATTCGGAAATTCCGAATAGTTCAAACGGAAGGATCTAGGAGGGTAAATCGTGAAGTGATTCATTATAATTTACAGGCAATTATTGCGGTAGGCTTTAAAATCAATAATGACCGCGCTGTACGATTTCGCAAATGGGCATGTCAAATTATCAAAGATTACACAATTCAAGGATGGACGATGGATAAGGAACGTCTGAAAAAGGGCCATATGTTTACAGATGAATATTTTGAGCGTCAGCTACAAAATATTCGTGAAATACGGCTTTCTGAACGTAAGTTTTATCAAAAAATCACAGACCTATACGCCACAGCTTTTGATTATGATAAAAGTTCGAAGACTACAAGGAGTTTTTTTCAAACAGTACAAAACAAAATGCATTGGGCAGTTCACAGGCATACTGCGGCAGAGCTGATTGTAGAACGAGCGGATGCTGAAAAAGAACATATGGGATTGACTACATGGGAATCTGCGCCAGAAGGAAAAATTCTTAAATCCGATGTTTCGATTGCAAAGAATTATCTGAATGACAAGGAAATGTCCTATTTGGAGAGAATTGTTTCATTATACCTTGATTATGCTGAATTGCAGGCAGAACGTAGGATTCCCATGAGCATGGAGGATTGGTCGAAACGTCTTGATGGTTTCTTGGAATTCAATGGCAATGAGCTACTGGTTGGAGCTGGCAAAATCAGTGCCGAGGAAGCAAAACTTCATGCAGAAACGGAATTTGAAAAATATCGTATTGTTCAGGATAGACTCTATGAAAGTGATTTTGATAGATTTGCAGCTTTAGAGGATAGTATTAAAGAATAGAATAAGTGATAGGAAGAGGAAGGTTGTAATACAAATGATTTTGGAAGCAATTAAACATACTGATCAGACAGGAGAAGTCCCAAAAGCGGTAGAAATATTTTCTGGGGAAGAAAAAGAATGGGATTACAGAGATTTTGATTTAGAATACTGTAACATGTTCTTTAAAGGTAATGTTTTAAGGATGCAATATGCATAGTAAACCGCTGTATTGGCCTGTTGATGATTACTTTTATCCCGGAGAGCGAGTTACTCATTTTCTTGGGCAGAATGTCACGAAGCAGCATCACACACTGACGCAGATTCTGATGGGGCTCATAAATGCTGGATTTCGTTTGGAAGTTGTTGAAGAAGCCATGCCAAGCGCCGATATGATGGACATTCCCGGTATGTCAGGTGAAATGCGTCGCCCGATGATGTTGCTAATCAGAGCGCTGAAGCAAGCAGCATGATAAAATTCCAATATGAATATATGCATATGACCACTGCGGTTATAGGAAGAATTCTATTAGGCCTTACTGGAAGTTGCTGCATATGAGCTTCTTTATAAGTTAACAACATAAAAATGATATGTTAAAAAAACATTTTTTCACCAAGGCTCCATCAGGTTTAATCGGAATCTTTTTTGACCGTTTAGGTGCGTTAAGTGCGTGGTATTGATGTCAAAGATAATAGAAAGGTGAGGGCAATATTTACAAAGATGATATATATAAGAACTTGCACAAAGATTATTATATAAAAGAAATACATGAAGATATTGTATATGCAAGAAAGACTTTTAAAAAAATAGAAAATAAGTATTTTATAAATAATCAATAGATGGATCAAGTTGTTGATGATTTGATTGTTATGATTAAAAATAAATCTATGAAATAGGGTGGCATATGCAGCCCTATTATGCTGTAGACGTGATATATTTCTTACAGATAAGATTCATAGACTTTGAGATACGAAAGTGGCGCTGCTTTTTAAGAATGCCGGATCTGAAAGCCAGAAACAGTAAATATAAATTAGTATGCTAGTATTGGCAAATACTAATAAACACAGTATACTGGAAACAGTGAATTAGTGTATGGATGTGTAACTATGGATAGGGAGACTATTGTTTCTATGAATGAAGATGGATGATGCGTTTTCCGGAGACGAAAGTAAGGTTACCAATTTCTGTAGATTTTTAGTGACAAGATGTTATCTTGTAGCTGCCTACACGTTGAGACAGTAGTATTGATGTTATAGAAAAACGCGAAATTTACAAACACTGTTATAGATTTATTATAGGAGGAAACAATAATGGAAAATAAAAATGCCCTTGTTCAGGCAATGATGGATGTTGAATATTATCCTCCGTCAGAGCTTGTAAAAATGAATATCGACATGACTGAGACGCAGAAGTTCCCTATCGAGAAAGCAGCTGCACTGGGCGTAGCTTTCCAACCCTTAATACAGCTTGTAAGCTATGCAGCGGGCGGTGCTGGACAAAGTGGTTTGTATTTTGTTAATACTGCAGGAAAGACTATGTTTCAAAAAGGCGGTAAGTTTATTGGTAATCTTCAAGCAGCCAATGGCGGCGTTGGTGGTGGTCTTGCTAGAATGACGCAGGTACCACTTGATCCAACTATGCTTTGTATGGCAGTAGCTATTATGGCTGTTGAAAAGAAATTAGACGCTATCAATGAAGCGCAAAAAGAGATACTTGCCTTCTTAGAAATGAAAGAGGAAGCAAAGCTCAAAGGTAACCTTAATGCATTAGCTGATGTTCTGAACAACTATAAATTTAATTGGGACAACAATAAATACAAAGACCACAAGCATATTTTAGTTCAGGATATTAAGCGCGAGGCCGAGCAGAGTATTATACTTTATCGTGAGCAGATTACAAAGGCATTCAATAAAAAAGCTCTGTTCCATAGCAATCAGGAAGTCAAAGCTACATTAAACAAGACAATGGCCCGATTAAACGATTATCGATTGGCGCTATACACATTTTCCTTCTCGTCATTCCTGGAGGTTATGCTTCTTGAAAATTTCGATACTAACTATTTAAACAGTATCGCAAGTAAGATTCAGGAATATTCCAGTGACTACACTGCTTTGTATGAAAAGTGCGCCGAGAAAATCGAAAAGGACTCCAAGGCTTCTTTTGAAGGGGATGCCTTAAAGTTTCTATCAAAACTAAGTAGTGGTGCCGGAAAGATAGCAGGAGAAATTCCTGTAATCAGTAAGTCGCAGCTTGGCGAAAATCTCCTCAAGGCTGGTGGTATTCTTCAGGATGTAGATACTAACAGAACACAAAATGTAATGCAGATACTTACGGATAGCCAGACCGATTATATCAGTTCATTCGTTGAAAACATCCATACCCTAGATAATTTATACAATCAGTCAATGCAATTGATGTTTGATTCGGAAAATATCTACATTGCAAAAGCGGCTACTGCATAGGAAGGAACATAAAAATAAGTGATAGGAAAAGGAAGGTTGTAATATAGATGGCTGATGTATATAAATTTAAAGTAAGATTGAAGGAATTAGAGACTATTATATGGCGTGATATAGAAATCACATCTGTTTCAAGTGTTGCAAAATTAGGTTATGCTGTATTAGCGGCATTCGAAAGTACAGCAAGCCACCTATTTAATATAAGGTACAATGGCAAGCGTTATGAAATTGTATTTGAAGATGGTGATTTTAATGATGAGCCTCCTATTGATCCAATTAAAACCAAACTTTCTGCATTAAAGCTTTCTGTGGGAGATACATTAGATATGGAATACGATTATGGAGCAGGTTGGGAATTTTCCATAGAGTTGATTTCTATTAAAGAGATGAAACGTGGCGCAGGAACACATTATCCATATGTTACGGATGGTAAAGGCAAAGGAATTCTTGAGGATACATCACCTTATAGGTTATTGGAAGCAATTAAGCATACTGACCAGACTGGAGAAGTCCCAAAAGCGGTAGAAATATTTTCTGGAGAAGAAAAGGAATGGGATTACAGAGATTTTGATTTGAAATACTGTAACATGTTCTTTAAAGATAATGTTTTAAGGATGCAATATGCTTACGAGCAGTATGAATAGAAAAATGAAATTAAAATTTATTGAGGTGAGTATATGAACAATATTTATGATGATAAGCGATTTTTCGATGAGTATGCGAAGATGACGCGAAGTCAACATGGCTTATCTGGAGCGGGTGAATGGCATCAGTTCAAAGCTTTATTTCCAGACTTAAGCGGTAAAAGTGTACTTGATCTTGGATGCGGTTACGGCTGGCACTGCAAATATGCTGTGGAATGTGGTGCAAAACAAGTGCTTGGCATCGACTTAAGCGAAAAAATGACACATGAGGCAAAAGAAAAAAACAATGATCCCAAAATCATCTATAGAGTCTGCAGTCTTGACGATTATGATTATCCTGCCAATTCATTTGATTGCGTGATTTCTAATCTGGTACTTCATTACATTGCAGACATTGACGCAATTTTCAGAAAAGTATACTTAACGCTAAAGACAGATGGTATTTTTCTTCTTAACATTGAACATCCTGTCTTTACGGCGGGTGTGAAGCAGGACTGGATTTATAATTCCAGTAGTAAACCGCTGTATTGGCCTGTTGATGATTATTTTTATCCCGGAGAGCGAGTTACTCATTTTCTTGGGCAGAATGTCACGAAGCAGCATCACACACTGACGCAGATTCTGATGGGACTCATAAATGCTGGATTTCGTTTGGAAGTTGTTGAAGAAGCCATGCCAAGCGCAGATATGATAGACATTCCCGGTATGTCAGATGAAATGCGTCGCCCGATGATGTTGCTAATCAGAGCGCTGAAGCAAGGAGCACGATATAAAAACGATGTATTAAGAAAACATTCTTCCACCAAGGATCCTTCAGTTTAAGCGGCATCTTTTTTGACCATTTAAGGTGCGTTAAGTGCGTGGTATTGATGTCAAAGATAATAGAAAAGTGAGGGTAAGAAATATGGTAATTTTGTTTTTTGGCGTATCTAATGTAGGCAAGACTGTAACAGGAAAGAAACTCGCTGAAAAATTAAGATATTCTTTTCTTGATATGGATGAAGAAATAAAAAAGAGATTACATACAACATTAGGAAGATTTATTCACGATTATCCATATAGTGGTGAGAGATGTAAAATAAAGGGCAAAATTTTAGACGATTTATTAGACGAATATAAAGAGAATATTGTAATTGCAGTAAGTCCAATTTATTATGCAAGGAATTTCAACTTTCTTTTAGACTTGGAACAAGTAATTGCAATTGAATTACAAGACACAGAAGAACATATTTTTCAAAGACTTGTTTTTACTGATGATGAAGATAATATTTGCAAAGATGATATATATAAGAATTTGCATAAAGATTATTATATAAAAGAAATACATGAAGATATTGTTTATGCAAGAGAGACTTTTAAAAAGATTGAAAATAAGTATTTTATAGATAATCAATCGGTAGATCAAGTTGTTGATGATTTGATTGTTATGATTAAAAATATATCTATGAAATAGGATAGTTGAATGGATAGGATTATTATTGGGTGGGTTGAGAAAATAGAAATAATAAATGGGAGGTTAGGTATATGGCATATTCGAAATCAATTAATATTTTTTTGCCAACTGGTTCATCAGACGGCCCTATTGAGTTAGAGATGCTTAATTGGAATGGCATGGTAATAAAATTACCGAGAAAAGAAGTTAATACATATACAGGTGCTGAACTGAACAAACCTGGTATATATTTTCTATTCTGTAACAGTGAAGAGACAGGTGAGTCCGTATATGTTGGAGAGGCTGAAAACTTACTTTTAAGATTAAAACAGCACATTAATGACCATAAGAATGGCAAAGAAAAGTTCTTCTGGCAAGCTGCGGTTTGTGTTTCTGGGAAAGACCTTAATAAAGCACTTATAAGACATCTTGAAAATTATTATTGTGAGCAGGTCAAACATTCCAGTACATATAATCTTCTGACACAGAAATCATCTCCGAATATGACACTAAAGCGTGCAGAGATAGCTGCTATGCAGGAATTCTCTGATAATGTTGATATGCTTATGGGCGCAATCGGATATACAATATTGGAAAACTCGGCAGGAGCATCTGGCGAATCTTCTGATAAGACTTATTTTTATTGCAAAACTAAAGCAGGCGCTAATGCAAAAGGCTTTTATTCTGATAAGGGATTTACAGTTTTACCTGGCAGCAAGGTTGTAGAAAATTGCTCATCAAAAACATTTAAAGAAAGCAGATATAGTGACTTGCTTGATAAACTGATAAAGAATAAAATAATTGCGGACTGGGTATTTGAAAAAGAATATACTTTTTCATCTCCTTCAGCGGCGGCTGGTGTGGTTACACAAGGCTATGTTTCAGGAAACGAATACTGGATTGACGCTGATGGAAAAAAACTAAAGGATTATAATATATAATAAAAGCCAGGCTTATGAAACTGGCTTGTTAAGCAAATATTATGTGGGTAAATAAATCCATTGTTAATACTTAAGTAAAGTTAAAACTAAAATTCTTGCATAAAAGTATTGAAAAATAGCTATAATAATTGTATACTTGTATATAAGTCGGTTAAACCTCGGCCGTATAAATGAGAAGTTGAAAGAGAGAGGTAAGGTGGCTTACGCTGCCCTATTATGCACCCTTATCTTCACCAAAACCTAAGTATTTTAGGATTAGTAATAAAGCACCAGATATATTTAAAATAGATGATGGAAAATTAGGAGTTATAAATTTAAATAATATGATTCCAGTTCCAGGAACAGAAATAATAAGATTAAATATTGAAGAAGTAGCAGATGAAAAATATAAAAATCTATTAAGAGATCAAGCTAAAATAATAATGATGAATCACAAGAAAATTAAGGCAAAGGCTAAGTTACTATATAGTATAGTAAATAGCGGAGCTAATGAAAAACTTATTTCAAGATGCTCTAAGTATAAACTATTGGAAATTAAATGCTGTGAATATTCATTAGTAATAGCAGATGGTAAAATAGATGTAGAAGTTGCATTTGAATTGGACAAGCAAATAAATGATGAAAATTAAATAAGGTATTATATTGGGATTCACTTAAGTGTGAGTCTTTTTTTATATATTATATTTGAAATGAAGCTTTGCGAATAACAATCAGGATTATTCCATCCTTGCAGATAAGATTTACAGACTTAGGGGTTAGAAAGAGGCATTACTTTCTAAAAATGCCGGATTTGTAAGTCAAAAATAATCCGAAACAGTAAATATAAATTAGACTGCTAGTATTGGCAAACGCTAATAAACACAGTATACTGGAAACAGTGAATTAGTGTATGGTGGTATAAAGCTAGATAGGAAGATTACTATTTCCATAGGTGAAGATATATTTGAAAAGTTTTGCCTTGCAATGAATCTAACAAAATCTAGATAAATAATTTTTCGCAGAATTTACAAGCTGTATTGTAGAATGTAGTATAAAGGTAGGTGTGCATATGGATAATACAATTTATATTTCTCCAGATGATACTGAGGTAGCTGATGTTTCAGGCTATTGTGATAATGTAGACGGATATTTTTCTTCTGTACCTGAAGTTGCGAAACCACTGCTCAAAAGTGCAAAGGTCACATTAAGCAAAATTGAAAAGATGCTCTATTCTGCACCAGCGTTTATAAATGCAGTAAAGGCGAGTATTCCGAATGAAACATTTCAAGCTGTTTTGACAGATGAGCAGAAGTCTCAAATAGCTCAAGGAGTTCTGAAGATGATGACAAAAAAAGATGGCTCCTTAATGGCAAACCTTGTGAATCCGAAAACCAATAAAATAGTATCTACGATTTCACTAAAGAGTGTAAAGGTTACACCAGAAATATCTCAGGCCATGACGAGTTACGCAACTCAAATGCAGATGGCTCAAATAGCAGAACAGATTCAACTTATACAGGTTGCAGTTGAAGAAGTTCGACAAGGGCAGGAATATGATAGATTGGCTACAGCATATAGTTGCCAACAGAAATTATTGCAAGCAATGACAATAAAAAATCCAGAACTAAAAGCAATGGCTTTATTGCGAATTGCTTCCGATGCAGAAGATAGCAGAAATCTTTTAATGCAAAGTCAAAATGCTAATCTGACATTTATAAAGAATCAGCCGGAATCATTCTGGGGAAAACTCATCTCAGGTGCTGCTCCGGAAAAAGTTAATTCGAGAATGAATGAAATACGAGAAAGCCTATGTGCAGTAAATATGGTTTCATTATCGGAGGCAATTGCTTATCAGGAAATGGGAGAAACTGAAGTGGCACAGCAAAGCCTTCAGTATTATGCAGGGTATATACAAAAAACATATCTTGGAACCAAGGGATTGGTGGAGCGATTGGATTTAATAGACCCATCACCAGAGAATTATTGGTCAAAGACGCTGCCAGATATTGAAACGAAAATTCAGGCATTACCTTTTAATGAAGAACAAAAACTTTTAGGAGGTGAACATGATGGAGATTAGGAAGTGTAAGAATAAGAAATGCCAAAGACCTCTCCCTGATGGATATAAATATAAATACTGTGAGAATTGCAGAAATGAACACGCAAAACGAATTAAGGATGCAGGAAAAGCTATGCTTGGTTGTGTAGGTGCTGTCGGAAGTATAGCAATTGCAGTAGCAGTAAAGGGAAAAAATGAATCCTAAAAAGTAACGATGCAATAAATGAGTAAAGAATGGAGGCATATCACAGTGGCAGATATGAAACAGGTTCATGATTTTGCAGTAAAATGGTGCAATAAATTTCAAGACCAGAAAATCAATTACATAGAATTGATAGACCACTATATGGCAGATGATTGTGATGCACTTGGATTTAATATGGATTGTGGTAATGCCTTTTCTGAAAAATATGGGAAAGCTATCAATGATTATGAGAAGCTGGATAAAATTATTGATGATGTGAATGATATTGAACTTCTAGGTTCTGCTATTTATTCTAGGTGGAGATATTTTAACCATTGGGCATATACGGGAAAAGAAATCCTGAAATTTAAAAATCGTTCATGGTTTATTTTGGCATTAGGTCGATTGGCTATGCTTACCGGGAAAAATCCTTTCATATTTGAAGGAACACCTAAAAAAATCAGTATTGTATCCAATAATATTAGTTATGGTTCATGCCCAGAGCCTAAAGATGAGGTGGAGCAGCATATAACAATCAATGCTGAAGGACGAGTATGGTTTTCTGCATATACATTTGGAGGAGGGTTCGATCAATACGAAAAAGACAGAACTAAGAACTATAAAATAGGAAAAGAAGCGGCAGGAAAAGTTCTAAATGCCGTTGCTTCTTATTTTAGCCAGGAATATGATGAAATTTTTGCAACCGACATCGGAGATTGGCAAATGGAACTAACCAACACAGATAATGAAACATATAAATTTAGGGGTTCCCTTTGTGCTGATTTTGAGGCCGATGGCACTGACATTTCCGACCTTATTAGAGATTCACTTGGAATGGATGATTTATATGTATTTGACGGTAATTGTAAATCAGATAAAGTTAATCAAATCACAGCAAACCCAACACATATGAGCCGAGAAATAATAATTAATAAAATGTATGTTGGAGCATTTTTGTCAGAAGGTGACAATATAGGCCATGAAATCATAAATCTTTATAAGGCAGATGATGGAAAAAACTATATTTATCTCAATTCACAAGGAACAATAGAATTATCTCATGGAAAAAATAGAATAACTGTTTTGCTTGTACGAAAATGTGCCTCGAAAACATATAAAGTACTAGCCAAGGCAGAGGGGATTACGATTCTTGATTTTGCCGACAGCAGGCTTCCACGAGAAGAGAGATATAAAGGACAAGTTTCATTGGGACTGACCTATGGCGGAATAAGTCTTGTAGATTTATTTAATGAGAACTCATATCACGGCAGCCTTCAAGAAGAAAAAAATGTTTATACTACCTTTGCTGCAGATAAGGTTATTAAGCCCAAAAATCAGATATATATTACAGATGATGCATCTGTAAGTGATGACAATACTTTTTTCATTCGTACAAATAAAGGATTTGGCAAGCAGACATTAAGGGAATTCTATAACGAAAATGAAAAGCCGGATTCCTTTGCTGATTTGAATCAGATAATTGAAAGCAGAGAGTTATGGGAAGATGCTAATACCACACAAGCAATTTTTGAATTGCCAAAGCTTCCAAAAGATCCATATTTCAATTTCCTGAAAATAATCAGGCAGGAAGACAATGAACTTGCTTTTTCAAATATGTTTGCATACTTTTTTAATATAAATAGAAAGGCTTTTTCTCGTTTCGCAGGAGATGTTCTACACATGGTGATACAAACAGATTTTACCATTGAGAGGGAAAAGAAAAACATTGACATGCTTATTTCTGACAAAAATAATGTGGTTGTAATAGAAAACAAAATCAAATCCAGCATCAACGGTATTGATGACCGACATGATATCTACAGTGATAAAGTACAGTCACAGCTGAAAAAATACTATCAATTTGTTACAACTGATGATGAATATTGCAGGAAAACTGCAAGCTGCTTTATTTTTTCACCTAATTACAATCGCATTGATTTAAGTAAGTTTTCCTGCGGTGAAAAATATACTATTGTTTATTACAGGGAAATATATAATTTCTTTGTTGAAAATAGAAATCTGTTTAATGAGGTGCCTTACATTGATGATTTTATTAATGCAATGTATAAGCACACAAAGGACTATGATAATGATTTAGAGGAAGAAATGCAAAGAAGATTTCAAAATACCATTCGCAATGCAAAAAAGAGGTAGGAGGATATCCAAGCCCTTTATTTATGGATGATAAATATCATGTATCGTTACCCAATTACAGACAGTAGGTAGAGGGCAGGAGTTTGTGATAAGTGGTAATATTGATGTTGAAGAATGGGCGAAAAAATTGGTTACTAATAATTTATAAAGCTTTTACAGTGGTAAAATACACGGATTTAAGAGTGAATAAAGACACCTTATTGATTTATTGAAATTAGTAGGGTGCTTTTTGTGTATAATTGAACAAAATGGCTATAATATTCAATATACTTTCTAAACAATAAAGAGATAGCAAGTTTATAAGGTGTAATTTATAAACTTGACAAATGCACAAATCTATACTATTATGAATTTACAAAATCTATGAGGGGGTGTAGACAATGATAGAAAGGAAAGAATATCTTGAAGACTTGATTAGTTTTAAAGACAAAAAATTGATAAAAGTAATAACTGGAATCCGCCGCTGTGGTAAATCAACTATGCTTGAATTGTTTCAAACTTATCTGAAAGAAAATGGGATAGAGGATGAACAAATCACAACAGTTAATCTAGAAGATGGAGATTATCGTGGAATTCGTACATCAGAAGCGCTATATGAATATGTAGAAAGCAAATTAATAAATAACAAGAAGAACTATGTGTTTCTTGATGAAGTGCAGCAAGTGAAGAATTTCCAGGAAGCAGTTGACTGGCTTTATGCAAAAAAAAATGTAGATTTATATATCACTGGCTCTAATGCTTTTCTGCTTTCTGGGGAATTAGCGACTTTACTTTCTGGCAGATATGTTGAAATAAAGATGCTGCCACTTTCATTTAAAGAATATGTATCAGCATATCCGAATAATACCAATATAGCAGCCCTTTATATGAACTATTTGCAGAATAGTTCTTTCCCGGGAACCCTTGAACTCACAAGAAAGCAGGATATCAGAACTTATCTTGAGGGTATTTATAATACGATTTTGATTAAAGACATTGTTACAAGAAAAAAAATATCAGACCCATCTATGCTGCAAAGTGTGGTGGAATTTATGTTTGATAATATCGGGAATATGTGTTCATCTACTAAGATCGCCAATGCAATGACATCATCTGGAAGAAAAATAAGTGTCCCTACTGTGGAAAGTTATCTTTCTGCTCTTACTGACAGCTTTATCCTATATAAAGTTGGAAGATACGATATAAAGGGAAAACAATATCTTGCAACAGGTTCAAAATATTATGTGGCAGACATCGGGCTTCGTTACTTTATATTAGGAACAAGGCAGGCAGATATGGGACATATTTTGGAGAATATCGTATATCTTGAGCTTTTAAGACGAGGCTACGAAGTATATGTTGGAAAAGTTGGTGATTCCGAGGTTGATTTTACTGCCATCAATGCTGAGGGTAAAGAGTATTATCAGGTATCGCAGACGGTAATGGAGGAGCGGACGCTAAAGCGGGAACTTTCATCCCTTGATGCCATAAAGGATCATAACCCTAAGTATCTTCTTACCATGGATTATACACCGCTTACTTCTTATAATGGTATAAAGCAGATAAATGTTCTGGATTGGCTGATGAAATAATGAGTAGAAATGTAAAATGGCTTATATATATAAATTTAAAGTAAGATTGAAAGAATTAGAAACTACCAAAGTAACATTTGCATATAATCCATAAAATATGCTCCCTTCATGAAAACAGTTTATTATTTCAACTGTCTGCATAAAGGGAGCATATCAAACTTCATAGGTCGGATTTTTGCATTATTTACTGCCTGTCTGTAAAATAATTAGATGGTTGTCCAACCACCATCAATTTGTAAAAGCTGACCTGTAGTGTAACTGGAAAATTCAGAAGCAAAATAGATGATAGCCGTATCTAATTCTCCAGGGTTACCAACTCTGCCCATAGGACAATATGTTTTGATAAGTTTTTTCCCTTCATCACTATCAAGAGCAGAACTAGTCATCTCAGTTGAAAAATAAGCAGGCCCAATTGCATTGACCGTTACACCAGTTTTAGCCCATTCATTTGCTAAAGACTTCGTTAACATCAAAACGCCGCCTTTTGTAGTGCCATATGCTGACAAATGGAATCCAGTCATAGAAACAGTAGAATGGATGGAACCTAAGTTGATAATTCTGCCATAATGTGCTGGAATCATATACTTAGCTGCTTCTCGTGAGAAGAAATAAACTTGGTTTAAATTGGTATCCATCATTTTTTTCCAATTCTCATTTGTAATATCTGTTGCAGCGTCAAAAATAGCAAGTCCTGCATCATTAATTAAGATATCTATTTTGCCATAATGTTCAGCTGTATCTTTTACAGTAGCTGCAATTTCGTCAGGATGCGTAACATCACATTTGTGAATATAGCATTTTGATCCAATTGCTTCAATTTCCTTCTTTACTTCTTCCAAACGGTTCATGCGGCGAGCGCAAAGAGCAATATCAGCGCCCTGATTTGCCAATGCTTTTGCAAATTGTACACCAAGACCGGAAGAGCCTCCTGTAATCAGTGCAACTCTACCTGTCAAATCGAAATAATTTTTCATAATGAACCTCCTCATTAACAAAAAATTAATATAATGTATATGTCTATCAGTTAATTAACATTTTACCACTATGTTCCGACATTAGTCAAACTATTTTGAAAATAATTTTGAGTAGAAAGGGATTTGGTTTTAGGGCAGGAGGACATCCAAGCTCTTTATTTATAGTGGTAACATCTTCATGTCTTGGAACATAATATACAGAGTAGAACCTATTAAGGAGAATTTAAATGAATCAAAGTGAAAGAAATAAACCAATATTTGATTATGTAATAGTAGGAACAGGGCCTGCGGGTGCAGTTATTGCCAAAAAACTTACAGACGATAATAGAACATCGGTACTTATTTTAGAAGCAGGGGATAACAATAGCGATGAAATTCCAGTTAGGGATTCCCTGTATGCACCGCCATTTATCTTAAGAAATAATTATTCCGCACAATATTATTGGCCAGGAAAAGGGATGCCTCAAAAATATGTAAATTTTCGCTCTTTTCCATGGACAGGGGGGCGAACCCTAGGTGGCACTTCCTCGGTTAACAATGAACAGTATGTAAGGCCCTCGCAAGCCAATATGAAACAGTGGGAGGATTTCCTTGGCCCACTTTGGTCTCCGGAGAAAGAGACAGCTCAATTTTCAGAGCTGGAGAACTATAATGGTATGACCAATAATCCGAATGCACGTGGATCAAATGGAAGGCTGGATATTAGACAGACACCTATACACCCAACCAGTATGGTTGAAAAACTGGTTTTGGCTATGGAGAGTGCTACTGGTTTTCCAAGGATTCTGGACTATAATGATCCGAGCACTCCAATTGGGCCTTTTGCAAGTTGGCAACTCTATCAGATGCCTAATGGTATCAGAGAAAGTTCAGACACAGCATTTTTGTCACCAGACATTGTAAACCAATACGGCCAAGGTGTTGGAGGAAGAAGATTAACAGTATCTTTAAATTCAACGGCACAACGTATAATTTTCAATAATGAAAAATGTGCAATAGGCGTTGAATTTGTCAAAGAAGGAAAATGTATTTGTGCCTATGCTCGCGAAAAAGTCATTATATCTGCGGGAATTAGAAGTCCCCAGTTACTAATGCTTTCTGGAATTGGACCATCAAAGATTCTAAACGAAGCTAATATTCCTATTATCTATCATAACCCTAATGTTGGCAGACATCTAACAACCCACGCCATTAATATGGTAACTTTCACAACAAATCCACATGATAAAGCATTACCAGATAATGACCCATTTGCACTATATTCCAGCGGGGCCTTTTTACCAAATCCAACTCCTGGGGCAGATCAGAGCCGCCGTGGAGTGCAGATTATCGGGCTGGCTGGTGAAAATAACACATTAAATATTGCCTTTTATCTGACAGAGCCTAAAGCTAAGGGATCCTTAATAATTCAAAACAATGATCCATTGAAGATGGTACTTGCAGATGAAGGATTTTTGAATCATCCAGATGATATCGCAGCCATAAAAAATGTTTTTAAAGTATATATTAAAAATATTGCAGCAGAACTTTCAAGAATTGATTCATGCTATAGGCTTGTTTCACCCACACCTGAAGCCATTGATGATGATCAAAAACTTGAGGCATTTATAAAGGAAAACATGGATGCAACACACCATGTACAGGGAACACTGCGAATGGCACCCAATGCTGAGTGTGGAGTTGTAGATGCTTCAGGACACGTTTTTGGGGTAAAGAATTTGATTGTTGCAGATGATTCTATTGCACCATTTGTTTCAGATGGTAATACCTCGGCACCATCATTCTTTATCGGCGCAAACATTGCGGATCAATTGATGAAATTTTCATAATATATAAATTAAAATGTTTCCCCAGATTAATTGTTTGAGGGAACATTTTATCCTTTTATAGTTTTTTCTTTTTTCTGATTTTACACAAACCTACACATAGTACCTGCTATTTTTAAAAGATATAATTATTTTACTCTTTTTAAAATGATTTCTTTATGCTTTGAAACTTCTTCTTCTATCCTTGTGAGTTTTTCAGAATTTTGTTTGTAACCATCAAATAAAGCATCAAGCTTTCTGCCATGGTCCTGCTCAATATGAAGCACAGTTTTGTTTAACTCATTAATATTTTCTGTGTTACTTTTAACTTCTTTTTTTAAGTCATCCTGACCTGCTTTTAAATCTGCATACATTTTTGTCATCAAATCAAATAATTTTTCATTATCCATGGTGCACAGCCCCTCTAATTTATAGAATATAGAACTTAAAAACTATAATATTAGTGTAGTTTTTAAGTTAGCTTCACTATCGATATCATTATACCCAAATTGGGTAGCATTATCAATGATAATATACTATGCCTTAATTTGTACGTGTGCCATTAAACTAAGTTAGATGAGCAGTTAAAGGTTCTCATTAAAACATGCTTGAATAGAACTAAAAGTGTAATTTATTAAAATTACATTTTTAACAGTTGCAATAAAATTCCTTTTGTGGTATGATTGCATCATAGCAAATAAAGTTAATTTTAGAAAGGCACAATATCTTATGAAAAAGTTGAGCGAATTAGTTAAGTTAGTAAGTGGATCACCTCAGTTTAGAATTACTGAAATATTTGATGAAAAAACACCGCTTTTTACTTATTATAGCCAAACAGATTTAACAGATGATCTGGCAGGAATTGTTTCAAAGCATGTGGACAACAAACAAGTGAGAACCAATGATAAAATAAATACATTATGCCATGGTGATGTGGTGTTTAGTTTAATTACTGGAATTGCAGCCATGGTAGGAAAAGAGCATGAGGGATATCTTTATACACAAAACTATGTTAAGTTATTGCCAAGCCATAAAATTGATTCAAAGTTTTTGGTTTATCTCATTAATGAAAACAAAATAATAAAGAAACAGCTTATGCTTGGACTGCAAGGCTCGCAGGTTTTAAAATATACACTTAAGCAGCTTAAAGAACTTAAAATACCAAAAATACCTTCCATAGATAAGCAGGAAATTATTGGACAAGTCTATTTTAATCAGTTAAGGCTGCAAGCTATTAGAAATAGAGCAGCAGAACTTGAAACAAAAATCATATTATCCAAGTTAGAGGAGGCAAGTGAGGAATGAATGAAGAGCAATTTGAAACTGAATTAATACAATATATTACCAGTGGAACCATAACCAAACCTGAACACATGGAAGGAACCAGTGACTTTATTGTTAGTGAAAAACCTGTTGATTACGGTGCAAAAAAGAAGCTATGGAAGTATGAAGCAAAAATTAAAACTACAGATCAGCTTTGGAACAATTTCAAAGATATTCTTGAACAACATAATCAAAATACACTTGATCACCCACTAAGTACTGTGGAATTTAATCAGGTTAAAAAGATTATTTCTAATATTCAAACACCATATGAAGCTGGACAATTTTTATATGGACTTAATGGTGTATCACAAATCGAAATTGATTTAGATGACGGCCGTCATGTTTTTTTAACAGTTTTCGACCAAAAACAAATTGGAGCTGGAGATACAATGTATCAAGTAGTTAATCAAATTGAACGCCCTGCAATTATCACTGGTAAACAAGATCGTCGTTTTGATACAACACTTCTTATTAATGGCTTACCTATTATACAAATTGAAGAAAAACGTGATACACATGATGTTAATGAAGCACTAAATCAAATGCATCAATATTCTGAAGAAAATCAATATGGTGATATTTTTTCCACTTTACAGATATTGGTGGCAATTACGCCAAATAACGTGAAGTATATGGCTAATACAACCCCGGATAAGTTTAATAAGGACTTTGCTTTTAACTGGCAGCGTAAAAGTGATAATACCATTGTGCGTAATTGGAAAGAATTTGCTGATTCAATGTTAAGTATTCCAATGGCACATCAGATGGCTACTAATTATATGATTCTGGATGGCACAAAAAACAAACAAACTTTAAAGGTAATGCGTCCATATCAGGTATATGCTACTCAGAAAGTAATTGAAAATTTAAAGCAGGTTGATTTTGAACTTGGCACAAATAAAGTAGGCTATATTTGGCATACCACTGGTTCTGGTAAAACTATAACCAGTTTTAAAACAGCATGGCTTGCAAGCCGTATGCCGAAAGTTGATAAAGTTGTCTTTGTAGTAGATAGAATTGCTTTAACGAAACAAACTAATGAAAATTACAGGGCTTATGATCCAGATGCTGGTGAAGATACCATTGGCAGCGTTCAAAATACTTATAATACTAATGATTTGAGCCGTAAACTAAAGAGCAAAGATAATAATATCATTGTTACTTCTGTTCAAAAACTTGATACCCTAGTGAAACGTAAATCTTTTAAATCACCTGATAAAAATATTGTATTTATAGTGGATGAGGCACATCGTTCAACTGGTAGTGAAAACTTTGCAAAAATACAAAAAGCATTTAGAAAATCTGCCTGGGTTGGTTATACAGGAACGCCTATGTTTGAAGAAACTACTACTGGTTTACGAACAGAAGATATTTTTGGGCCATTGTTACATGCCTATACCATTCGTGAAGCAATTGCAGATAGAAATGTTTTAGGCTTTAAGGTGGATTTTGAGACAACCATTGATGAAAAGCAAATGAAATTGAGATATCTTCCAGATTTCTACCGGGAACGTTATCCTAAGTGGACTGAAGAACAGATTCAAAATAAAATTTGTAATTTAAGTCAGGAAGATATGGATGATGCAGTTGAACCAAGTTTCTATGATGAAAATCCAGACCATATAAGGTTAGTAGTTGAAGATATTTTCAAGAACTGGCGAAATCGTTCAAATGAGGGTAAGTATAATGCTCTGTTTACCACTCATGTTGGCGGCGGGAAAGCCAGCACTCCAATGGCAATGATGTATTTTAATGAATTTCAGAGGGTAAATGAAGAGAATAAGAAAAATGGCAGGCACACATTAAAAGCAGCAGTTACATTTAGCCAAAATTCATCCAATAATGATAGTATGCTTGCCACCAATGAAGGTTTGCATGATGCTATTAAGGCCTATAACAAAGAATTTGGTACAAGCTTTGGTATGGACGATGTAGCAGGTTATACACAGGATGTTACTAGTCGTTTGAATAAAACCGCTACAGACAAGAACTATTTAGATATTGTAATTGTGGTAGATCAGCTTTTGACTGGATTTGATGCACCAGAACTTAATACCCTTTATGTTGATAGAACACTTAAAGGGGCGGGACTTATTCAAGCCTATTCAAGAACAAACCGTATTGCTGATATGCAGGAAAAACCTTGGGGGCGTATTGTAAATTATCGCTGGCCTGCTGAAAATGAGAAGCTGATGAATGAGGCCCTTGCAGTTTATGCTAATAAGGATTCAGCAGATTTATCGGAGGATGAAAAGCGTAAATCTAACCAAAATGCTGGCATTATAGCTAAATCTTTTGAAGATGTATTTAAAGAAGTTAAAAAGATTGTTGAGAAATTGGACAGTTTAACTGATAATTTTAAACAATTACCACATTCTGAGAAGCAAAAAGAATATATGTTTGATTTGATGCATGATTATAATGCTGGTATGGCTAAATTAAAACAATATTCACCTGAAGAAGTTAATGGAAATGCAGTAGGTTTTAATTATGACAATCCTGATGAATTAGTTGAAAAACTAGGCATGACAAGTGAAAAGGAAAATATGCTTACTACAGTTTTAACCAATGAACTAAAACAATATATATCAAAAAAGAAGAAAATTCCTTTTAATCAAATTGAGTTAAGAATGACTCATGTGAAGGATGTTAAAATAGATTATGATTATTTAACTGAATTGGTAGAACAATTATTAAACCAGGTGCATGAGGGCAAAAGCCAGGAAGCACAAGCTACCAGAGAAAAAATTAATCAATTTGCCAATGGTTTGGAAGACAGAAATTACGCTGCCAAGGTTATAAATGCAGCAATTGCTATTATCAAAGGGCATTTTCCAACCGAAGGCTTTAATCTTAAATATCCAGTAAAACTTAAAGATAGTGAAGAAATTATTCAAGCAGCTAACAATGTGAGCCTTGATAGAATGTTCCTGGATTTTCGAGTGAAGTGGGGAATTACAGATATTATAACAAGTGCTCAGATGCGTGAATTATTCAGCCGCCATCGTTATGGTATGCAGGATTTGGATGATACTGGCCAAATCCGGGATATAATTGCTAAGGCAAGCGTGGATTATAAGATGTTAGCACATAACCAAGAAATACAGTCTTTGTCTAAAATCAAGTACCGTAATGGTTTGCGTGAAGCAATTTATGAGCTGGCTGATGAGTTAGTAGAAAACTAAGAGGAGGTTGCAATGAACGAAATACAATTCTTAATGTATGAGTCTGATGAAAAAATCGAAGTCGTTGTTAAAGATGAAACAATCTGGGCAACGCAAAAAGCTATTGCTGGACTGTTTGGTGTTGGTGTACCAGCGATTAGCAAGCATCTGAAAAACATTTTTGAATCTGGTGAATTGGATGAAAAAGTGGTTGTTTCCATTTTGGAAAATACCACAAAGCATGGTGCTATTGAAGGGAAAACCCAAAAGAAGGATGTGAAATTTTATAACTTAGATGCCATTATATCTATTGGTTATCGCATTAATTCTCAAAAAGCGACTAAGTTTCGTATTTGGGCAACTGATGTGTTGAAAGAGTATATTCAAAAAGGATTTAAGATTGATGTTGAGCGTATGAAACAAGGCAAGACTGTCTTTGGTAAAGATTACTTTCGTGAGTTGCTTGAAACAGTTCGTTCTATTAGAGCAAGTGAACGAAGAATTTGGCAGCAAATCACCGATGTGTTTGCAGAAATTTCTTATGACTATGATAGAGACTCGGATATAACGAAGAAGTTTTATGCGATGGTGCAAAACAAGTTTCATTATGCGATAACTGGTAAAACAGCAGCAGAAATTGTCTATGATAGTGCGGATAATAATAAAGAACATATGGGACTTACTTCATGGAAGAATTCGCCTGATGGACGTATTCTACAATCAGATGTTGTAGTTGCGAAAAACTATTTATCCGAAAAAGAGATTCGTAGCCTTGAGCGTAATGTTTCTGCTTACTTTGACTATGTGGAACGCTTGCTTGAAGATGAAACCTTGCTTAGTATGAAGGATTTTGCGACAAGTATTGATGAGTTCTTAAAATTTAATCGTTATAAAATTCTAGAAGGACACGGGCATATTACGCATAGTGCAGCTAAGCAAAAAGCGATTGGTGAATATAAAGAATTCAACAAACATCAAAAAATCATTTCTGATTTTGACAGGGAGATTAAAAAGATACAAGGAGAGCAGCTATGAGTAAGAATAATACAAATGTACCTAAAATAAGGTTTCCGGGATTTACCGACCCTTGGGAACAGCGTAAGCTAGGTAATGAAGCAATAGAAATCGTTGCAGGAGGAGACATTGATAGAAATAGAATTGTTGATTCTGGTAAGTATCCTGTTTTAGCTAATGCATTAACCAATGATGGAATTGTTGGATATTATGAGAAAGATTTTCGAATAAAAGCTCCTGCCGTAACAGTTACTGGAAGGGGTGATATTGGTCATGCAAAGGCAAGAAATATCGATTTTACACCAGTTGTGAGACTATTATCCATAAAAACTAAGCATGATGTTGACTTTTTAGAACATGCTATAAACAATCATAATGTTCTGGTTGAATCTACGGGAGTTCCACAACTAACAGTACCTCAATTATCAAAATATGAAATTTATTTTCCGAAAACAGATATCGAGGAAAAAGCTATTGGAGTCTTTTTTAAGACTCTCGATCATCTTATCACCCTTCATCAGCGTAAGTTAAATCACTTGCAGGATAAGAAGAAGGGTTTGTTACAAAAAATGTTCCCGAAAAGTGGACAATGCTTTCCAGAACTTCGTTTTCCGGGATTTACTGACCCTTGGGAACAGCGTAAGCTAGGTGAAATAGCCAAAAGAGTAACTTGTAAGAATACGAAATTAGAATCAACATTACCATTAACTATTTCAGCACAGTATGGTTTGGTTGACCAAATTTCGTTCTTTAACAAGAGGGTCGCAAGCAGAGATATAAGAGGGTATTATCTATTAAGAAAAGGCGAATTTGCATATAACAAAAGTTACTCTGAAGGGTACCCTTTGGGTGCTGTAAAACGCTTGGAAAGATACGAGAATGGCGTACTTTCAACACTTTATATTTGCTTTAAATTATTGGATGTAAATTCGAATTTTCTCATTTCATACTATGATACTAAAAGTTGGTATAAAGAGGTTGCACAAAGAGCAACGGAGGGTGCAAGAAATCATGGATTGTTAAATATATCTGCTGATGATTTTTTTGATACAAAGTTAATAATTCCTAAATCTAAAGAAGAACAAGCTACAATTGGAGCCTTTTTCAAGAACCTTGACCACCTTATTACCCTTCATCAGCGGAAGTTAAGTCATTTGCAGGAACAAAAGAAAGCATTATTACAACAGATGTTTGTATAAAATAATTTGAAAAAAGAAAGGAAATAAAAATAATGAGTAATAATTCACAAGAAATTACCAGCAAACTTTGGGCTATGGCAAATGAACTGCGTGGCACAATGGATGCGTCAGAGTACAAAAACTATATCCTGGCATTTATGTTTTATCGATACCTTTCAGAACATCAAGAGCAGTATTTAGTGGAAAGTAATGTTATTGATGTTGCAGATGGGGAATCCATTAATGATGCTTACCTAAAACAAGCGTCAGATGAAGATTTAAATGATTATTTACAAGATATTTCATCAAGTCTTGGGTATGCAATTGCACCAAATGATACATGGGGGTCTTTGATTAATAAAATTAATGATGCTCAGGTTATTCCTAGTGACTACCAAACCATTTTTGATAACTTTAACAAAAATGCGGAATTAAATAAAGAAGCAGTGAAAGATTTTCGCGGTATATTCAACGATATTAATTTGGGAGATTCACGTCTTGGAAGTTCTACAAATGAACGTGCAAAATCACTTAACAATATGATTAAGTTAGTTGATGGAGTTGAATACAAGGGAGATGATGGAAGAGATATTCTGGGAGAAATCTATGAATATTTAATCGGTCAATTTGCAGCAAGTGCTGGCAAAAAAGGCGGAGAATTCTATACACCTCACCAGGTAAGTAAGATTTTAGCTAAAATAGTCACCAGCAGTGTAGAAAAATCAGATGAATTCTTCAATGTATATGACCCCACAATGGGTTCAGGTTCATTGCTGCTTACTGTTGGGCAGGAATTGCCTAAGGGTACTCCTATTAAGTACTTTGGTCAGGAGCTGAATACAACAACATATAACCTGGCTCGTATGAACCTGATGATGCATGATGTATCTTATAACAATATGACGCTTAATAATGCTGATACTTTGGAAAACGATTGGCCGGATGGACCAGATGAAAAAGGCATTGACCACCCACGCAGTTTTGATGCTGTGGTTGCAAATCCACCATATTCTGCAAAATGGGATAATGATGAAACAAAGTTAAAAGATCCACGTTTTAGCGATTATGGAAAATTAGCACCAGCTTCAAAAGCGGATTATGCTTTTATATTGCACAGTATATATCATTTAAACAACACTGGCACAATGGCTATTGTTTTGCCTCATGGTGTGCTGTTTCGCGGTGCAGCAGAAGGCAAAATTCGTCAAACTCTGATTGAAAAAAATTATCTTGACACGGTTATTGGTCTGCCAGCTAACTTATTTTATGGAACAGGTATTCCAACAACAATTTTAGTATTCAGGAAGAATCGTAAAACGAAAGATATATTATTCATTGATGCAAGTAATGATTTTGAAAAGGGTAAGAATCAAAATAACTTAAACAATGAAAATATAGATAAGATCATTAATACTTTTAAGGAACGTAAAGATGTTGATAAATATGCTCATGTAGCATCAATTGAGGAAATTAGGGAAAATGAGTTTAACCTGAATATTCCACGTTATGTTGACACTTTTGAAGAAGAAGCTCCAATTGATTTGGGAGAGGTAAATAAGCAGTTAGAACAAGACAATAAGGAAATTGCAGAGCTTGAAGCTGAGATTAATGAACAATTGAAGATTTTGGGCGTGAAAAATTAAATTTGTTGGCAGTGGGAAAGTGACACATTCACTTTCCCGCATTTGTTTAGGGTCAACGTGAGGCAATTTTCCATAATGGTTTTTAGTTAACTTAATTCCGATAATGAACGCATAACCAAATCTATATCCTTATTTTCAAGTTCCTGAATAATATGTAAATAGGTTTTTTGGGTTGTTGTCATACTAGCATGCCCTAACCTTCTTGCAACACTTGCAATTGATACACCAGCAAATAACAAAAGAGAGGCATGTGTGTGGCGTAACCCATGAATTGAAATTACTGGAACTTTTGCATTCTTACAGTGTCTTGTTAATATTTCATTAACAGTTGAATTATATACTTTGTTTCCTGTAAATATGGGTTTATCTTCTGGCAATCCCTTTAGTAATTCAGAAAACTGAATTACTGTTTGCCAGTCTATTTGTACTTTTCGTACAGAGGATTGATTTTTTGTTGGAAGGAAGCCTCCATTTCCTTTATAATCCCATGTTTTACTGATTGAAAGCATCTGATGTGAAAAATCAAAATCTTTAGGGGTAAGTGCTAATGCTTCCGAAAAGCGCATCCCGGTTTTTGCAACTAATAGTATAAACCAATCCCAGCTCACTTCAGATTTTAAATCAAGTTTGCTTAATAGAGTATGCAGCTCAAACTGATTCAGGTACTTTGTTTTTTTATTTTTTGGAGTTTTTCCTTTGATTATCGCTTTTCGCGTGGGATCCCTGTCAATTAGTCCTTCATCCACTGCATCCAAAATTGCAGCTTTTAATTGATGATGAAAATCCATTGTTGTTTGGCGCTCATGCCACGCAGCATATTCATTAAGTAATTGCTGGTAAGTTATACGATTCAAATCGCAAATCATAAGGTTTGGAATAAGTTTTTCAAGCCACTTTTCTGTCATAAGATATTTATCCATAGTCACTTTTCTTATAGCACCATCTTTGTATACTGTAATCCATTGTGCATAATACTGGTAAAATAAATCAGTCCCTTTTATTTTTTCTAACATTATTTGTTGATTCCTCCTTTTAATTTATCGAAAATTGCTTACGCTGATGAAGGGTAATAAGGTGGTCAAGGTTCTTGAAAAAGGCTCCAATTGTAGCTTGTTCTAGCTTACTTGGAAGTACAACAGGGAAGTCTACAAGTATATTCTGGTTAAGGTGTTTAATGGTTCCACCCGTTGCTTTTTGACCAACATAATCCATCAAATATGGTGCTTTTAAGTATTGAAAAAGATACTTACTATCAACCTCATTTTTATCTTTAATTTCAACATTGAACACCCCTGCATTTAATGTCGCAGGTATTGTCAATCCCTGTACATAAGCCACTTTCCCGAGTGTTCCGTCCTTTGTAATTAGTATGCTGCCATTATCAATTTGAATGTGTTTATCCTGATCATATCGTTCTTTTTCTACATAGTGACAGGTAGAATAATTTATTGCACCATCTTCGAAGTCGGTTCCAGTTATCAGCATATAATCACCACTGTCTAAAAACTCAGAAGTTCTTAAATTTTGCCAACCAATTCTTGCATGCATGGTAGCTATCTCTGATAGCTTACGCTGTTCCCAAGCATAAGCTGATCATTTAAATGAGATCTTGTCTGTTTAATTCTTCCAGGAATAATTAAGTATGGGCGCAAATCAGTAGTTGGAATAATGTACCTATTTCCTTATTATAACCATATGTTAGAATTTGGTTACTAGTATTTTTACATAAGCATTACTTTCAACAGGTATTTAATACCAAGGTTATGGGTTCTGCGTTTAGCGTTCACCACGCTAAGGGAAGTAATTAAAAGAGGAATAGTGAAGAACTAACACAATTTTACTCTGGTCCTTTTTAATCTACATCTTCCCCAAAAATTATTATTTATAATAAGAAGCAAGTAAATTGCAGAACTTGAATCAGAGATTAATGAACAATTTAAGATTTTAGACGTAAAAAATTAGATTTGTTGGCAGTGGAAAAGTGAGGCATTCACCTTCCCGCATTTGTTTAGGGATAGCATAAGTTTGGAGTAAGGATTATCCTTAGAATGATAAAATAATTTACTACAATTTCCCCGAATTAAATGGTATACTATGGATATCACATTTAAGGAGAAACTAAAAAAGATATGAGGACTAACTTAAGAAAAATTTTATTTTTTGTAGGTACAATCTGGACTGTAATTGTATTATTTATTGTTTATAAAAATATTGAATTCCCTTTTGCTTTTCAATTTGTAATAGGTTGGTTAGTATTTTTACTGTTACTATTTATAAAATTTATAATCTCTGCATTTTTTTATATTAAAAAATTAAAAGGGAGTATAATAAGAAAAATATTATTTAGATTTATCATTAGTTCCTTTGTTATCTGGGGCTTGACTGTTTTATTTATTTACATAACTAAAGGTGAATTAAGGATGACCGATAAAATTATTAGTTCCATAGCTATTTCCTTTGGTTCGACTATTGGAAGTTTAGCATTTGAAAAAAAGAATAATGCTTATTAAGCATATGAAAAGTATATATAAAAATTCAAATTTAATTATTTATTTAATTGGTATATTTGTGTCAGGTATTGGAACAAAACTTACGACTATAGCATTATCTGATAAAGTGTTGAGACTTACTGGAAATGATTTTAATGTAAGTTTGGTTTTTATGCTTCAAAGTATACCCATTCTAATCTTTGGTATGTTAGCTGGTAATGTAGTAGATAAGATGAATAAGAAAACAGCCTTTATAATAATTAATATTATTTTTGCTTTAACTTCTTTTACTTTTGCTTTAACTTATAATAAATTTATTATTTTTTCTGTTGTTCTTATAAATGGCATTATTCAAGCATTTTACATTCCAGTTGAAACTTCTTTAATGCCATTATTAGTTGATAAAAAATATTTAACTAAAGCTAATGGTCTTAAAATGTCCATAAATGGAATCATAATGATAGCTGGTTACGCATTTGCTGGTATTTTAATTAGTTTTGCTGGAAATACTATAGCTTTTATACTTGATGGGTTATCCTTTATATTTATAGCAATGATATCTATTTTTTTTAGTATCAATGAGGCTAATTTTATTAATAATAGATATAATGAAACAAATTTAAAAAAGGATATGATTGATGGCTGGAATTTTATTAAGAACAATGAAAATGTGAAATATATGTTTTTGATTGATATAATTATTAACTTTATTATTTCAATGCAGACACCGCTTACATATATTTTTGTAGAAAAATATTTAGGTGGAAGTATCCTGATGGCAAAAAGAACTGGGCTTCTATTTTCCTTTGCAGGTATTGGCACAATATTTGGCGGAATAATACTTGGAAGCTTTAAAAATAGAAATAAGTTAATGCTTCTTTCAGTTTCTCTTGTTTTTGATAGTATGCTGGTTATAGCTTTTTCATTAAATAGGTATTTTCCTATTACTCTATTTATATTTGGAGGAATGGGAGTGGTTGGGGCATTTAACGGCAGCATTTTACAAACAGTTATTCAGGAAGAAACCCCGGAAAATTTACTGGGGCGTGTTTCAGGTTTTATTAATTCAATAGTTCAACCTATAGGTGTAATATCTATTCTGATAGGTGGTATTTGTTCTAATTTAATTGAAGTAAAATGGATTTTTATTTTTGGTGCATTATTAGAGCTATTAACTGGATTATATTTTATTAGAAGATGTAAAAACTCGCATTTTTAGATAAACATCACTACATCCAGCTAACATATATTAATTTCGTCTCACACAAAAAACACGCAAAGCCTTTGCCCTGCGTGTTCCAATTATTTTACATTACTTTAATTCAATATGAATTTCTTTTCCTAATCCTTTCGCAAGCTTGCTAAGAAAGTCTAAAGAGGGATTATAGTTTCCACTTTCAAGTCTGCTTATATTTGATTTTTGAGTTCCTATACGGCAAGCTAATTCTTCCTGGGTGAGGTTTAGCTCTCTTCTTGCTTTTATTACTTCTGAAATAAGCTCATAGCGTGGTTTTAGTTTTTCATACTCATTTTTGAATTCATTATCCTTCATAAGTTCTTCTTTAATTACTGAAAAATCAACACTTGCTTTACTCATCTTCACACCTCTTTTCAAAATCTTCTTTATATCTTTTTGCCTTTTTAAGTTCTAGCTTTGGCGTTTTATCTGTTTTTTTAAGAAATCCATTCAACAATACAGGTTTATATCTCCCTTTTTATAATATATGCATTTACTAATTATAGGTTATCATATACGATAACCTTAGTCAATATTTTATTTTTTTTGGCAAGCTATTACTGCATCAATACATTCTCTAAATATATCATTTCCATGTTCCCAGAGAATTAGATCCTTAGATGTTGATTTAAAATAAAACATTCCATTTCTTTACTTTATCAAAGTATATGAAATGGAATGTTATTTTGCATGATGGTGTTTGTTCCAATTAAGTATAATAATTAGAAAGAAGTTTTAAGTAGTATCAAAAATATGATTCAATGTTCTTTAGATGTTGATTTAAAATAAAACATTCCATTTCTTTACTTTATCAAAGTATATGAAATGGAATGTTATTTTGCATGATGGTGTTTGTTCCAATTAAGTATAATAATTAGAAAGAAGTTTTAAGTAGTATCAAAAATATGATTCAATGTTCTTTTGCATAAGCCTACAGTATGAGGTTATAATTAAAATAAAAAACTTGTACATGGAGTGATATGTGTGAAAGCGAAATTGGATGATGTTATTGAGGCTTTAGAATTGCGCTCAGATGAAGGACACTATTTTTATGCTGTCGACACAGAAGAAGTAGTTTATGTTACAATAGATGATTTGAGAATGGCGGAAGACGGAGAAATAACTGATGATCTCCCTGAGTGGCAGAAGGATATGGTTGAGACCGCAGCTGACATTATTGAAAATTGGGATAACCATATCAAACTTCCAACTCAATTTGATATAAATGAGTATAATATTATGTCAGAATTTTGTTATTCTCTTGAGAGCAAAACTATCAGAAATCAGCTCCTTAATGCTATTAAAGGAAGCGGAGCATTTAGGAGATTTAAAACCAGCATTCAACATATTGGAATAGAGAAACAGTGGTATTCTTTTAAGGATAAGTATTTATATGATATGGCTGTTAGTGCTAGACTAAAAATAGTACAAGAGAAATTGAGAAAGTTCCCAACAATGACT
>ENA-UOOI01001077-UOOI01001077.1-fermentation-metagenome-genome-assembly--contig:-NODE-1077-length-30617-cov-69.162457_pt1 | contig 30617 bp, 24 predicted proteins | sample MGYA00245779_ERZ724027 | MGnify/ENA primary metagenome ERZ724027 (study PRJEB28704, sample SAMN03018318) | fermentation metagenome | biome: anthropogenic terrestrial biome; feature: soil...
GGGAAAGCCGTGCCCCGGATTGCATGCAAGCGGGAACACCAGGATGGGATCTCAGGTGACCAGTTGTTTCGTAGGGCACTACCGGAGTGAGGCGGGTCAGGATGGTCGGCAGGGTGCCTGAGGCCGGCTCCCAACCCCGGAAGAGCGGTTATGGACAGCCGCCGTCCCGGAACCACGCCACAGTCTCGCGGAGCCCCTCATCGACCGAGTAACGCGGAGAAAAACCGAAGGCGTCTCTGGCCCGTGATATATCAGCGAGCGAGTCACGGACATCCCCCTGTCTTAGGGGTTCGTAGAGCGGCCGGGCGTGCATGCCGGTTATCTCCGAGAGATCTGTAGCGAGTTCGTTGAGACTGACCCGGCGACCCCCGGCGATGTTGAAGACGCCGGAGGCACCGCTCGCCATCGCCTGGATGTTCGCCTGCACCACGTCGGTGACGAAGATGAAGTCCCGGGTCTGCTCCCCGTCACCGTAGATGATCGGCGGCTTCCCGTCGAGCAGCCGGGTGATGAATTTCGGGATCACCGCCGCATACTCGGAGTTTGGGTCCTGCCGGGGGCCAAAGACGTTGAAGTAGCGGAGGAAGATCGCCCGGATACCGTAGAGGTCCGAAAAAACCTTCCCGTAGTACTCGCCCGCGAGTTTCGAGACTGCATAGGGGGAGAGCGGCGTCGGCGCCATCGTCTCGCGTTTGGGGAAGGCCGGGTCGTCGCCGTAGATCGCCGAGGTGGAAGCCGCCACAACCGTCGGAACGCCGCACTCCTTTGCGGCCCAGAGGACGTTCACGGTTCCGGCCACATTCACCTCGTTCGTCTCCAGGGGCTTTTCCACGGAACGGGGAACAGAGGCGATGGCCGCCTGGTGGAAGATGCCGTCTGCCCCGGCACAGGCATCGGTGAGCAGGACGAGGTCGGTAACGCTCCCTTCGATGAACGTTACCCGGGGGTGGCGGACGAGGTGCTCGATATTCTCACGCCGCCCGGTAGCAAGGTCGTCGATGATCACGACGTCGTGGTCTCGTGCCAGCCGCTCTGCGAGGTTGGACCCGATGAATCCCGCCCCACCAGTGACGATGTAGCGCATACCGATACGATAGGCACTCCAGTGATTTGAGCGTTGCCAGAGAGGGCCGGGGAAGAAGGGAGATCGAGGCACGGGAATGCCGCGACAACAAAGCACGGAGCGCCCCCGGCTCATACGACAACGCCCGGCAACTCCGAGGAGTCTCATCGTCACCCCCCACCCATATAGCATCAGGCAGTTTATAGGCACCACCCGACCGGACAGGTTCACTCCTCACTCTTCTCGTTTGAGAGAGGGAAATACTGCCGATAGACACTTCTTCGCTCCTCGATGTCAGTATGCAGGTAGATTTCGGTTGTTTTGATAGAGGAGTGACCCAGGTTCTCCTGCACGACACGGAGGTTCTTCGACCGCCGGTAGAGCTCGCTCGCGTATGAATGCCGGATTTTATGCGGCGTAATCCCGGCAGGGGCATACTGCCTGAAGAGATGCTGGACGGTCCGCGGGGAGATGTGGTTACCCTGCTGACCCAGAAAGAGCGGGCCCTCGATCATGTTGCCGATGAACCATTCGATCTCTTCAAGTGTCTCTTCGTCGACGAAGACGGTCCGTATCTTATCCCCCTTTCCTTTCACCCGGATCGTCTGCTCCTCGAAATCGATGTCTTCGACATTTATGGCGCAGAGTTCCGAAACACGGACGCCTGTGGCGTATATCAGGCGGACGATCAACCGATCCCGCCCCTCCGGAACCGTTTTGAGCAGGCGGATCACCTGACTGTGTTTGAGGTATTTCAACTCCTGGTTTTTGATCCGGGGTCGCTCCACGCCGAGCATGGGGTTCGCGACCACGACCCCCTGTGTGTAGAGGTAGCGGTAGAACGAGGAGAGCGTTGATATCATCCGATGAAGGGTCTTCGGCTTATAGTTCCGCGTCTCCGAGAGCGAGGAGAAGAAATCGGTAACGAGGGCAGCAGAAACGTTGACATCCGCATCCAGAAGGACATCCGAGAATGCCGCTTCATCAAACGGAACCCCGTTCGAATCCGGGTGCTGCCGGAACCAGGCGTACCGGGCGAAGCGCTGAATGGTCTGCCCGTATTTTTTGATGGTCCGGGGCGAGTAGTTCCGCATCCGAAGGTAGCCACTGAAGCGATCCAGCCATTCTGAGAAGAGTGCATTCTCCATCGTATAATGAATAGAATAACGAAGAATATCAAGATTGCGGTAAATCACTATTCCCCGCAAGATGGATTTTACCCGGGGAGCCCCGTCAGGGCCGCCAGTCACGATCGCATGGGCCTGCATCAAAAGATCGATTTGCAAGAGGGCCGCGTCCCACCCGGCCGGGACCCGCGGAGCGCGTGCTCCCACGGGGCAAACCAGAAAGAAGGGCGCTGTTGAAACCCTGTTTTGGTCCTCATCCCCCGATGAGGGGGCGCCTGCCCCGGATCGTCCCGGGGCTCATCCGGGGACTGGACCGTGGTGGCTATCGCCCTGGGCGATACGCTCGTCCCCCCTGAGGGGTGGGGGCAGTCATGGCGATGCCCGGCGGGAAGCCGCGTCCCCAGGATTGCACCCAGGGGAGGAATTCAACAAACCCGAAAGAAGGAAACCTATCAAAGCCAGGATGCAAGCGGATACGGGTCCGGTTCCTCAAACAGAAAGCGAAGATCGATCTTGTCGGAGTCGTGCCGTGACATCAGGCAACCCTGGGTCCCCGGCGAAAAGGGCCCCGGGCCCATCTCTTCGGAGTATCTTCTCAGAGATCGCCCGGAAACCAGGGAGGCGGACCAATTTCATCCCGGATCCCAAAAGGATATTTTCGGTGATACAGGAGGTATTGGCGTTAGGAGGTATGGGGCTGCCATCCCGGGTGGACGGGGAGCAGACCCTGTTGAATACGTTCTCTTGCAGGTATATGAACTCCTTACCGTGCGGTGTGAAAGTGAACGAACCAGGAGCATCGTCGGTGCCGCGCAACCTGCAGACCCCGCCCACATATAAAAGACCCCCACAGAGGAGTTTAGACGCCCGATCATCAGCGCGGAAGACCTTACCTATGCCGAAGCCCGTGATCCGGCCCCGCAGCCACGATACGAGGGTCCCAAAACCCGGGCGGCTATTCACAGCGGAGCGTTGCAACCCGCACCCGAACAGGCACTCATGCATAGTATACCGGGCGCACCCGGTGGCAATACCCCAACGTGCCCGGTGTCGGGACGGGGGGGCGAGGTCCGACGATTGCCCACCGGCATCGCCGGGCGAGGGGCCGGCTCACGACAGGCCAGGATAACCCCCATTATGCCCCGATTGACCATAAGCCCTACCTGAAAAGACCAAATACCCATTCCAGCCCCGGGATCAAAGAGACAGACATAAACCGCATGATGCTATATATACGATGAGACAGGACAAACCACACGACCTGCGGAGCGTACACTCAGCCGGACCCCGCAAACATGCACAGTCCTCTCAATCGCCATCCCGGCCGGGGAACCATCCCTCAACCAGCCTTATTGAAATATCAAAACCGACAAAGAGGGTATAGAAAATGGAAGAGCCAGATAACCGCAAAGATCCGAACAAGTATCAGAAATTCAAGAAAGTAGACGGCGCCACCTACCAGCGGGTCAACCAGTTCCTGCGCAAACACACCCACATCACCGCCCGCGAGTGGGCGATCGCCCGCCTCTGCGCAGACTTCAAGACCACCAGCGGCTCGGAGATGACGTTCATCGGTGAGAACCTCCCGGAACTCTGCCCGTTCATGGTCGACTCCTACACACCGCAGGCAGTTAACCAGGCCAGGAGTTCGTTTAAGAAGAAGGTCAAGAAAGCAGGAGCCACGTTCTTCTATGGGGCCATGTGCGGCTTTTTTACCGCGGAAGAGCTCGATGAGATCCTCTTCGAGGCAAGCGAGGTCGCCAGGTTCCTGCTGGAGGTGGAGGGAACGAGCCTGAACATCGATGACGAGATCGACGTCGAGGACCGGATCACCGAGGTGATGCGGGGCGTGGCCGAGGCAGCATCGGTCATCTTAAAGTCCAGGCCCGGCCAGGAGAATGAAGGAGAGAGCCCAACAGAGGATGAGGATTCATGAAGGTCATTCAGATTGTCGGCCGCTCAAACGCCGGGAAGACCACGTTTATAAAGAGCCTGATTCCAGCGCTCTCCGCACACGGGAGCGTCGGAGTGGTCAAGCACCTGGGACATCACGGCTTTGTGCTCAAACCCGGAAAAGACACTACCATATACTATGAATCGCATGCCGCTATATCCGGCGGCGTCGATGAAGAGAAATCGGTCCTCGTCAGGCGCGAGAACGACCTCGACTCCACCCTGGAGTTCTTCTGCAACGCCGGGGTCGAATATGCCATACTTGAAGGGTTCAAGACCCGGTTGTTCCCAAGGGTAGTGATAGGCGACCTCGAAAGCGAGAACGTCATTCTCCGAAACCCCTCGGTCGATGAGGTGCTCGCCGCACTTCTGGAGTTCGAGGACTACTACACCGTCGAGGGGCTGGTCCGGGAACTGAGGCGCGAGTGCGGCGTCTCGCATGCCGGGGCCGTCCTCACGTTCAGCGGGCTTGTCAGGGAATGGACCGGGACCGAACGGACCGAATACCTGGAGTTCGACGAGACCGTCGACGCCCTGACGGAGAGCATCAGGAGAGAGATGGAAGCGGTCCCCGGGATCATCGGCGCACGGTTTTACCACCGGAAAGGGCGGCTCTATGCCGGAGAAGATATAACCTACATTGCTATACTGGCAGAGCACCGCGAGGAGGCGTTCGCCGCTGCCAGCAGTGCTATCGACCGGCTGAAACAGGAACTACACGACGTGGAGAAGTGACGGAGATGCGAAACGGAAAACGGATGTTTGGAACAAACGGCGTGCGGGGCGTGATCGGGGAGGAGATGACACCTGCCCTCGTCCTCAAGATAGGCGCCGCGCTCGGATCGATGAGGAAAGGCACCATAGCCGTCGGCAGGGACACAAGGACGTCCGGTGAAGCCCTGGCCCACGCCCTCAAGGCCGGGCTCCTCATGACTGGGTGCGACGTGGTGGACATGGGCATTCTCCCCACACCGGCCCTGCAGTACATCATCAAGACCAACCAGTTTGACGGCGGCGCGATGATCACCGCGTCCCACAACCCACCCGAGTACAACGGCGTGAAGATCATCGAGGCCGACGGCACCGAGATGTCCGATGACGAGATCATCCGGCTCGAAGACCGGTTCTTCGCCAGTGAGTTTGTCGCGGTCTCATGGGAGGACGTCGGCGCGGAGACCGCCGCACCCGACCGGATCGAGGAGTACATCAGAGCCGTCGTGGGGCACTTCCCGGCAGGCATCGGCAAGGGAATGACCGTCGTCGTCGACCCCGGTTCCGGTCCCGCGGCGCTCACGACCCCGATCATCCTTGAGCGGATGGGATGCCGGGTCCATACCATCAACGCCCGGCTCGACGGCACCTTCCCGGGCCGGATGCCCGAACCGACCCCAGAGGGGCTGCAGCCCCTCTCGGAGATGGTCGTCGCCACGGGTGCCGACTTCGGTGTGGCACACGACGGCGACGCTGACCGGGCGGTCTTCGTTGATAACAAGGGATGCTATATAGAAGAGAACTACGAGTTCGGGCTGGTCGAGGACTATGTCTGCGGCAGGAACAGCGGCGGGCTCGTGGTCACCCCGGTCGCCACCTCCCGGTTGATCCAGGACATAGCAGAGAAACACAGGTGTACCGTCGACTACACCCCCGTGGGAAGTATCTACGTCGCAAGAAGGATGATCGAACTGATCCGGCAGGGGAAGAAGGTCTCCTTCGGGGGCGAAGGAAACGGCGGCCTGATCTATCCCGACCACCAGTTCTGCCGGGACGGAGGCATGACCGCCGCCATGATGGTAGCGGTCCTCGCAAGCCATAACGGCAGGGAACTTTCGGATATCCTCGACGAACTCCCTGCATACCATCTAGTCAAGGAGAAGCACCACGCCCGGGACCCGGCCGCGCTGGTCCGCGCCGTCGAGGAGGCGTTCTCAGGAGAGACCATCGAGAAGATCGACGGCATCAAGATCGTCAGGGACGATGCCTGGGCGCTGGTGCGGGCGTCGGGCACGGAACCGATGATCAGGATCATGATCGAGTCAAAGGACCCGGGCATCGCGGATACCATGTATCGGGAGATCATGCAGGCGGTCAGGCAGGCCTGATCGCCTCACCTGCCTGACCCTCACTTGTGACATCAACCCCACGTTAAGCATTCCATTCAAGGTGCTGCAAGGGACCCTTACCGTCCACCATATAACCGATATTTTTGAGGATCTCTCTGATTCCCATCGAAAAACATTCTTGCAAGAGGGGGGCAATCTATATATCCGATAATGGATATGCATGATGCAGAACCCACTGGAGAGCGCTGATCAAAATGGATGGAAAACTGCAGATGAAACAGAAGATCAACTCCGCTATCTCTTCGGGCGATCTGCGTGAGCTTGAAAAGGTAGTTTCAGACATATCGGAGACACAGACAAGGAAGGAGAAGAAATCACTCTACGAGCAGATGAATGCCGCTCTGGTAACAGCGGCGTTCGAAGAGGGCCAGCCTGAACTCTTAAGCCAGCTCGTCGAACCAACAAAAGAAGAGGTATTTGCCCTCGCACAGCGTGCTGCCGGGAGTTACAGCCAGGATAAGGATGAAGCATGGTTCCGGGCAATTTTTACCCTGGTCGACAAACTCGACCGTAAGAGTCACCAGTCCGATATCCTTGCCGGGATATCCCGCAACCTGGTCCAGGTCGGGGTTGATACGGGAGACATTCACTTTATTGAAAAAGGAGGGGAGGCTTTCGATAAGATCAGCATCCGTAAATACCGCTCGGCAATCCTCTCCGAGATCATACCGCTCTTCATCCAGTACGGACAGAAATACCGGAACGTCGATATCATGCGGCATGCCCTCCAGCTCCTCTCTGAGATCGGCGATATATCAAAACAGTCACAACTCCATGCCGATGTGGCCCGGGCGATCGCCGGTTCCGGTATCGAGTCCGGCAACATCAGCCAGGTGATCAGCGGGCTTCTGAGTGCCACTGAGATCAACCAGAAGATCCGGCGCACCAACTCGATTGCCGATATTGTGGATGCCACCTGGAAGTCATCGTTGAAGAAGGAGATCGCTGATGTCGAGCAGGTCATAGACTCCCTCTCGGGTATCCCGGAAGAGCGGCTCACCGAGACCCTCGCGATCCTGACCGAGCAACTTCTCGACCACCAGCGAGACAAGAAGCAGGTCTACACCAGACTGCTCAGGATCGACGACGAGAAACCATGGGCAGGCCAGACCCTCGTCCTCGAACTCCTGAAGAAGGCAGAGCGGAGCGGGGAACGCTGGTATCTCGAAAAGGCGTTCGAGTTCAATGCCCGGAGCACATTGGAAGCCCAGCTCCCCATCGAGGAGATTGTCCTCTCCGGGATCGCGGTCGTCGAGAAGAGCGGCAACCCGACCATTCTCCTCGACATCACGCCCCTGATCGATGAATCCTGTGACGCGGCGAAGGCGGCCCAGCTCTACCGGCAGATCACCGACGCACTCTCCCGGATGGGCGACTTTTACCATGCGATCGAGGTCATGAAGAAGGCCAGCAGCAGCGCCCAGAGGATCAACGCCCAATTTTTCGATACCAGTGTCCGCCTGACCAAAGAGGGTATCCGGCGCGACGAGATCGACCTCGTCCGCGAGAATATCCTCGCCACACTGGAGATCAATATTGCCGAATCGCTGGTACACCAGGCGGTGACCGACTTCTGCAAGGAGTACGACTTCGATGAGGTCGTCAGGCACATACCAGCCATAAAGGAACTTGTGAGAACGCATCGGGCACAGGACCCCCTGCTCTTCGAGTGCAACACTATCCTGATCGAACGGGGGTTCGTCCGCCAGAAGGACCCATCGGCCCTCGTAGATCTGGTGAACCAGATAGGTGAGCCGGCCCTGCGCGAGCAGGCAATCTCAACCATCGCCGTCGAGATGGCACGGATCGGCGTCGCCCGGAAAGACCGAGATCTTCTTCGGCATGCGACCGGGCTCACCTGCGAGATCATGAACCAGCAGGCACGGGCCGAGGCGATGGGCGGCATCGTAGACCAGGCAGCGGTGCTCGCTGTGGAGGACGGTGACCTCGACCTGCTTCACGGTATGCGGGTCCTCTCCACAGCCCTGCTGGAGCCGGAGTACTGCCTCTTTGCGATGGGCAAGGTTATCCACGGCCTGATCATGTACGGGATCGAGCAGCTCTCGCTCCGGGCGCTGGATGAAGCGGCCCAGATACTCTCCCAGATCACTGATCCTTCCCTCCAGCAGCAGTTAGTCGACCCCCTCATCGAGGGCTACATCCGGGTCGGGAGCCTGCAGGCGGCAGACCAGCTCTCCCGGGGAAAGGCCAGGATCTTCGACGGCATGATGGAACCGTTCGAGATCGCGCTTGCCCTCCTCCAGTCCAGCACCCCGCCCGAGGATGTCTCGATCAAGATAGCAAGCTACGTCGACATCATGCTCGAGTACACGCAGGTCTACGCAAGCCGGATATTTGCTGTCCCCATGACCCTCTTCTCACTGGAGATCGAGGGGGATTACGAACGGACCGCCATGATCCAGCGGATTCTCACCTTCTTCACCAACTACACGAAGGAGTTCGACTCGGCCGACCCCTACGAGGTGACGGCTTACCTGCTCGAGGGCATCGAGGGGGCGACGGTAGCGCCGCCGGCGCTCGAGCTGATGTACCGCCTCTTCGAGCATACCGGAGATATATATGCCCGGTATTCCGGTATGTACCGGATCGTAAGCGCCTACTCGGCCCTTGGCAACGAGGAGCGGGCCGAAGAGATCATCCAGAGGCTCCACGAGACCATCGGCACCATCGCCGAGCCATCAATCCGCGTGATCATGCTCTCCGACCTCGCCGGGCTCATGGCCCGGATCGACCACAGTGCAGCCAGGGGCTACCTTGCCGAGGCACAGGGGATGCTTGAGTTTGTCGGGCCGGAACGCGAGGCATTCGTCAGAAAGAACCTGATATATGCCGCAAGAAGCCTCAACGCCGTCAACCGGCAGGAGAAGGACGTCGACTGGGCGGTAGAGCAGGTCGGCAGGATCGAGGATCCGGTCGAGTATGTAGACGCTCTGGCGGCAGTCTTTGACATGGTCAGCGAACCTGCACAGAGAAAGGAGATCCTCTCGGCCATGTGCCATACCGTCGTGAGCATCCCCTCCCCCTATATCCGGCTCTCGATGCTCTTTGATGTGGCGCAGTTCGCCGAGACCTACGGCGACGAAGAAGAGATCGACGAGCTCCTGGACGGTATGGAGAGAACGGCCGGATATATCCAGATCCCGTTCATCACCGCCATGACGCGGCAGCGGATGGCTCAGATGCTCTTCTCATTCTACCGGAAGAGCGGAAAACCGGCCGTCCAGCAGCGGGCTATCGAGATCGTCTCCGCAATCGATGACGACCGGATCCGGTACAGCCTGATGGTCCAGCTCGAACAGGCGATGCCCCAGTCCTGGAAGAACACAGTCTACGGCAGGATCCTCGACTGCCGCGACAAGATCCGGAGCGGTGAGTACACCACAAAGGACATGGTCACGCTCGACCGGGCTATCAGGGCGGCGCCTGACCGGGCAAAGCGGGCGACCTACTACACCGAGATCTACCTCATCGCCAGGAACGCGGGGCAGCATGATGTCGCGGACAGGATGCTTCTCTGCGCGCTTGAAGAGGCGCGGATCATCAGGCCGCTCTCGCGGCGGGCTTTTGTGCTCGGCGATATGGCGTGCCGGATATACGCAGAGCGCTACGAAGACCGGTCGAGGGAGGTTCTCGACATGGCCGTGGGCGAGGCCCTCAACATCCGCGACTCGACGATCCGGGACGATGTCTACGACGAGCTGGATATGTCCATGCGGATCATCCAGGAGCACTGGCTGTGAAGACGATCGAGATCAGGATAACCGGGAGGGTGCAGGGTGTCGGGTTTCGTGCATGCATTAAAAGGATCGCCACCAACCTCGGCATCGGCGGCGAGGCGATGAACCTTCCCGACGGGAGGGTGCTCATCACCGCAACCGGCGAACCCGTCATCCTCGATAAGTTTGTCTCCATGCTCTACGGGTGCCCCCGGGTTGTCATCAGGGATCTCTTCCAGGGGGAGATCCCCCTTGCTGTCTATCCGGAGTTCACGATCCAGCGGGGCGCCTACCAGTACAGCACGTGAAATTCGGCGTTCGTGAGGAGCGCATCCCGCAGTATGTGTACCTGCGTATCGATCCGGGGCTGGTCGATAGTTTCGCGGAGCGCAGCGACAAACCGGGCCGAGAAGTTCCCGTCAAGATAACACCTTTTTTCACTGCATTCGTAATCCTCGCCCGAGACTTCGTCCCGGGCAAACCGGAGGACAGTGCGATCCACCATCGCTGCTTTCTGCGGTTCGATAAAGTCCTGGACGAGGCTCCCGGCCCCTTCGTGGAGCATGCCGAGGTCGGGGTCGAGGTGGGCACCGACCAGGGAGACGCAACAGTTGCCGTAGAGCATCGCGTACCCGAGTGAGAACATGACGTTGACGGGGTCGAGATAAGGGCGGATCGTCCTGCGCCGGAACCCGAGTTCCGGCGGGAGCGTGCGGGAAAGGATCTCGTAATACATATCGGCGGTCAGGCGGGAGAGCCTCCGAAGTTCCTCCATGGTGACCGAGGCCGCAAGTTCCTCCCTGACCTGGTGGAGGAAGTCAAGTTCTCCGGCGTAGAAGATATCCTGCCCGGAGCGGCCGTAGAGTTCCTCGAGGAGGAGGAGCCTCGACTGGAGGCCGGCCGTTGCGAGCGGCTGCGCGAACCGGTGGGGGGCGGCCTGTTCCTGGGCAGTGCGCACCGCCTCATCCGGCCGGTAACCGTAGGGATAGAGGTACCCGACAGGCGTGCCGTCGATATCAAAGAAGGTGATGACAGCGCCGGCTTTGAGGAGGTTCGTCACCGCCGATGTGTGCAGGGTATGGCCGCCGACGACCAGGAGGTGTTTCACCGCCTGGAGGGGGTAACGCCGGGTGGTGCTCCCGTGCGCTATGACCAGTTCCTGTGTCGTCGCCTTGATGTGCCCCCCGTAGCCGAAGACGGGGAGCCAGGGTTGGGTTGCTGTCATCCAATCACTCTGGAGATGAGTACTGGGCGGTTTTTGGTGATTAATGCATCGATTCGCCGGAATACGGCGAGATTCTTGGGGGTGGGGAACGGGGCAGGTTTGAAGGGAAGGCGGCCGGGAAGTTAACTGCACCATATTAACTTAATCTGATTAACTAAATGCAAACTATATTCATAGCAATAACCTAGATTTAAAATATTCTTCAAGCCAGCGGAATGTTGAGAAGGGGTATGAAGAAAAATCAGGTGATTTTATGGGTTATTTGGAAAAAAGGATTCAGTACGCTCTACTCGTGCTGATGATATGCTTGCTGCTGGTACTGCCGGCAGCGGCAGAGACGCTCGATACCCCGGGTGTGAGCCCGGCGGAGAGCCTTATAAACGATACAGTCGCCTCTGTAGCGACGCCTTCTGCGACGCCCGCGGAAGAGATGACTGTGACACCTACGGAGGAACCGGATGAATCATCAGTGCAGACTCTGGCGCTGACCACAGATCCGGTGATACTCTTTAACGGCACGGTCATGCTGACAGGCGGCACGTTCGAGTGCAGTGTGGGCGACAAAGCCTACACCGTTCAGAACAAGACCCCGCTCGGGGCCCTCCAGGCAGTAGCGGAACGCAAGGGCTTCACGTATAAGATTACCGACAAGCGATGGACCGAAGATGAGGTTCTCCTTCTAGATGATGTTAATGAGTACACAAGAGACACCGGCAAGTGGGTCTGCTACGTCAATGGCGTCAAGAAGGATGGATACGGCAACAAAGATAATGCTCTCAATGTTCTAGCGCTTGCCGATGGTGACAGGGTCATCTTCTGTTACGGCGCCGACCCGATGCCGGAGGATGCATCGGTGCTGATCAAGATCACCGTAGGTATAGAGGACTCAGAAGAGCCACCAGTGCAGCCCACCAGCTGGACCGTCACGCTCAAGGGCGCGTTAACCGAGACCGTCGATCAGAGTTACTTCGAGGAAGGGATCACCCACGGACATACCGCCACCTACACCGATGAGAACGGTGGCGAGTGGAAGGGCATGCCCCTCTGGTATCTCGTCGGCCTCGTCGATGACGACCTGAAGCACGGCTCCGGGGCGTTCAACGAAGCCCTCGCCGAGAAAGGCTACTCGATCAAGATCACCGCCGGCGACGGCTACTCGATCAACTTTGAAGGCGCAAGCGTCGCAAAGAACAACAACATCATCATCGCAAACACCCTCAACGGCACTCCGCTCCCCGAGACTATCGGCGAGAAGAACAAACCCTGCTGGCCACTCCAGTTGGTCGGCTCTGACGTGAACTCCGGCCAGAAGATCGGCAGCGTCGCCACGATCGAACTCGTCGGCCTCCCGGAAACCTCTGATGAGTGGGAGATCACGCTCGCGGGCGCGTTCAACCGGACGGTCTCGCAGGCAGAGTTTGAGGACTGGGTCAAGTGCCACGGTAAGAGTTATACCGACTCCAAAGACCGGGTATGGACCGGCATGCCGCTCTGGTACCTGGCCGGTGCCGTTGACGATATCGAAACCGGCAGCCACTGGACGTTCAACAACACGCGGGCAGCCGCCGGGTATACCGTGCGGGTGACCGCGAGCGATGGGCTCACCGCCACCTTCGAGATCTCCGATCTCGCCCGGAACAACTCGTTCATCGTCGCAGATAAACTGAACGCAACAGCGCTTACCGCAGATAACGGCGGGCCGCTGAAGTTTGTCGGCCCCGGTCTTTCCGGGAAGCAGCAGGTCGGCAGCATCGTATCGATCGCCCTCGAAGGGCTGCTGGACGAGAGCGCCGAATCTGAGTGGACGCTCTCTCTTGAGGGGCCGAAGGTTACGGATCTCTTCACAAAGGAGGTGTTCGAAGAGTGCGAAGCGTGCAGCCACCACACAAAGACCTACAACGACGGGGTCAGCACCTGGACTGGCGTCACGTTAAAAGCCCTCTGCGGCTGGGTTGACGACGACGTCATGCACGGCTCGGGAGCCTTCAACATCGGCCTCGCCGAGATCGGCTACACGGTGATCGTCTCCTCCGGCGGAGATAATCCCTACAGCAAGGAGTTCGCCAGCCAGGATATCCTGGCAAACCCGGAGAACTACATCGTCGCAAGCAAGGTCAACGGTACGGCGATCACCGGGAGCGCCTACCCGCTCCGTCTTGTCGGTGAGGGCGCAACCGGGAGCAAGAGCGTCGGGAACATCCAGAGGATCCAGCTCGTCGACTTCCAGAAGCCAACAGAGCCCCCGTCCATTCGGATCGTCAGGTACGCCTCCGACGGCAAGACGGTCGTCGAAGAGACGACGAAGACTGTTCCGTGGATGGAGGAGGACCTGAAGGTCTACGGCGCTCCGGATGGCATCAGACTCCGGTTCCAGGGCCCCACATTCGTCCCTGACGACCTCTGGAACCCGGCCGAAGACATAAACCCCGACAAAGTCGACGAAGTCGTGAAGGGGACCGCAATCAAGGACCTCTGCGACCTCGTGGGCGGCGTTCCCGAGGGAGGCGAGGTTGTACTCCTCGCATCCGATGGTTACAAGGCTAAACTCAACTACACCAACCTCTATGCACCGCTCGACCGCCAGGGAGAGGCGATCGTCGTCTGGTGGACGGAGCGGCAGGGCTACGTGCCCGACTACCGTGACGGCCCGCGCCTCTTCTTCAACACGCCCGACGGCGTCTTCGGCGCCGACGACATGCGGACGTGCCTCGCTGAAGACTACTGGCACTACTACTGGGACGACGGTATCCAGTACCCCTCGGCAGCCGGCGTCTCCAATAAGCACATCTCAACCATCGAGATCAAGGATGCCCGCGAAGACTGGACCCTTATCCTGACCGGTGCCATCATCGACACCATCAGCCGATCCTACTTCGAGTCGGGCAAGGCCTGCTCCATGGGCAGGCATAGCGCGACATGGACAGACGGCGACGGCCATGTCTGGTCGGGGATGCCGCTCTGGGTCCTCTGCGGCTGGGTCGACGACGACAACAAACATAGTGCGGGGACGGAACCCTTCAATACGACTCTCGCAGATGCCGGCTACAACGTCACCATCATCGACTACGGCCCGGACAGGAGAAAAGGCACTGCGGACGATTATTCCGTCGAATTGAACAGCTCATTCATCAAACAGAACAAGAAAGGCATCATCGTCGCAGATGAGGTCAACAGTACAGCGCTGGCAAAGGATGGCAAAAAACCTTCCTGGCCACTCAGACTCGTCGGTTCCGCCCTGAATAAAGGCCAGATGGTCGGCAGCATCGACGAAATAGAACTGACCGGGGTGCCCGTCCTCTATGATGCGGCGATCGCTCTTGAACCGGGCTGGAATTTCGTCTCCGTACCCAAATTGCTCGCCGCTGGAAAAGGCGATGCCACAATCTTTGCCAACGTCGACCGTGAGCAGCATAGTATCTGGCGGTACAATGCCGCGTTAAAGGACTGGAAGCAGATAACGGAGATCGACCCGGTCCTTCCACTTGAGGGCTACTGGATCTATTCGGCTCGCAGCATGAAGGTCCCGTTGTACTTTGACACTGACGCGATCAGGACTCCGCCCGCAAAAATGCTTGCCAGGGGCTGGAATGCTATCGGGTTCAGCGACACCGAACCAGCCACGGCGCGCGACACCCTCCTCTCGCTTGGAGATGCGTGGACGCAGGTGATCGGGCATAGCGCCAGCACACAGCAGTACGAGACATCCATCATACGGGGCGGATCAGGGAACCATGCTGATACACACGAGATGCTGCCGATGAAGGGCTACTGGGTCTACCTGCGCGGTGAGAGCGAACTCGCCGCTATCGGGGCATGATGGAGCGGATCCATGGATATCAGGTATATCATATCCCTCCTCATTCTCCTCTCTCTTGCCTGCACAGCAGCCGCCCTGCCGGTGCTCCCCGATGAATTTGCCGGCAGCGTCACGCTCGACGGGAAACCCGCACCCGCGGGAACCGTCATCACCGCCAGGATCGACTGGAACGAACGCGGCTCCACAGTCACCACAAAGGCCGGGGAGTATGGCCCCCTGGATTCTCCGGGTGTCCTCGCGGTCAGGGCAACTGAAGAGGATCTCCGGCGCTCTGGTTCCCCGATCATAACCTTCTGGGTGAACGGCCACAAGGCCGATCAGGAGGTCTCGTTTACCGGGGGAGCAACCCCGCGGCTCGACCTCTCGGCTGTCACCGGAGGGGGGGACGACCAGGTGCCGGTAGCGTCTGGCAGGAACTCGTTCGGAATTGAGGGTGTCGGCATCACGGACACCGACGGGGGGCAGCAGGTCGTCATCAATAACAGGACCGTTCTGGGCGGCATCACCACCAACGAGACCGCCATCACCCTGAGCAATGTGGACGGGTGGGAGGAAGTGGTCATCTTCACCAGGGAAAGGCCTGCCGGAGATTTACAGATCACCGGCACCATCGAGAGCGTCCATGCCCGAAGCAGCCCGATCAACACCGGATCGGCCTGGGCACAGGTCGACCTTGAGATGAGCAGGCACCCCGGCTCAACCGCTCAACTCAACACGACAATCTATCAGAACCCCAATACCGACGAACAGGAGGCATTTGAAACCGTTGTTTACCAGATGACGGGCAAGAACATCAACAGCTTTGCCTATGTCCTGAACATACAGAAGACCAACGTCGCAAACGAAGGGGACGGTGGCATCATCAGGGCCGCAACGATCAGGATGGCGGCCAGCCCCGAATGGGTTGCCAGCATGGGCGGCGAGGAGAACGTCGTCATCCTGCGGCAGGCCGACGACGGCATAACGACCCGGCTGGATACATGCTACACCGGTCGCGATGCTGCCGGGAACTACATCTTTGAGGCCGTATCCCCGGGCGGCCTCTCAGCATTCGCGCTGGTTGCTACAAAAGCCCCGGGCAGCAGTACAGGAGACGGTAGCGGCCCCGGCACCACGTCTGGCGGAGGCGGAGGATCCTCCAAAGACCCGGGATCGCAGCTGGTCTATGACCCCAGTGCCCCCGAGGTGCATACCGGGCGCGTATCCCTTACCACATCACCGACCGGGGTGGTGCTTGAGTCCGTGACGATCAGGACTGCCGACGAGACCTGTGCCGTGGCGATACGGGAAGGCACCACCGCGCGCGACGCGGACGGCAACCCGCTCGGCGAGGTGACCACTACGAGGATTGCCCCAGCCGACGTTCCGGCGGCTCCGCCGGGAACGACGGTCGCTATCGCGCTCTCGTGCGGCCCTGCGGGCGCCACCTTCAACCCGCCGGCTGTCCTCACCTACACCCTCTCCGGGGAAGAGTGGGCGAAGATCGACAAGGGTGCCACACCGAAGGTGATGTGGTACAACCCCGAGACCGGGAAGTGGCAGGATGTTCCCGCCACGGTGGACCCCGCCACGCGGACGGTCACCGCACAGATCTCGCACTTCAGCATCTATGCTTTGGTATGGACCGCCCCAGAGACGGTGGTGGCAGGAGCAGAGGGGACCGTGACTCCAGGCGGAGAGGCAGCCGGGGAGCCCGGTCCTGTGTTCCCGACCTGGGCGCTGGCTCTCGTTGTCGTGCTGATCGCCGCACTTGTAGCCTTCCTCGTTATGAGGAGAAAGTAACTACCACCCCTTTTTCGGGCATTCAAGAGTAAAACCATGGTATCAGCGCACACACAAGGCTCCTTCCGGCGCCTGATCATCCTCTCGCTCTGCCTGCTCCTGGCACTGGCAGCCCCGGCTACCGCGTCTCCGACGACCGAACTCCGCATCGCAAAGATCGCAGCCGACGGGGTCACCGTCATAGATGAGAAGACGGTCGACTACCGCTGGCTCGAGCGGAACCTCCCGGTCCAGGGTGACGGCGTGACCCACTACTATCACCAGGGGCCGGTGTTTAAATTGGCCTGGGAAAAAAAGCATCCCGACGAGCCCTACAATTTCTGGAACCCGGAGGAGGATATTAACGCTTTTGATGAGAACGAGAACCAGAATCTGGATAAGGATATGGGCGCGGTGAAGGGGACAGATCTCAAATATATCTGCGAACTCGTCGGTGGAATGGGCAAGGAGGGTACCGTCAGGGTCCGGGCGGTAGATGGGATGTCAAAGACATTCCCCTACAGAAATGTCTATGAACCGGAATCACGCCAAGGGCCGATGGTCGTCACCTGGTATCGGGCCGAGGACGGGTATGTCCCCGACTACTACACCGGGATGCGTCTCGTCTTCTTTGCGGATACGTCGACCAATCCCTACGGTAACCACACCTTCGGCATCTGGGATATGCACGAGTGCTTCGATGAGGAGGACTGGTACTTCTTCCAGCCCGATCTCCCCACCACCACGGGCCTCTCCGTGAAGTATGTGAGCGAGATCATCATCTACAGCGATGAAGAGCCAACCGGGAGCATCTACGTAAACTCGACTCCCTCCGGGGCCACCGTCTATATCGATGACGAGAAGGCCGAAGGCGTGACCCCCTGTACCCTCTCCGGCATCGAAGTTGGTGGCCATCAGGTCCGGGTCGAGTTAGAGGGGTTCGTCCGGCCGGATGAAAAGCAGGTCACCGTCGTCGCGAACACCATCGCGGAGGTCGATTTCAATCTCACCGCTGAGACCGGGAAGATCGCTGTATCCTCGGTCCCGACGAACGCAAGCATCTACTTCGACGGGAACACCACAGGGCTCTTTACCGATGCGACCCTGGATGATATCCTGGTCGGCGAGCATACGATCGAACTCGTCATGCCGGGCTACCGGAATGCCACCCAGATGGTCGATATCAAGAAAGAGGAGTGCAGCATTCTGGATGTTGTTCTCTTCCCCGAAAACAGCACACTTCCTGAATCCTTCCCCGGAATCGGGAGTATTGTTATATCTTCGGTCCCGGCGAACGCGAGCATCTACCTCGACGGAAGCGCGACGGGGAGCCGGACCAACGCGACCCTGGAAGCGGTCCCGGCCGGCGAGCATACGGTCGAACTCGTGATGCCCGGCTACCGGAACGCCACCCGGACCGTCACCGTCGAGGAAGGTGGGCATACCACCCTTGACCTGCTCCTCTCCCCGGCAGGCGGTGAGGCTGGAGCGAACACCACGGGCCGCGGTGAACCAATATCCGGGCACCCGGCACCGAACAACCCCATAGAGGCTTTCGTCGAAGCCGTCCTCGCTTTCGTGAGCAGACTGTTCTCGTTCTTCGGAATGGGAGAGGCTGCGATAACCCCGCCGGGGCCGGAGAGCGCCCCAGTCCCCGGCGAAGGTGCGATAACCCCCGTGCCGACCGATACCCCGGTGCTCCCCGCACAGGCGCCGGGTGAGACGCGGAGCATGGAGAACCACTCCGGCGGGCTCTACATCGACTCCTACCCTCCGGGCATGGCGATCGTCATTGACAACAAAAAGCTGGTCTGGAAGACACCTCAGGTCGTCTACGGCCTTCGTGGAGGCCTGCACACCATCAGTGTCGAGGAGAGCGACCCTGATAGGAACAGGGAAGATTCCGGCTACCGGTTTGAGGCGCTCCAGGCCTGGGTTTACCCCGATGCGGTCGCACCGGTCCTCCTCGACGGCCTGACAAACCAGATCAAGAAGACCGTCCGGATAGGTTCGGAGACCTATCAGGGCGCGAAGTTTACGGTGAACGGAGTCTTCCCGGCCGGCACCATCCCGGGCGATGCCGGGGTCGAAGGCGCAAAGTCCTGGATCACCGTCTTCTGGAACGGAACCTACCGCTCACACGCGATCCCCTCAGGCATCGCGACCGGTGAGACGTACACGGTAGAACCGCAGAACGGAGATGTCGTCCCGATCAGCATCCGATCAAGCCCCCCGGGTGCCCTGGTCTTCATCGACGGATTTCCCACCGACAGGGTCACGCCATGCCGGGTGGATGGCCTCTCCCCCGGCCAACACCGTATTCTGGTCTCGATGCCCGGCTACCTCCCCGCCGAAGAGGTCATCAGGATACCAGAGAAAGCCAAAACCGGCGGCTCTATCTCCTGTACACTCCGGGAGTACACCCACGGAGATCTCCTCGTCGAGAGCACGATATCGGAAGCGAAGATCTACCTTTACGGCCGGTATACCGGGGAAAAAACACCGCACACCTTCCCCGGGATGAGCATCGGCACCTATGAGGTCAGGGTCGTCTCTGAGGATGACTCCAGGACGATCGATGATGTGCTGGTGACGCCGGGAGAGACGACGCGGCGTATGGTGGCTCTGAAGGAGGAACACCGGTGAGCAGATACCAAAGCCTCCTCCTGGTGGCCGTGCTCCTCGCGCTCCTCGTCCCGGCGGCATCGGCCGCCATTGTCTGGGGCCCATACGTCACGAACACCACCACCGGTTCGGCGACGGTCAACTGGAAGGCGACCGGCGAGGGAGCAGGGTGGGTCGAGTACGCTCCCAAGAGCGACGGGAGCAGCGAGGTCTGCCGCGTGGCCTCGTCCGGGGAGGGAAGCATGCACCGCGTGCAGCTCACGAACCTTTCGCCTGCGACAACCTACAACTATCGGGTCGGCACCGGGGACGAGACAACAGAGAATTGCAGATTTTCGACATTCGGGAGCCAGTCGTTCTCCTGCATCATATACGGTGACACCCGGGCACAGAAACCCTTCTTCACCCAGACCGAGCGGCACGCCCTGGTAGCGGAGAGGATGGCCGCGGAGGAGGATATCCTCTTCGTCATCCACACAGGCGACTTTGTCTGCGACGAGACAGAATGGGACGACTTCTTCGCGGCCGCAGGACCGGTGCTCAGGAACACGACCCTGGTACCGGTGCCGGGCAACCACGACGGCTCCGTGGAGGCGTTCTCGGCAATCTTCGGCCTCCCATCCTACTACTCATTCGATGCCGGCAGCCTCCACGTGACCGTCCTCGACAGCAACGACCGGGCATGGGCAGACATGGACACACAGACCGCATGGCTGGAGAACGATCTCGCGTCCCCCCTCCCCCGGAAGATCGTGACGTTCCACCACCCGCCGTTCAGTTCCGACCGGAGACACCCCGGAGGAGATCAGGCGATCAGGGCCGAGTGGAGCGACATACTCTCGCGCAGCGGTGTAGACGCCGTCTTTAGTGCCCATACCCATGCCTATGAGCGCTACCGGGTAAGCGGGACAGAGTATGTCGTCGTCGGGTGCGGCGGGGCCCCGCTCTACCCGCTCGCGGAGGAGAAGCCTGTGGGCTACCAGGCGGGCCGCGGGCAGACCCTCGGCTACGTCCGGGCCACCGTCAGCCCTGAGTCGATCGATCTCGGGATGGTGGCGGTCGCGGAGGTCCCGGAGGCAGACGACAAAGAGATGACGATGTTCCCGGCAGGGACCGTCATCGACGCTGCCCACCTCCCGGCGGATGCCGCACCGCCGGAGAAAGCTCCTGGCGGGTGGTGGGTCGTGCCGGCAGCCCTCCTCGGCGGTGCGGCGCTATCCAGACTACGGAGATGATGATAATGCGTACACAATTACCATGGATGCTGCTTGCGCTTCTCTGCGTGAGCATGCTGGCGGTTGCCGCATCGGCGGCACCGACGACCGGACTGCACGTCACAAAGATCGCGGCCGACGGGCAGACGGTCCTGAACGAGACGACAGTCGACTACCGCTGGATGGAGGAGAACCTCCCGGTCCTCGGGGACGGCGTGACCCACTATTACCACCAGGGGCCGGTCTTTGAGGGAGACAAATGGGATCCTCTGGAGACAACGAACTTCAAGGGCAGGGGGGCCGTGAAGGGAACGGATATCCGTGACCTCGCCGGACTGGTCGGCGGCGCCGAACCCGGCGACGAGATCATGGTCCGGGCGGCCGACGGCTACCACGTCGAATTCACCTACCGAAACATCTACGAGCCCGATCCCCGCCAGGGGCCCATAGGGATCTGCTGGTACAACGGCGCCGAGACAGGGGCAGGCGAGAGGCAGGGGTGCGGTTACGTCCCAGACTACTACACAGGGATGCGCCTCGTATTCTTTGCCGATAACTCGACAAACGCGGAAGGCCTCCACGTCTACGGGAACTGGGACATGCACGAGACACTTCCTGAATCGGCCCAGCATTTCTACGACCTCTACCCCTCCACCGGGGGCCTCACGGTGAAGTGGATAGATGAAGTCCGGGTCTACACCGGCGGGTTCCAGGGCGAACGGGGAGCCCTTGCGGGCTCTCTCGACGGTCCGGCGACGAAGGCGACGACGGAACCAGCGAAAACCCCGCTCCCCCTCGTGGTGACGCTCGCCGCTGCGCTCGGGGCAGCGGCGCTTCATGTCCGGAGAGGAGCATGATCCCGGTGCGCCGGATCTACCCTGCCCTCCTCACGGTGGTACTGATCGGTGCCGCGGCACTCGCGTCTGGATGCCTCGGCACGGCGGCCGCTGACGACTACCCCGCCTGGAACCTGACGCTTGCCGGGGACCAGGAGAAGGTGCTCACACATACTGAGATCCGGGCGCTTTCAGCCGTCGAGGGCTACGGCTACTCGGTCTCGACGGTGGGTATCAAGTACGGCCCGAACCGCTACCGCGGTGTGCTTCTCACCGATCTCGTCGAGATGGCAGGCGGTGCCGGCGCGGACGACCTGATCTATGTCTCCGCAGACGATGGCTACCTCTGGGTCTTCGATGCCGGGCAACTGAAGGGCGAGGGATTCTTCACCTTCGATGAGAACCTCCGGGAAGTCACCCCGCCGCCGCTCCGCGTTATCCTGGCCTACGAGCAGGACGGAGAGCCGCTGGCCTACGAAGATGGCGGACCGCTCCGCCTCGTTGTCATCACCGAGAGCCCCGACGTCATCACCGAAGGGAGCTCGTGGGTGAAGTGGGTCGACCGGGTCGAGGTCCATAAAAAATGAGCCGCCCTGCGGTAATCGCCGTGCTCGCCCTCGCCGTGCTCGCGGCATCTGCAGGCTGCACCGATCCCGGCCCGGAGCGCACCACGCTTATGGTGATCCCGGCCGGGAGCCTCCTCTACCCGCTCGAGGATATAGAGGCCGCCTTCGAGAGCCAGCACCCGGATATCGACGTCCGCATCGAAGGGCATGGGAGCATCCAGGCCATCCGGCAGGTGACGGACCTCGAGAGGGAGGTCGACGTTGTAGCAGTCGCGGATGCCTCACTGATACTGGATATGATGTATACACCAATGGGCGAGGGGGAGGAGAATTATACCGACTGGTACGTCTCCTTTGCCGGGAACGAGGTGGTGATCGCGTATACCGACCGGAGCTCCGGGGCAGACGAGATTACGGCGGAGAACTGGTACCGGGTCCTGGCCCGTCCGGACGTGCGGGTAGGGTTCTCAAACCCCATGCTCGATGCCTGCGGCTACCGGGCGATCATGGTGACAGCGCTTGCACAGGAGCATTACGGTGAGCCGGGGCTCTTTGGGGCCGTCATCGGCGGCTCCTTTGATCCGCCGATCGCAGCAGTCAGCGTGGATGGGGTAACGACGATCACCCTGCCGGAACGGATGAGGCCGGCAGGCGAGAAGGTCGCCATCCGGGACGGGAGCATCTATCTCCTCTCGCTCCTCGATGCTGGGGGGATCGACTACGCTTTTGAGTACCGGAGCGTCGCAGAGGAGCACGGGCTTCGGTGGATCGATCTCCCCCCCGAGATCAACCTCGGTTCTGCAGAGAACGCCGACGACTACCGGAAGGTGCATGTGACCCTCGGGTTCCAGCGGTTCAGATCCGTCGGAAGCGAACGGGTCGGCCAGCCCATTGTCTATGCGATGACCATTCCCGCAAACGCGCCCCACCCGGGCGAAGCAGGGATGTTCGTGGATTTTGTTCTGGAAGCGTTCCAGGAAGGGAGACCCGGGTGGCCCGGGCCGGAGACTGCCACAGTGTACCATGCCACAGGCTAACAAACCTTTTCCGCACCGACCACCCATGTAAAGGTACAGTATACCCGGCGGTATGGTTGTTGCGCAGGCATCTGTCAGGCCGCCGGGATCCTTGGCAACCATATACCAACATGCGGCCAGCGGGGCTCGCTCTCTGCCCCGCAAGTCGTATACTGATGGGATACTATGTTCTGGAACAGAGCGATGGAGACAATCCGGCCTGAGGAACTCGCGGATCTTCAACTGAAGCGGCTTAAATGGACGCTTCGTCAGGCACAGGAAGTTGGGCTATACCAGAGAAAGTTCAAAGAAGCGGGCGTCTCGCCGGACGACATCAAGACGCTCGACGACGTGGAGAAACTTCCCTTTACATATAAGAAGGAACTTCAGGCCGGGTACCCGTTCGGCCTCTTTGCAGTCCGTTTGAAAGAGATCATCCGGATCCACACCACATCCGGCACGACCGGGAAACCGACCGTCGTCGGCTACACCCGGCAGGACCTGGAGAACTGGTCGGACCTGATCGCACGGAACATGACGATGATCGGCCTTGGAGAGGACGATATATTCCAGAACGCAGTCAATTACGGCCTCTTCACCGGAGGGCTCGGGTTCCACTACGGCGCCGAGAAGGTCGGCATGACCGTGATCCCGAGCGCGACGGGGAACACCCGTCGTCAGATCGAGATGATCGAGGACTTCGGAGTGACCGTCCTCCACTGCACACCAAGTTATGCCCTCCACCTTGCCGAGGTGGCCGAGTCGATGGGAAAGACGCTCGATAGCCTGAGGATTGGGATCTTCGGAGCCGAACCCTGGTCGGAGAACACGCGGGCGGAGCTCGAGCGGCGCCTTGGGGTGAAGGCCTACGACAGTTACGGGCTCTCGGAGATGTACGGCCCGGGGGTGGCGTTCGAGTGCCCGGAGAGGAACGGGCTCCACCTCTGGCACGACTGCTACCTTGCAGAGATCATCGACCCGAAGACGGGCGAGCGGCTCGCTCCCGGTGAGCGGGGCGAACTCGTCATCACGCCGCTCGTCAAGGAGGCCCTGCCGCTCGTCCGCTACCGCACCGGCGACGTGACCCGGCTGATAGATGACGGGTGCGCCTGCGGGCGCGGGCAGAAGATCGAGCGGATTACGGGCCGTAGTGACGATATGCTGGTCATCAGGGGGATCAACGTCTTCCCGTCGCAGATCGAGCACGTGCTTCGGTCTCTCCCGGAAGTCGGGGAGCAGTTCATGGTCTACGTCGACCGCACAAGACACCTCGATGAGATGACGATCGAGGTGGAGATGAGCAGAGCAGGTTTCTCCGGGGAGCTCCAGGACCTCGCCCGCGTCCAGAGGAAGATCGCTGGCGAACTCCACAACACGCTCGGGCTCCGGACAGCAGTGAAACTGGTGGAACCCGGATCGTTGCCCCGTTTCGAGGGGAAGGCGAAGCGGGTCATCGACCGCCGGGGGGCCGTCTGATGGCACCCTGGAACCGGCAGGTGGAGGAGATGCCGCCCGATGAACTGCGACGGCTCCAGTACAGGCTCGCGAAGGCGCTGGTCCAGCGTGTCTACGAGACAAGCGAGTTCTACCGGCGGCGGATGAAGGAGCATGGAGTCCGGCCCGACGATATCAGGTCGCTTGCGGATATCGGGAAGCTCCCGTTCATGTACAAACGGGACCTCCGGGACAACTACCCGGACGGGCTCTTCTGCGCGCCGAAGGAGGAACTGGTCCGGTACCACGTCTCTTCGGGAACGACCGGAAAACCGACCGTCGTCGGCTACACCCGGCACGACATCGAGAACTGGAGCGAGTCGCTGGCACGGGGATTCTCCTCCTGCGGCCTCGGGCGCGGGGACGTGCTCCAGGTGAGTTACGGCTACGGCCTCTTCACCGGCGGCCTCGGCGTCCACTACGGCGCCGAGAAGGTCGGTGCAACCGTCCTCCCGACAAGCGTCGGGAACACCGAGCGGCAGATCGAGTTGATGCAGGACCTCCACACTACCGCCATCGCCTGCACACCCTCCTATCTCCTTCACCTGGGCGAAGTTGCGGAGAAGATGGGCGTCTCTATAAGGGACGACACCGATCTCCGGATCGGCATCCTCGGCGCGGAACCCTGGTCGGAGCAGATGCGGAGCCGGATAGAGGACTGGCTCGGTATCCGCGCCTACGACATCTACGGCACGAGCGAACTCTCCGGCCCGATGTTCACCGAGTGCTCCGAGCAGAAGGGTATCCATATCTGGGGCGACCTCGCCCTCGCGGAGGTCGTCGACCCCGAGACCGGCGAGGTGCTTCCGCCCGGTGAGCGGGGGGAACTGGTCATCACCATCCTGCAGAAGGAGGCGTTCCCCATGATCAGGTACCGGGTCGGGGACATCACCGTCATGGACGAGGAGCCTTGCGCCTGCGGGCGGACCCACCCACGGATCCACAGGATCCAGGGGCGTGTGGACGATATGCTGATCGTCCGGGGCATCAACGTCTTTCCGTCGCAGGTGGAGCATGCTCTGCTCGAGATCCCGGAGGTCGGCAGGCACTTCCAGATCGTTGTCGACCGGAAGGGTGCGCTCGATGCCATGCTCGTGCGGGTGGAGGTGAGCGAGGAGGCGTTCTCCGACAAGATCACCGATCTTATGATGATCAGGAAGATGGTGGAGCACCGCCTGCGGAGTTCCCTGAACGTGGGCGTGGACGTGGAACTGGTCGAACCGGGAACCCTTCCGCGCTTCGAAGGCAAGTCGAAGAAGGTCGTTGACAGGAGGTCATTGTAATGGAGAAATCGTATATAGTCAAACAGATCTCAATCTTTTCGGAGAACCGCCCGGGACGCCTCGCGGCAATCGCCGGTGCGCTTCGGGATGCGAAGATCAACATCTTTGCGTTCAGTATCGCCGAGGCGAACGGGTTTGGGGTCGTCCGTGCGCTCGTCGACCGGCCGGAGGATGCCCATCGGACGCTGACCGATCTCGGGTTCCGGGTCTCGTTCACCGATGTCATCGGCGTCAAGATGCGCGACGAGCCCGGCGGTCTCTCGGAGGTCGCGTCGGTCCTCGGGGATGCCGGGATCAACATCGAGTACGCCTACGCATACTCAGGCAGGGACGGGGCGGTCCTGATCCTGCGCGTGGACCAGGTTGAGGACGCCGTCCGGCAGATCCTCGACCGCGGCGGGGAACTCCTCAAAGCGTCTCTCTTCCGGTAGCCCGGGTCAGACCGGAGCCCGGGGCACCTCCGGGCCCTCGTCTTTCCGGAACATATGAACCCTTCCTGCAACGCGCCGAACCGGTATGACGAACGCAAGGCCCATCCCCGGCCGGTCCAGCTCTGCGGCGGCGACGATCGCATCCAGCACCGCGTCGGTTCGGGAAGCAGCGACGATCGTCAGGACGATCTCTTTCTCAGGCTCGATGGCGATGCCAAGAAGGGTCTTCACCTCATGGATCCCGGTCCCGCGGCCGAGAAGGATGGTCCCCCCCTCAGCCCCGGCACGGCGGGCCGCCGCGATCACCGGCTCGGACCAGCCTCGCTTCACAATCGTGACAATCAGTTCGTTATCGTACTCGCTACTCATGTCTCTTCACCTCGTGTTCTCCGGTAGAGGATGCCGAGCATCAGCACCGAGAGGATGGGTGCAAGCGCTATCAGCGCGATCAGCCCGAAGCCGTCAGTGACGGGGTTGCGGCCCTCGATCCCTGCCGCGACCCCGACGGCGAGGGAGAGGAGGAAGGTGACCGCCATCGGGCCGGTGGCGACGCCCCCTGAGTCGAATGCGATTCCGATGAACTCCCCATCAGAGAGCAGGAGAAGGATGATGACGAGGAGGTAGCCGGGGATGAGGAAGGAGAGCAGTGGGATGCCGTAGATGAGACGAGCCATGCCGAGTGATACGGAGACGGCGACACCAAGGGAAAGTGTGTAGAGGATCAGCGATTCCCCGATGTAGCCGCCCGACGACTCTTCGACCTGGTAGCAGAGGACCCGAACCGCCGGTTCTGCGTAGGTGGTAAGAAACCCCAGGAGAAACCCGAACGGGATCAGCAGCCACCGCTGGTCGAACGCGGCGACGGCCTCCCCTATCTCGCGGCCCGCCGGGAGGAACGCGACGTTGACACCCTGGAGGAAGAGGACCATGCCAAGGAACGCGAGCAGGATGCCCTTTGCGAGGTTCACGACATAGACCCGCGGGAGTTTCAGGTAGAGAGCCTGGAACACCCCGAAGAAGAGGAGCAGCGGGAGGAGCGCCCGGGCCACCTCGATGATAATCCGGTCCACGCCCTCAAAGAGCGTCATCACGGTCAGGAATAGATCACCCCCATCACCATGACGCCAAGGATGGGGCCGAGTGAGGCGAGCCCGATCAGTCCGAAGCCGTCCGCAAGGGCCGATCGCCCGGCAAGGACCGCACTGACACCGATCCCGAGGGCCAGGATGACCGGGACAGTCAGTGGCCCGGTTGTCACGCCGCCCGCATCAAACGCGATGGCAAGGAAGTCCGGCGGTGTAAAAAGCGCAAGGAGGAGAATGCTACCATATCCAGCGGCGAAGAGGTAGGCAATAGGGACCCCGAAGATGATCCGGAGGACCGCCACGGCGACGAAGAACCCGACGCCGACAGCGATAACGATGATCAGGGGCTCCTCCGGGATGCCGCCCCGGGAGACGGTATCGACCATGCCTGCGAGGACACGGACGTCGGGCTCCGCGATGGTGGCAAGGAACCCGAAGAGAAACGCTCCGGCAACGACCAGGGCTAGCGAACCCCGAGCAGGAAGTTCAGCTCCGATCGCCTCGCCGATAGGGAGAAGGCCCGCCTTCACGCCGGAGAGAAAGAGCGCGATCCCGAGAACGACCATACCGCTCCCGAGCAGGAAGTGGAGGAGAGCGGACGGCGGAACCCCGAGCACGCCGACCTCGATGACGACTATGACGAGGATGATAGGGAGGACTGCACGGAGAACCTCAATGACCTCCTCCCTGATACCCTGCAACATACTGCTGCTCCTCCCCGGGTGCCGGGGGATCGGCCACTGTGTCATGCTTGCAAATAAAGGCAGTGTCCGCCGATCAGTGCCGCTTCTCCCACTTCAGGAGTTCAGCTACCTCCGAGAGTGTCCGTCCACGCCGGATCTCCTCGCGGATCCGCTCCTCGGTCTTCTTCACTTCCACTGCCCGGCGTGCGACCTCGTAGGCCCGCTCCCGGGGGACCACCACGACCCCGCTCTCGTCGGCGACGATCCAGTCTCCCGGCCTGACCTCCTGCCCGCAGCAGACGATCTCGGTGTTGATCTCTCCAAGACCTTTGGGATCCCCGGCGTTCGGGGCGGTTCCCCGGACGAAGACCGGAAACTTCATCTCTCTGATGTCGTCGACGTCCCGCACCGCCCCGTCGATCACGATACCCGCGATCCCCCTGTTCCTCGCGGAGTGAGTGGCAAGTTCTCCCCAGGGTGCGACGTCCGTCCTCCCATCGTTGCTGATGACGAGAACGTCCCCCGGCCCGGCGACGTCGATGGCCTCGACGGGTTTTGCCCAGTCTCCGGCGATGGTCCTGACCGTCACCGCCCGGCCGACCGCTTTTGCCCGGCCGCATATGGAGACGATACCGGTCATTGCCCCCTTCCGGTGCATGGCGTCGGTGACATTCGGCGCAGAGACCGCTTCCAGAAGGCGGCGGATGGCGGTTTCCGGGCTCTCCTCCTCCCGCGGCCGGATCTCGGGCCGGTCGATAGCGTCCCTGACCCGTTGCGCCGCCCCGGTCACATCGGCGGCCTTGATGATGTTCCCGCCGACGATGACGATCGAGGCACCGGCGGCGACCGCCTCAGACGCGGTCTCTGCATCGAGTCCTCCCGCGACGGCGATGGGCGTGCTCACCTCTCCGGCAAGGCGCCGAAGGAGGTCAAGGGACGACCTCCCTATCATCTGCTGGTCGATGCCTACGTGGGCGTTGATGTAGTCGACGCCGAGCGCCGCAAGTTCGCGGGACCGGGAGACGGGGTCCTCGACGTTGATGAGGTCGGCCATGATCCGGACGCCGTACTTGCGGCCCGAGCGGACCGCCTCGGCGATGACGGTGTCGTCGGCGTCGGCGAGGATGCAGACGATCCCCGCACCTGACTTCGCAGCCATCTCCACCTCGACGGCCCCGGTGTCGGCGATCTTCATGTCCGCTACGATCTCGTGGCCGGGGAAGCGCTCCCGGAGCGTCCGCACGGCCTGCATGCCCTCGCTCTTGATCAGGGGGGTCCCGGCCTCTATCCAGTCCGCGCCACCACGGACCGCCTCACCTGCGATCTCTACCGCACGATCGAGCTCGAGGAGATCGAGCGCCACCTGGAGAACCGGCGTTGCCATACTGTACTGTATGGCAGAGATTGTATTTATCTGGTGATGGGCCAGGAGATACTTATATGCTATAAAGTGATCGAGGTAGCCGGTGCCCACGCTGTGCCTATGCCATATCCTGAAGAAGGGCTGCATACGGACGGCCGTGCCGCCGGCACGGATGTGATTGAAGGATGGTCGGAATTGGTTATAAACTGGCGAGCGAAGAGCACGGGCCCCTCGACCTGGTCTGCAACGCTCGCCAGGCGGAGGATGCCGGCTTTGCGTTTGCCATGATATCGGATCACTACCACCCCTGGACCGCCCAGCAGGGAGAGAGCCCGTTTGCCTGGGGGGTCATCGGCGGGGTCTCCCAGGTGACGGCGGACCTCCGGCTGGTGACGGGCGTCACCTGCCCGACGATACGGATACACCCCGGCATCATCGCTCAGGCGGCTGCGACCGCCGCCGTGATGATGCCCGGGCGGTTCATCCTGGGTCTCGGATCGGGGGAGAACCTCAACGAGCACATCTTCGGCGACCGCTGGCCCCCGGCACCGATACGGATAGAGATGCTTGAGGAGGCGGTCGAGGTGATCAGGACACTCTGGAAGGGGGGCATGCAGGACTACTACGGCTCTTTCTACACCCTGGAGAACGCCCAGGTCTTTTCGCTCCCGGAGAAACTCCCTCCGATCTACATCGCGTCCGAAGGCCCGATCAGCGCTTCCCTGGCCGCGCGGGCCGGTGACGGCTTCATCAACCCGGGCACAAACGCAGAAGAGAGCCTCGTCGTCTTCCGGAACTCCGGGGGCGGGAATAAACCGGCATACGTGGAGATATCAGTCTGCTGGGCGGAGAGCGAGGAGGAAGGGCAGATGACCGCCTACGAGCAGTGGCCCATCGCTGCAAACAAAGGAGAACTCAACCGGCTCCTCCCCACGCCGGCACATTACGAGCAACTGGCGGAGATGGCGACCCCGGAAGATGTGGCGGAGAGCGTGCCGTGCGGCCCGGACCCGGAACCCTACATCAGAAAGATCGAGGAGAGTGTCCGGATGGGGTTCGACCACGTCTGCATCCACCAGATCGGGCACCAGCAGCAGGAGTTCATGGAGTTCGCGACGACCCGGATCCTGCCGCACTTCCAGGAGTAACGGTGACGCAGGGAGTAGTGCAACGATTCCAAATTATCGGACTTATTTAGTACTCGTCTCCCCTCCCGAT
>ENA-UOOI01001078-UOOI01001078.1-fermentation-metagenome-genome-assembly--contig:-NODE-1078-length-30605-cov-14.889264_pt1 | contig 30605 bp, 26 predicted proteins | sample MGYA00245779_ERZ724027 | MGnify/ENA primary metagenome ERZ724027 (study PRJEB28704, sample SAMN03018318) | fermentation metagenome | biome: anthropogenic terrestrial biome; feature: soil...
CCATGTGGCAGTTCGCCAGCCTGGACGAGCTGCTCCAGATCTTCTACGGCACCACCACGGCCTGCCTGATCGTGACCATCCTGGGCTACACGGTCTTCCCCCGCGTGCTGGACGATTCCCAGGGATACCACGTCCAGCGGTTCCCGATCCCCGTCTATGTGATGGGCTGGCTGCTGACGCTGTTCCTGGTGGGCGGCTCCCGGTTCGCCATCCGCTTCGTCCGCAGCCTGAAGCGCCGGCGCGCCGGCGTGCGGGGCGCGGGCGAAGCCCGCAGGGTCATGGTCATCGGCGCCGGCGAGATGGGCTCCATGGTCATCAAGGACCTCAAGAGCGCACCCCAGTCGAAGGGGATCCCGGTCGTCGCGATCGACGACGATAAAAAGAAGCGCGGCACGCGCATCCACGGCGTCAAGGTGGCGGGCGGCCGGGAAAGCATCCCCCGCATCGCCGCGCGGTACAACGTCGACGAGATCATCCTCGCCATTGCGACGGCCAAACAAGAGGACAAGCGGGAGATCCTCAAGATCTGCGCGAAAACGGACTGCCGACTGAAAACCATCCCCGCCCTGTATGAGATCCTCGACGGCAGCGCGCAGCCCCTGCGGGTCCGCGACGTGAGCATTCTCGACCTGCTGGGCCGGGACGAGGTTAGGCTGAACGTCGAGGAGATCAGCGGCTATCTGCGCGACCGGGTGATCCTCGTCACGGGCGGCGGCGGCTCCATCGGCAGCGAGCTCTGCCGCCAGATCGCCTGCTTCCATCCCCGCAAGCTGATTGTGCTCGAAATCTACGAGAACAACGCCTACGAGCTCCAGAACGAGCTGCTGCGCCGCTTCCCGGGGCTGGACATGGAAGTGGTGATCGGCTCGGTGCGCGACCGCGGGAGGATCGACCGCGTCTTTTCTCGCCTGCGGCCGGACGTGGTCTTCCACGCCGCCGCGCACAAGCACGTGCCGCTGATGGAGCTGAACCCCGGCGAGGCCGTGAAGAACAACGTGTTCGGCACGCTGAACGTCGCGCAGGCGTGCGACCGCTACCATGTGCGGCGCATGGTGCTGATCTCCACCGACAAGGCCGTGAACCCCACGAACATCATGGGCGCGACCAAGCGCATCTGCGAGCTGATCGTGCAGTATTACAGCCGCCACAGCAAGACCGGCTTCGTCGCCGTGCGCTTCGGCAACGTGCTGGGCAGCAACGGCAGCGTGATTCCGCTTTTCAAGGAGCAGATCGCCGAGGGCGGGCCCGTCACCGTCACGCACCCGGACATCATGCGGTATTTCATGACGATCCCGGAGGCCGCCCGCCTCGTCATCCAGGCCGGCGGCATGGCGAAGGGCGGCGAGATCTTCGTCCTCGACATGGGCCGGCCGGTCAAGATCGTCGACCTTGCGCGCAACCTGATCCGCCTTTCCGGCTATGAGCCGGACAAGGACATCCAGATCCAGTATACCGGCCTGCGCCCGGGCGAAAAACTGTACGAGGAGCTGCTGCTCGACAGCGAGGGCGGCTGCAAAAAGACTTCGCACGAGCTGATCTACATCGGCAACCCCATCCCGTTCAACGAGCAGACCTTCCTCAGCGATATCGAAGCCCTCCGCAAGGCCGCCGGCGTCGACAACGGGAAGATGGTGGAGATCGTCCACCAGCTCGTGCCGACCTATACCGGCCACGCCGACAGGACCGACCTGCTCGCGCAGCCGCCCGTGCCTTCCGACCGGGCCGGCGCATAGGGGGAAGCTTCTTTGCAAGAAAGAAAACGAGGTGCTGTTATGGCGGACGAAAAGCGTTTCGCCGTGCTGATCGACGCGGATAACGTGTCCGAAAAATATATCAAGTTCATCCTGGACGAGATCTCGAACGACGGCGTGGCGACCATCAAGCGGATCTACGGCGACTGGACGCGGCCGGCGATGACCTCCTGGAAAAACGTCCTGCTCGACAATTCCATCACGCCCATCCAGCAGTACGGCTACACGACGGGCAAGAACGCGACGGATTCCGCGATGATCATCGACGCGATGGACATCCTGTATTCCGGCAACATCGACGGGTTCTGCATCGTCTCGAGCGACAGCGACTTCACGCGCCTCGCCGCGCGCCTGCGGGAATCCGGCATGGTCGTGGTGGGCATGGGCGAAAAGAAGACCCCCGGCCCCTTCATCGCCGCCTGCAACAAGTTCAAGTATCTCGAGGTCCTCGCCGCGCAGGACACCGCGCCCGAAAGCCCCGCCAGCGAGGCCCCGGCCCCGGCGAAGAGCCTTTCGGGCCTTGACCACACGTCGCTCGACGCCGTGCGGAACACCGTGCTGACCATCGTGGAGGAGACCTCCGACGACGACGGGTGGGCTTCCCTCGGGGATATCGGGAATATCCTCACCAAGCGGTATCCGGATTTCGACGTGCGCAATTACGGCTTCAAAAAGCTGACGCCGTTCATCAAGTCGCTGAACATCTTCGAGATCCGCGCCGTGCGCGGCAAGGACGGGCACGTCCGCCTGATGTTCGTCCGCGAAAAGGAGCACGAAAAGTAAAGCGCCTTCCTCCCGGAAAATTCCGGCAGCCGTCTGGAAAATAGAAACACTCATAAATCGCATGCGCCTTAGACAGAATAGTAAGGCAAACGCGAATTCACTTTTTGATGAGGAGTGTTTTTCAGTATGGCTAAGAATGTTGTTCCGGAGGCCCGCGCGGCTCTTGACAAGTTCAAGATGGAGGCGGCGTCCGAAGTGGGCGTCACCCTGAAGCAGGGCTACAACGGCGACCTGACCTCCAAGCAGAACGGTTCCGTCGGGGGACAGATGGTCAAAAACATGATTAAAAAGTACGAGGAAAGCATGAAGTAACTTTCCTTCGGAAAAGACGAAGCGCCATGCCAAACGGCATGGCGCTTTGCTGTGTGCTCAGGCTTGGTTTTTCAGGCCCATTTTTTCGCCGCGGAAGATCCGCCCGTCCATCCGCCTGAAATCGGGCGCGAGCCGCGGCCGTTCCGGCATGTGGGCGAAGATGTCCCTTTCCAGGTCGATCCCCGGCGCGGCCTCGCAGAGCATCAGGCCGCTTTCCGTCAGGCGGAAGACGGCCCGCTCGGTGATATAGAGGACGGGCAGCCGGTTTTTGACCGCCGTCTCGGCGCTGAAGGTGATCTGCTGGACCTTTTCGCAGAATTTGTTGATCGACCCTTCGCGGACGATCCGGAGCTTCCCGTCGCCGGACCGGGTGACGAGGCCGCCCGCCGTGAAGGTCCCGCAGAAATAGACCCGCTTGGTGTTCTGCGTGATGTCGATGAACCCGCCGCAGCCCGGCAGCCGGCCGCCGAACTGCGAGACGTTCACGTTGCCCCGCGGGTCGCCCTCCGCAAAACCGACGAACGCCTGGTCCAGCCCGCCGCCGTCGTAAAAATCGAAGATGGAGCCCATCGTCACCATGCACGCGGGGTTCAGGCTCACGCCGAAATCCAGGCCGCTCTGCGGGCTGCCGCCGAACAGCCCGTCCTCCACGGTGAGCGTGAAGCGGTCGGTGATGCCCTCCTCGGCCGCGACGGACGAGATGTATTCCGGGATGCCGACGCCGAGGTTCACGACGCCGCCGGTCTGCAGCTCCAGGGCGGCGCGCCGGCCGATGATCTTTTTGCTGTCGAGCGGGATGGGCCGGAGCTCCGCCGTGCCCATGCGGTGCTCGCCGGAAAAACCCGGATTGTACTGCGTGCCGAAATTCTGCATGCAGTATTTGAGGTCGCTCGCCACCACGACGCCGTCCACGAGGACGCCGGGGAGCTCCACCTTGCGCGGGTCGAGGGAGCCGGCCTTCACCACGCGCTGCACCTGTACGAACACTTTGCCGCCCGAGTTCCGGCACGCCATCGCGAGGTCCAGCGACTCGGCCCGGACCCCCTCGCGCTCAAACGAGATGTTCCCGTCCTCGTCGGCGTAGGTGCCGGCGATCAGCGCGCAGTCGATGGGAACGTTCTTGAAAAACAGGAAATCTTCGCCGTTCAGGCGCACCAGCTCGACGAGGTCCTCGCAGGCGCGGGTGCGCGCGTTCATCTTCCCGCCGGCCACGCGCGGGTCGACGAACGTGCCGAGACCCACGCGCGTCAGCACGCCCGGCCGGTGAGCTGCGGTGGAGCGCAGCACCTGGGCCAGCACGCCCTGGGGGAAGTCGTAGGTCTCGATTTTGTCCTGCGCGGTCATCGCCCCGATCTTCCGCGCCATGCCGTAGTGCCCGCCGATGGTGCGGCGCAGCAGCCCTTCGTGCGCCATGTGCTGAAGGCCCTTGGATTTGTTGTCGCCCTGGGCCGCGCAGAAAAACAGCGTCAGCCCCTCCGGTTTTCCGGTCTCCAGAAACCGGTTCTCGATCTCCTGCACGATCTCCTCCGGAAAAGCGGTGCCCATGAATCCGTTCGTCCCCACGGTCGCGCCGTCCGGAATCTGACGCGCCGCCTCCTTTGCCGTCATGAATTGAACCGCCATGCTGTTTCCCTCCGCTGTGACTTACAGCGTTTCCGGCCGGATGCCGGAGCTTTTTTCGTTGCTTCCCGCCTCTGGCGGGAAGCAACGAAACTCACAGCTCCATCAGGACTGGAATTGCTGCAAACGGGCGACCGTCGCCCAACATTGTTAATAATATATCATATCCCAGCCATTATAGCATCATTTCAGGTGCGGTTACAAGAGCTTTCTCTTTTCGCGGGCATTCGACGCGCAAAGCGAGGAAAATGTTTCCAGAACCGGTTCTCCATTATTTTCTTGACAGTGAGCCGCCAAAAAAATATAATAGAAATTGTAAATCGACCGCTTTCGACAAGGCGGCGCCGCTCTGCCGGCGCGCCGGCAGCTTTCAAATGAAAAAGGGAGGAATCGGATTGATCAAAAAACTGGGGGCGATGTTCCTCGCCGCGGTCTTCGCCCTGCTGGTGGCGGTTCCCGCGTTCGCGCAGGAGGGCGACCGGCTGAGCGCCGCGACGCTGAACCTGAAGGTCGGCGAGACCGTCAAGATCACGGCTTACGCCGGGTCGGAGCCCGTGAGCCAGCTGTTCTGGTCTTCCTCGAACCCCTCCACCGTCATGGTGGACGGCTGGGGCAACGTGACGGGGCAGGCCAACGGGAGCGCCACCGTCACCGCCAAATTCCCAGACGGTCAGGTGAGGACCTGCACCGTCACCGTCGGGATGGCGAACATCGTCGCCAGGGGGATCGACGTGTCCGAGCACAATTCGCTCGGAAAGAAGCCCATCGTCTGGTCCGCCGTGAAGAGCGCGGGGTTCGATTTCGCCATGATCCGCACCGGCTACGGCAGCGAGGACTGGGCGAACCAGACCGACGAGTATTTCGAGGATTATTACAACGGGGCGAAACAGAACGGCCTCAAGGTAGGAGCCTATCATTACAGCTATGCGACCAATACGGCGATGGCGGCGCAGGAAGCGGAGTTCTGCCTCCATATTCTGAACGGCCGTCCGATGGATTACCCCGTGGTCTACGATGTGGAGGACAAGAGCCAGCTCGGGCTTTCCACGGAGGCTCTCGGCCAGATCGTCCAAACGTTCTGCAGCAGGATCCAGCAGGCGGGGTACCGGACGGCGGTCTATAGCTTTACCAATTTCTACAACGCGCATCTGACCAGCCCGCTGGTCCGGCAGTACGACCTGTGGATCGCCCACACGGGCGGGGTTTCCGCGCCCGGCGTCTCGGTGCCGTACACCATGTGGCAGTACGCCCAGGAGAATGTGCCGGGGATCGACGGCATCTGCGACGTGGACTACAGCTTCTGCGATTACGCCGGCGGCAGCCCGGTTCCGAGCGACCCGACGCCGAGCAATCCGGCCCCGAGCGATCCGACGCCCGGCAGCCCGAACCCGGCCACGCGGTTTCTCTGCGACACCCAGTCCTACGATTTCGGCAACGGCAGGAATAGCTATATCTATAAGATCACAACGGACGACGCGTCCGTGCCGACCGCCGTCTCCTCCAATCCGTCGGCGGTGAGCGTCACCTATTCCGGGCGGACCTCCGGCGGCTATCTGTTCACCATTGCGAACAAGGGCGCGGGGGAAGCGACCGTCACCACCACCTCCGCCGACGGAAATTACATCGTTTCGTTCCGGGCAGTGGGCAGGGCCGCCGCCGCGTCCGTCCTGCGGTGCGACACCTCCGCCTACACCTTCCAGCCCGGCGGCGCCTCCTATTATTATAAGATCACGCCGCTGCTTTCGGAGAATCCCTCCGCCGTTTCCTCCAATCCCGCGGCGGTTTCGGTATCTTTTTCCAAAAAGCTGACGGACGGATATCTGTTCCGCATCGACAACAAGGGGTCCGGCTCCGCCGTGATCACGACGAAGGCGCCGGACGGCTCGGCCGTGTCGTTCACGGCGGCCGGCTCCAGCCGGCCCCAGGCGCCGGGGCTGCAGTCCGACACGCCGCTCTATTTCACCATGAAGAAGGGCGCCTCCTATCAGTTCAAGCTGACGGGGAAGGCGGGCGCCGCCTATCGCTTCGGCTGCGGAAATTCGTCGGTGATCCGGGCGGTTTCCACCGTGAAGAGCGGCGGCAGCTATTATTACAAGATCCGGGCGGTCGGCGCCGGCACGGCGGGCGTTTACGCCACGCCGCAGGGCGGGAGCGGGGTCCGCTTCTGCATCGTCACGGTCCGGCCGTAAAAAGGGAGAAAAGGCGGCGTTCCTCCGCGCGGACGATGCGGAGGGACGCCGTTTTTGCGTCCGCTTTTCCCCCTCTTGCAAAGAGAAGCCGGCTGGATTATAATAAGCGTGATCCCGGTTCCGTTTGTTTGAAAGAATTTAGGAAATTCGGAGGATTTAGAATATGGAGACCAAAACCATCACAAAAGATATGCTGATCGGCGACATCCTGGAGCTTGACCCGGAGTGCGCCGAGCTTTTCTTCGCCATGGGCATGTACTGCCTCGGGTGTCCGGCCTCGCTGGGCGAGACGCTGGAGCAGGCGTGCATGGTCCACGCCGTGGACGCCGACGAGATGGTGAGCCGGCTGAACGAGCACCTGGCGTCCCTCGCCCCGCAGAAGGCGGAAAAATAAGTGGCGGCAGGCTTCGGCCGCCCGGCAAAACGACTGCCGGGCGGCCGTTCGGCTGAGAGGCCGCGCCGATGAGCCGGCCTCTGTTCTCGCTGGGCGCGCGGCTCGCGCTGTGCGCCGCCATGGTGCGCCCGGGCACGGCGCTGGCCGACGTGGGCACGGACCACGCCTATCTGCCCGTGTGGCTCGCGAAAAGGGGCCTGGTTCCCCATGCCGTCGCCGCGGACGTGCGCCCCGGGCCGCTGATGCGGGCGCGCCGGAACATCGAGCGGTACGGCGCAGGGGCCGCCGTGACGGCGCGTCTTTCCGACGGCCTCGATTCCGTGCTGCCGGAAGAGGCGCAGGATGTCGTGATGGCCGGCATGGGCGGCCTGCTGATCGCCCAGATCGTCGCCCGCACGCCCTGGCTCCGGGAGGGGGACCGCCGGCTGATCCTGCAGCCGATGACCTCCGCCGACGGTCTGCGCCGCAGCCTGTCGCGGCTGGGGTTCGCCGTGCTGCGGGAGCGGTGCGCGCGGGAGAACGGGCATGTCTACAGCGTGATGCTCTGCGCGTACGACCCGCCGAACCGGGCGGAGGGGGAGCGGTTTTTCTACGCGGGCCGCGTCGGCACGGCCGCGCCCGAAGACCGGCTCTACCTCCGCCGGCAGATGCGGCTGCTCAAAAAGCGCGCGTTCGGCGCGCGCCGCCGCGGGCGGACGGCGGAGGCGGAAAAGCTGGAGGAAGCCCGCGCGCAGATCAGCGCCGCCCTGCAGCGGGAGCGGATGGAAAGGAGAAATCGGATTTGACGACCGTGGGGGATATTTACCGGTTGATCGACCGCTTCGCGCCGTTCCGCACCGCGATGGATTTCGACAACAGCGGCCTGCTGGCGGGGGCGGAGGAAACGCCCGTGCGCAGGGCCCTGCTTTCCCTCGACATCACGCCGGACGTCGTGCGGGAGGCTTCGGAGCGTTCCGCGCAGCTGATCGTCAGCCACCATCCGGTGATTTTCCATCCGCTGCGCGCGCTGCGGCCGGGCACGGCGCCGTATCTGCTCGCGCAGGCCGGCATCGCGGCCGTCTGCGCGCACACGAATCTGGACCTCGCCCCCGGCGGGGTCAACGACTGCCTTGCGGAGCGGCTGGGCCTGCGCGGCGTCCGCGCGCTGAAGGAATCCGGCGGCCTCGCGGAGGCTCTGCTGGGCGAGACCGCGAAGGAGTACGCGCCGCGGGAGTTCGCGCAGTTCGTGAAGGCCGCCCTCGGCTGCGGCGGGCTGTTCTACGCCGACGGCGGGCGCGCAGTTTCGCGCGTGGGGCTGTGCGGCGGCGCGGGCGGCGAGTATCTCTACGAGGCGGCCGAACGCGGCTGCCAGGCCTTCGTGACGGGCGAAGCGAAGCACCACGAGCTGACGGACGCCGAGACCCTCGGCGTCACGCTGGTCGCCGCGGGGCATTTCCGCACCGAGGACGTTGTGATCCCCCCGCTGCTCGAACGCCTGAAGAAGGAGTTCCCCGAAGTGGAATTCCTCCGCGCGGAGCGGTCGCACTGCCCCGAGAACTATCTGTAGCGCAGGGAGGGAAACGCATGGCTCTGGACGGGGCTTTTCTAAGGCATCTGAAGCGCGGCATCGAAGAGGCCGCCCTCGGCGCCCGGGTCGATAAAATTTACCAGCCCGCGCGGGATGAGCTGGTCTTTTCGCTGCGCACGCGCGAGGGCGCCCTGCGGCTCCTGATGTCGGCGCGGGCGGACAGCGCCCGCATCCATTTCACGCAGATCGTGCCCGAAAACCCGAGGCAGCCTCCCATGCTTTGCATGCTGCTGCGCAAGCGCCTTTCAGGGGCGCGGCTGCGCGCCGTGCGCCAGCCCGGCCTGGAGCGGATGCTGTGCCTCGATTTCGAATCGGTCAGCGAGTTGGGGGACCCCCTCCTCCTCACGCTGGCCGTGGAGGTGATGGGCCGCTACAGCAACGTCGTCCTCGTCGGGGAGGATGGGAAGATCGTCGACGCCCTCCGGCGTGTGGACGCCTCGATGTCGTCGGAGCGGCTGATCCTTCCGGGGGTGGAGTACCGCCTTCCGCCGCCGCAGGACAAGCTGTGCCTGCTGACGGCCGGCCGGGAGGAGATCGTCGCGCGCGTCCGCGCCGCGTCCCCCGGCACGGGGCTCGCCAAAGCCCTGCTTTCCGCGCTGCAGGGCCTTTCGCCCATCGTCTGCCGCGAGCTGCAGCACCTCGTCGGGCGCGGCCGCGAGCTCCGCGTGGGAGAGATGACGGAGGAGCAGTTCGGGCGGCTCTCGTTTTTCGTCGGCCGCCTGGCGGAGACGGTCAAAAACGCGGACGGCGCCCCGTATATGGCCGTCGACCTCTCCGGAAAGCCGCTGGACTTTTCGTTCCTGCCCATCACCCAGTACGGCACCGCCGCTGTGGTCGCGCGCAAGCCCGGCTTTTCGGAACTGCTGGACGCGTTTTACGGCGAGCGGGACCGCCTCGAGCGCATCCACGCCCGCTCGCTGGACCTGCTCCGCGTGCTGACGAACGCCTCCGAGCGGCTGAGCCGCCGGATCAACGCCCAGCAGGCGGACCTCAAACGCTGCGCCCGGCGGGACGAACTGCGCGTGTCCGGCGACCTGCTCAACGCGAACCTTTACCGGCTGGAAAAGGGCCTTTCCTCCGCCGAGCTGCCCAATTTCTACGAAGCGGGCGAGCCGCCCGTCCGCATCCCGCTCGACCCGCTCCTGACGCCCGCGCAGAACGCCCAGAAATATTACAAGGAATACAGAAAGGCGAAAACGGCGGAGGAAGTTCTTACGGTACAGATCGAAAAGAGCCGGAAGGAGCTCGCCTACCTGGACACCGTGTTCGAGGAGCTGAGCCGCGCCGCCAGCGAGCGCGACCTGGACGAGATCCGCGCCGAGCTGACCGGGCAGGCTTATCTCCGCGCGCCGAAAGCTGGCGCGAAGCGGGGCGGCGGGGAGCGGCAGCCGCTGGAATTCCGCTCGAGCGACGGGTTTTCCATCTTCGCGGGGCGCAACAACCGGCAGAACGACCTGCTGACCTTGAAGCGCGCGAAAAAGAACGACCTGTGGTTCCACACCAAGAACATCCCGGGCTCGCACGTGATCCTCTCCCTGGGCGGAAAGAAGCCCACCCCGGCGGCCGTCGCGGCGGCCGCGCTGATCGCCGCGTACCACAGCCGGGGCCGAGGCTCGTCGAACGTCGCGGTCGATTACGCGCCGGTGCGCTTCGTCAGCAAGCCGCAGGGCGCGAAGCCCGGCATGGTCGTCTATGTGGGAAACAAGACCGTGTTCGCCTCGCCGGATGCGGACGCGGTGGAAAGGCTGCGGGTCCGCCGGTGACTGGCAACGGTCGGCGGAATATGGTATAATGAAAAAAATTTCTGGCCACGATATACGGGGAGGCGCGCCATGACGGCGGAACATCTCAACGCGAAGAGCTGCCTGCGGAACACGGTCCTGTTCGGCGTTTTCGCCGTGCTGGTGCTGACGGCAAACCTGCTCGCGACGGTGGGCGGGGTTTATCAGGAGCCGGCGGCGGCCGTGATGTTCGCGGCGAACGTCGCGCTGAACGTCGCGGTCGTCGCGGACCTGTGCACCAGGGTCCGGCGCGATTTTCCGCTGCTGGTCTTCGCCGCCTCGTTCGATCTGCTGCTGCTCGGGCGGGTTTACGTCGCCTATTTCAGCGGGCAGGGACAGATCCTGTACCGGCTGGAGGCCAAGGATTTCAGCACCCTGTTCAACGCCCTGCAGATCGTCACGCTGTCTTTTTTCGTCGTCTGGGCGGCGTACCGGCTTTCCGGGCCGCTGTTTGCGCGGCGGGAAGCCGCCGTGCGGGAGGGGCGCGCGGACGCCGTCCGCGGAAACCCGACGGTGCCCGTCGTCCGGCAGATCTGCGAGGCCGTGCTGCTGGTCAGCTCGCTCGCGTTTTTCTTCACGCTGTTCCATTCCATCGTGAACGTGCTGCAGCACGGGTATCTCGCCTCCTTCACGCAGGAGGCGGACGCCGGCGTTCCCTCCGCCGTCAGCCGGCTCTCCATGTTTTTCGCGCCCGCGTTCGCCGCGTTCCTCGCGACCCTGCCCGACCGGCGGCAGATGAAGCTGCCGCTTGCGGTCTATGGGGTCTACATGCTCGCCTCGCTGCTCACGGGCCGCCGAAACACTTTTGTCTGCGAGGCGCTGATGCTCGCGATCTATTTCGTCCTGCGCGACAGCCTGAGGAAAAAGGACGGGCGGCTGCTCAAAAAGCGCACGGTCCTCTGGGGCGCGCTCGCCGCCGCCGTCCTGATGTATCTGCTGGAACTGGTCGCGGAATTCCGCGCGGGCAGCGTTTCACCCAAAGGATTTTTCTCTTCGCTGGTCAATTTCGTCTACTCGCAGGGGGCCAGCTTCCGCGTGGTCGTCCAGACCCTCAACAACTGGGACCTGTTCGACCATGGCGAGGCCTACCGTTACCTGTTCTATCCGCTGGAGCGGTTCGCGCACAATAATCTCTTTATCCGCACGATGTTCGGCCTGGACCCCATCGTGGAGGTCCAGACCACCAAATTCGTCCAGACCACCTCCAACTTTGCGCATGTCCTCACCTATATGGTGGACCCCGGGCGGTACCTTTCGGGCGGAGGGTTCGGCACGTCCTTTGTGGCGGAGTCGCTCGTGGCCTACGGCGCCGTCGGCGTCGCGGCGGTCAGCGCGATGGCGGGCGTGGCGTTCCGGTTCTTTTCCTCGATGCTCACGCGGCCGTGGGTGGTCGTCGCCCTGGGGCTGATCGCCCTCAAGGACTTCGTCTATCTTCCCCGCAGTTTTGCTTTCCTCTGGGTGACGAACGTGTTCAGCTTCACCTACCTGTGCTTCTTCCTCGGCGTTTACCTGCTGGCCCTGCTGTGCGTGCATCTGGGCGCCCATGTGCGCGGGGTCTCCGCCGTGGAGCGGCCGCCTGCGGAGGAAGAGCCGTGAAGACGCTGCTGCTGCTGACCACGTCTTTCCCGTACGGGGAAGGGGAGGAATTCGTTTCGGCCGAGCTGGAGCGGGCGTCCGGCTTCGACCGGATCGTGGTCTGCCCGTGCCGGCCCGGCGTTTTCTCGGGGCCGGCGAAGGCCCTGCCCGCCGGTGCGGAGGCGGTTCCGCTCCCGGCGGCGCGCCGGGGCCGCGCGGCGTATCTGCGCGTACTGGCGCGGCCCTGCGTCCCCGCCGAGCTTTTCCGCCTCCTGCGGTCGGGCCGGTTTTCCGTGGGGCGCGCGCACGAGCTGCTGTTCTTCATGAAGAACGCCGACCGTATTTTCCGCGGGCTGAAGCAGCTGCGCCTGTTCCGCCGCGGGGACGAGGCCGTGGTCTACAGCTACTGGTTCTACGACGCGGCGGCGGGGGGCGCGCTGTTTTCGGCTTTTCTGCGGCGCCGCAGGGTCCGGGTGCGGCAGATTTCCCGCGCGCACGGGTTCGACGTTTACCCCGAGCGGAAGAATGGCTATCTGCCGATGCGGGAATTCCTGCTCCGCCGCGAGGACGGGGTCTATCCCTGCTCGGAGGACGGCGCGCGGGCGCTTCGCTCGGCGTTTCCCCGGTACGCCGGAAAGGTGCGGGCGGCGTATCTCGGCACGCGGGACGGCGGCCTCGGCCGGGCCTCGCGCGAGCCGTTCCACGTGGTGACCTGCTCCTACATGGTCCCGGTCAAGCGGCTTTCCCTGATCGCGCAGGCCCTGCGGCAGGCGGAGTTCCCCGTGGTGTGGACGCATCTCGGCTCCGGCCCGGAGGAAGCGAAGGTCCGCGCGCTGGCCGGGGGCTTTCCGCCCGGGGTGCGCGCGGAGTTTGCGGGGCAGCGACGGAACGGGGAGATTCTCGAGTATTATCGCGAAACCCCCGTGTCCGTCTTCCTCAACGTCAGCTCCAGCGAGGGGATCTCGGTCTCGATCATGGAAGCCTGCTCGTTCGGCATCCCCGTGATCGCCACGGCGGTGGGCGGCACGCCGGAGATCGTCTCCGACGGATCGAACGGCTTCCTGCTGCCGGCGGATTTCACGCCCCGGATGCTGCTGGACGCGCTGGACCGCGTCCGCAAGATGGACGAGGCCGGGTACCGTTCCCTGTGCGAAAACGCCCGCGCGGTCTGGGCCGAAAAGTTCGACGCGGCGAAAAATTACGAAAAGTTTTACGGAGAGATCAGCAGGCAATGAAATTTTTGTATGTGAGTTTCGTCTCGGCAACGGCGCAGAATTCCGGCATCCTCAAAAAGATCGCCGGGCAGACGCGGGGCGTCGCACAGCTTGGCTGGCAGGCCGATTCCCTGTGCCTGGGGGAAAACGCCGTGGTCCTGAACCCGGGCGGCGCTCCCCCGGCGAGCAGACCGCTTCCGCCGGGGCTTCGCTGGCGGGCGCTTCAGCGCGCCGCTGCGGAAGCAATCTGCGGCTTTGTGGAGGAGGGCGGATACGACGCCGTTTATATCAAAGGGTTTCTGGCGACGCCGTACGGCCTGCGCGTCGCCCTGTGCGCCAAAGCGGCCCGCCCTGCATGCCGGGTGATTTATGAAGTCGCCACCTATCCCTACTGGGGCGAATACCGGCATGCGTTCCGGGTCGATCTCAAAAAGCGGGATCTCCGTTCGTTTGCGGGCCATGCGCTGGAGGTTGCGCAGCACTGCCTGGCCGCTCCGCGCATGAAGCGGGGTGTGGACGCGCTGGCGATCTTCGGCCGGCCGGCCGGAAGGCTGTGGGGGATCCCGGCCATCGCCGTCGACAACGGCGTCTCCGTGGACCGGATCCGGTTCCGCGGCAGAGCGGCGTTCCCGGCGGGGCAGGTCCGTCTGCTCGGCGTCGCGGGGACCTCCGTGGCGCACGGCTATTCGAGGGTGATCGAAGGGATCGCGCGCTATCAGGCGAAAGGCCCGGCGGACAAGCCCGATATCCTGTTCGAGATCGTGGGGGAAAACGAGACCATCCGGGCGCTGAAGACTCTGGTCGCGCGCCTGGGCGTCGGCAGCCGGGTCCGCTTTCTTGGCTACCGGAAAGCGGAGGAGCTTCAGGAGCTCTACGCGGAATGTGACGCCGCGGTCTCCACGCTGGCGGCCTACCGGCTGGGCCTGCGCCGGCTCTGTCCGCTCAAGTCGCGCGAATACTGCGCCGCGGGGGTGCCGTTCCTCTATGCCTACGAGGATACCCTGCCGCCGGACGCCCCGTTCGCGCTGAAGCTGCCCAACGACCCTTCCCCCGTGGACATGGGGGCCGTGGTGCGCTTCGTGGAAAACTGCCGCCGCCATCCGGAGATTTCCGAGCGGGAGAGAAAATTTGCGCAGGAGCATTACGACTGGAAGAATATCATGAAGCGCGTGCTCGATTTCGCGGGAGCCGCAGCGAAAAATTAAGAGGAGGACTACCGAGATGGAACTGTCCGTGAGCTTTTCGGAGATCGCCCGGTATTTCAGGGAAAACAGGAAAAAATACATCCTGGCCGTGCTGGCGGTGGGCGTTATCTGCGGTCTGCTCCCGCTGAAATTCACCCAGTATTCCTACAGCGGAAGCACCACCCTGATTTTCACCTGCGACGTTCCCCAGAATGCGGAAAGCGATTATCAGCTGCAGTACACCAACATCCTCTACAGCCGGGTGCAGTCCGCCGTGGCCCTGGCGGCGGGGAATTCCCTGCTGACCGAGACCGCCCAAAAGGCCGGCGTGAAGGAAGCGGACATCAGCAAAATCGCCGCCGAGCAGCTCAATTCCTCGCCTGTTGTCAAGCTGACCGTCTATACGCCGGACGCGGCCAAGGCCGCCCTGCTTTCCGACACGGCCGCCCAGATTCTCGCCGACAAGATGGAGCGGCAGTTTCCGTCGCCGAAGCTCACGGCGGATATCAGCGATCCCTCCGTCCCCGCGAAGCCGCAGTCGAAAAAGGCGTCGATGGTTAAGTCCGGCATCCTGGGGGTCCTTCTCGGGTGCATCCTTTCTCTCTGCTTCGGCGTGCTCCGCGTGCTCGGCGACCGCACGGTCCGCAACGGCCGCTTTGCGGAAGAGGCGCTGAAGACCCGCCTGCTTGCGGAGATCCCGGCCGACGGGAACGCGGACGCTTTCCGCCGGATGCGCGCGGCGGCGCTGCACCGGGCGCCCGGCGCGCGGGCCTTCCTCGTCGCGGGCGTGTGCGGCGGGGACGGCGGGGACGCCGTGGCCGCCGGTTTCGCCGCCTCGCTCGCGCAGACCGGAAAAAAAGTGCTCGCCGTCGATGCGGACCTGCGCGACCCCGGGCTGGCCGCGCGTGCGGGGACGCCGGACGCGCGGACGATCGCGGACGTGCTGAACGGCGCCTGCGCCCTTCCGGAGGCCGCGGCCCCCGTGCCCTCGCAGCCGGGGCTGAGCGTCCTGGCCGGGTCCGCGGCGAAGCAGGCCAGCCCGGCGGATCTGCTTGCGGGCGCCGGATTTGAAAAACTGCTGGCCGAGGCCGAGGACCTTTACGATTACGTCGTGCTCTGCGCGCCGGCCGATTCCGCCTATCCGGACGCGGAAAACCTCGCCGGGCGCGCGCAGGCCGTGATCCTCGCCGTGCGGTACGGCTCCACGCCGTTTGCGCTGATGAAGGAATCCTGCCGGCGCATCGCGGCGGCGGGCGGCCGGCTCGCGGGCTTTGTGACAACCGGCGCGTAGTTTCCCCGCCGCGCGCATAATCGCCGGAATCCGGATGATACTAAATTCCGGTGATGAAAGATGGCGATCTCTTTTGTACGCACCCTGCTGCTGTACATAGTGATTGTGGCAGCGGTCAGGTTGATGGGGAAGCGGCAGATCAGCGAGCTCCAGACCAGCGAGCTGGTCGTCACGCTGCTGATCTCGAACCTTGCGTCCGTCCCGATGCAGGACACGGGCAAGCCGCTCGTCGGCGGCCTGGTCCCGATCTCGGTGCTCGTGATCTGCGAGATCTTCGCCTCGGGCCTGATGGTGAAGAACGGCTTTTTCCGGCGGATGATCTGCGGCCGCCCCATCATCGTGATCTACAACGGCGAGGTCCAGCAGCGGGAGATGCGCCGCCTGCGCATGACGACGGAGGATCTGTTCGAGCAGCTGCGCCAGAAGGATGTGTTCAGCATCCGGGACGTCGCCTACGCGATCGTCGAGACCAACGGCAAGCTGAGCGTGATCAAAAAACCGGACAAAGAGCAGCCCACCGCGGGCATGCTCAACGCCGTGCAGCCGGATACCGGCCTTGAGACCGTCGTGATCAGCGACGGCCAGCTTTCCGACGTTTCGCTCGCCCTCTGCGGCAAAAACAGAAACTGGGTCGAGAATGTCCTCAATAAAGAAGGGCTTTTGCTGCCCGATATCTTTCTGATGACCGCCAACGCCAAAGGCGATTATTTCATCGTGAGGAAAGAGGGGAGCAAATGAAACGCGTGTGGTTTGCGTTTGCGCTGATGCTGGCGACGATCGTCGCCAGCGTGCTCGGCATTTCCCATACCCGGAGGATCACGGACCGGATGACGGCGACCGTCACGCAGGCCAAGAGCGCGCAGGAGGACGGCGACGCGGGGAAAGCCCTGCGCCTGAGCGAGCAGGCCGCCGAGGATTGGCACGACGCACACGACACGCTCGGCGTTTACATGGAGCACACCGAGCTGCACCAGATCGACCAGATACTCTGCGGGCTGCCGGAGCTCTGCGAGCACGGCTCGGAGGACCAGTTCCTTTCGGACTGCGACAAAGTTCTCGCGCAGTTCCACTATATGTCGGAGTCCGAGATCCCGAATCTGCGGAATATCTTTTAAGAAAAGCCTCAGCGGCCGGGATTTCCGCCGCCGAGGCTTTCCTTCGGCCCGCCCAGCAGGCGGCGGGCAAATTTCTCGTAATTCGACGCGGCGCAGAAATTTTCCTGCCAGACGCGCCGGGCGGCGGCGCGCAGGGCCGCTTTTTCCCCGGCGGGCGCTTCCGCCAGCTCCCGGATCTTGCCCGCCAGCTCGTCCGGCGAAAAATCCGGGCGCAGCAGAAAACCGTTTTCGCCGTCGCGCACGATCTCGGACGTGCCGCCCACGTCCGTGGCCAGCGCGGGGATGCCGAACGAGCACGCCTCCATGATGCTGACGGGCAGGCCCTCCGAGCTGCTGGTGTTGATCAGGCAGTCCACGGGGGTTTGGGCGTAGAACGCCATCAGGTCCGCGTTTTTCACCTCGCCGGCGAAGCGGCACTCCAGAAAGCCGAGATTCCGGGCCGCGTACCGCTTCAGCTCGTCCAGTCCACCGCCGGCCCCGAAATGTGTCCATTTCAGCTTCAGGCCGCTGCCGGAAAGCCTCGACAGGGACTCCGCCAGCAGATCGACGCGCTTGACCGGGGAGATATGGCAGCAGCTCACGATATGGAAGACGTCTCCCGTATTCCGCGGCCCGGGGCCGAAGTCCCGGGTGCCGAGATAGGCGGGCTCCACCTTCCCGGCGAACTCGGGGTATGCCCGCCGCAGCAGGCGGGCGCCGTCCAGCGAGCAGGGGAAAACCGCATTTAGGTTTTTCAGCAGGTACGGGCGCATCGGCAGGTAGCCGAGCGGATTCCGGGAGGGGTACAGGTCGTAGCCGTGGGCGCGGCTCACGGCGCGCGCGCTGCCGGCCCCGCAGCCTTTCCGCAGCAGGGCGGCGGCGACGGCGGTGTCGTACAGCCAGTAGCTGTAAAAGACGACGCGGTCGTATTGAGAAAGGCCGGCCCCCGCGAGAACGGCGGAGGCGGCCCGCGCGACCGTCTTCCCTTTCGCGGCGAGATAGGCGAAGAACAGGCGCCGCAAAGAGGAGCGGCCCGCCGCTTCGCGCTCCGCGGGGCACCAGGCGCCCTTCGGCGGAACCAGCAGGGTCTTCAGGGCCGCGGCGGGCACGCGGCGGCGGATGCGGCCGGCGGGGACCGCGTGCGGCTCCGTGTTTTCCGGCACCGGGCGCGTCGGGGCGGCCGGGCCGGCGACCGAGGTCGCGATCAGGATCACCCGGTCGAATTCCCGCGCGACGGCGGGAAGCTCGTTTTCGATGAATTCCTCCCCGATCCCGTAGGGGAAGCATTTGGTCAGCATGACAAGGCAGGCACTCATTTTTCTTACTATCTCCGTTTCCGTTGCTTCTCAGCATAGCATATCGGGGGCGGCTTTTCAACCGGAAGCCCGATTGTATTTTTGCCGGAGGAATGCTATAATAACGCCGTCCCGCCGGATTTTGCGGGCATCCGGCGCAGGGGGACGAGCCCCCGAAAAGCAGCCGCGGAAAGGGGAGACCCGGTTTTGCCGCAGATCAGCGTGATCGTCCCGGTTTACAATGTGGAGCGGTACCTCGACCGGTGCGTGAAGAGCATCCTGGCGCAGACCTTCACCGATTTCGAGCTGCTGCTGGTCAACGATGCCTCAGCCGACGGGTCGCTCCGGGCCGCGCGGAACTACCTGTTCGACCGGCGGGTCCGGGTCTTCGACAAACCGCACGGCGGACTGGGGGACACCCGCAACTACGGCGCGCGGCGCGCGGCCGGGAAGTACCTGCTGTTCGTGGACGCCGACGACTGGGTGGAGGAGGATATGCTGCGCGACCTTTTCGCGCTGGCGGAGGCTTCCCGCGCCGACCTGGTCGTCTTCAATTATGTCCGGGAGGACGCGTCGGGCGGCAGCCGCATCTGCCGCCTGCCCGTCCGCTACCCGGAGTTCGGCCGGGAGATCAACGAACGCATCATCGCCGAGCTGGTGGGTCCGGACGCCGGGGACGGGCCGTGGAAAAGCGTCGAGATGCTCGGCAGCGCCTGGCGGCGGATGTACCTGCGGAGCTGGTTTGCGGAAAACGGCATCGCCTACGGCGACGAGCGGAAAATCATGCTGGAGGACCTGCCTGCCTCGCTCCGCGCGCACTGCTCGGCCCGGCGCACGCTGGTGGCGGGCGGCGCCTATTACCACTACCGCTGGAACCCGGATTCCCTCAGCACCCGCTACCGCCCGCACAAAATGGAGATGCTGACCGCCTGCTTCGAGTGGGTGGAGGAGATCCTTCGCTCGCACGGGCGGGCGGAGGAATACGCCGAACGCCACCTCGCATGGTTCCTGCGCGCGGCGGCCCATTCCGCGCTGGTCAACTGCTTCAGCCCGGGAAATCCGGCGGGCTTCGCCGGCCGCTGGCGCGAGGTGCGCGGCATCCTGAGGAGCCCCGTTCTGCGGAAGGCCGCCCGGTCGGATTACCTGCGCCGCGGCTCGCGCGCGGACCGGACGGTGCTGCGCGTGCTGCGCCTCCGCTTCACGCTGCCGGTCTACCTGTTCTACCGCCTCTATTCCCTGATTTTGAGGGCGAAAACGAGCCGCAGATAGATAAAAGAAGATCGGAGGGAATCGGCATGCCGGCGAAAAAGCGCGTGCTTTTCATCAACTACAGCCTGCACAGCGGAGGGATCGAAAAGAGCCTGGTCACGGTCCTTTCGCTTTTCGATTACGGCCGGTACGACGTGGACCTTCAGCTCTTCGCGAACGAGGGGCTGTTCCTGAACCGCGTTCCCCCGCAGGTCCGCCTGCTGCCGCCGCTTTTCCCCGCGGAGTACCGGCGGAATATCCGTCGGGCGTTCCCCGCCCTGCTGCGCGCGGGGCATCCGCTTCTGGCGCTGTGCCGGCTGATGGTCAGCTTCGCCGGCCTGCGCGGGACGATGGGGGAGCGCCTTGCGAAGATGTGGCGGGTCGAGCGCCGCTTCGTCCGCCCGCCGGCCCGGGAATACGACGCCGCGGTCGCCTTTATGGAGGGGCAGCCGATCTATTACAATGTGACGAAGGTCCGCAGCGCCGTCAAGATCGGCTTTATCCACGGCGATTATGAGGCGATGGGCCTCTGCGGGGAGTTCGACCGCCCCTTCGTCGGCAGGCTGGACGCCCTCTGCACGGTTTCGGAATCCTGCCTTTCCGCGCTCAAGCGCACGTTTCCGGAATATGCGGACCGCTGCCGCCTGATCTACAACATCGTCTCGGCCGGCCTGCTGCGCTCGCTCGCGGAAAAAGGCCCCGGTTTCGCGGACGGCTTCTCCGGCCTGCGCGTGCTCTCCATCGCGCGCCTTTCCCGCCAGAAGGGGCTGGATATCGCCCTGCCGGCCGTCGCGCGCCTGAGGGGGGAGGGCCTCCCGTTCCGGTGGTATATCATCGGCGTCGGCCCGGAGGAGCAGGCGCTCCGGCGCCGGGCGGAGGAGCTCGGCGCGGGGGACGGCGTGGTTTTCCTCGGGGAACGCTCCAACCCGTACCCCTTCCTCTCAGCCTGCGACGTTTACCTGCAGCCGAGCCGCTTCGAGGGCAAGTCCATCGCCGTGGACGAGGCGATGGCCCTGGGCCGGCCGATCCTGCTGACCGATTTCTCCACGGCGGCGGATCAGATCGATTCCGGCCGGAACGGCCTGATCGTGCCGATGACCCCGGAGGGGGTGGAGGACGGCCTGCGCCGGCTGCTCACGGACCCGGCGCTGCGTGCGTCGTTCACCGCGGCCCTCTCGCGGGGCGGCTGCTCCAACGAGGACGAGATCGAAAAGCTCTACGCCCTGATCGACGGCAGGGACGCGCCCGCCGACAAAAACTGAATTTTCCGGGCGGGCGGAAAGCCCGCCCGTTTTTTTGCGGCCCGGCCGGGCCGCGCCGGAGGCATTTTTCCCGCGCGAAAAGAATAAAATGGAGCATCCCACAGCGGTTCCGGCCGCGGCGCAAAGAAGCGAAAAGCATTCCGAAACGCCCCTGGAAACGCTGCAATCTGTGCGGGAAGGTGACTGAATGGAATACAGAGTGGAAGTGGAGCCGGGGGTCCGGGTCTATCTGAACGACATCAACCCGTCGGGGAAGCGCCCGATCCTGTTTCTCCACGGCTGGCCGGTCGACCACCGGATGTTCGAGTACCAGTACAACGAGCTTCTGAGCCGGGGCTGCCGCTGCATCGGGATGGACATGAGGGGGTTCGGCCGGTCGGACCGGCCGGTTTCCGGCTATGGTTACGACCGGCTTGCGGACGACGTGCGGGCCGCCGTCGAATTTCTGCACGCCGGCGACCTGACGCTCGCGGGGCACTCGACCGGCGGCGCCGTCGCCGTCCGGTACATGGCCCGGCACGGCGGGTACGGCGTCTCGCGGCTGGCCCTGATCGCCGCCGCGGCGCCGAGCCTGATCCGCCGCCCCGGCTTCCCCTACGGCATCGCGCGCGCCGAGGTGGAGAACATCCTCGAGGCGACGGCCGCCGACCGCCCGCAGGAGCTGCGCGACTTCGGGCGGATCTTCTTTTACCGGAAGGTGACGCCGGCCCTTTCCGACTGGTTCTTCCTGATGGGTCTGGGGGCGGCGAGCTGGGCCACCCTCGCGGTGTCCCGAGCGTGGCTGACCGAGACGCTGTTCGACGACCTCGGGAAGATTGCCGCGCCGACCCTGATCCTGCACGGCGTGCACGACCGCGTCTGCCTTTTCCCGCTGGCCGTCGCCCAGCACGAGGGCATCGCCGGCTCCGTGCTGGTCCCGTTTGAAAACGCCGGGCACGGTGTGTTTTATGAGGAGCGCGAAAAATTCAACCGCGAGCTGATGCGCTTCATCGGCCTTTGAGTCCGCCCGCCGCGCCCTTCCAGAACTTGCATTTGAATTTTATTTCAAAAGGTGTTACGCTGGAACCGTCCTCAGATGGAGGCAAATCAATCTTGGGAGGTGCCGGATATGACCTGTGAGGAACTGTTCCAGCTGCTTCTGCAAGTTCTCGGACAGTGCAGCAAATAAGTGGAAGAAAGTACATGAGCGGTCCTTTCCCGGTGTGGGGGAAGGGCTGTTTTTTATCCCCCGCCGCGCCCGCCGGGTCTTGCATCCGGGGCGCCGCCTTGTTATAATAGGTTGGATTTACGGGTGAACGCAGGCGGGGCGGAACGGCCCGGCCGCGGAAAAGCCGAAGGAAAGGACGGATTTAGGAATGGCGAAAGTCGCCCTCATCGCCTATACGCCGGAGCCGGAAAAAGTGGTGGCGGCCGCGGCGAAGCTGTGCTACTCCGCCGCGGGGATCGAAGAGATCACCGAGGGCCTCACGCCGGAGAAAACGGCCGCCTTCGTGCGCAGGCTGGCCGAAATGGGGCACGAAAGCCCGCTGGAGCACGCCTCGTTCACCTTCGGTATCGAGGGCGTCTCGCGCTCGTTCCTGGCCCAGCTCACGCGGCACCGCATCGCCTCCTACAGCGTGAAGAGCCAGCGGTATGTGAAGGAGTCGGATTTCGAGTATGTCGTCCCGCCCGAGATCGCCGCGATCCCGGAGGCGAAGAAGGAATTCGAGGAGGCGATGGCGGAGGACCGCCGCCATTACGACCGCCTGGCCGCCCTGCTGCTCGAAAAGCACCGCCGGGACCTTCTGGCCGCCGGCCGGGACGAAAAGACCGCCCTGCGCGAAGCGCGGGGAAAGGCCAACGAGGACGCGCGCTTCGTCCTGCCGAACGCCTGCGGGACGAAGCTGGTCTGCACCTTCAACGCGCGCGAGCTGCTCCACCTTTTCTCGGTGCGGTGCTGCCTGCGTGCCCAGTGGGAGATCCGCGGCGTTGCGGACGAGATGCTCCGCCTGGTCAAAGGCGTTGCACCCCACCTTTTTCTCCACGCGGGGCCGGGCTGCGTGCGCGGCGCCTGCCCGGAGGGGAAAATGTCCTGCGGCCGCGCCGCCGAGGTGCGGGGGCGCTACGCCGCGCGGGAGGAGACCCCGTGAGCGGCAGGCTGGTCCTGCTGGAGGGCCTCGACGGCAGCGGCAAGACCACGCAGATCGCCCTGCTGGAAAAGGCCCTGCGGGCGCGGGGCGTCGCGCTCCGGCGGGTCAAGTTCCCCCATTATGAGGAGCCGTATTCCGCGCCGGTGCGGATGTACCTGAACGGCCAGTTCGGCGGCGACCCTTCGGACGTGAACGCCTACGCGGCCTCCACCTTTTTCGCCGTGGACCGCTACGCGAGCTTCCGCAGGGAATGGGGGGAGGCCTACCGCTCCGGCCTGCTGATCCTGGCCGACCGCTACGCCACGTCCAACGTGATCTACCAGATGCCGAAGCTGCCGCGGGACCGGTGGGACGGCTTCGTCGCCTGGCTGGAGGATTTCGAGTACGGCCGGCTGGGTCTGCCCAGGCCGGACCTCACCGTGTACCTGGACATGCCCCCGGCGGTCTCGGAGCGGCTGATCGAAAACCGCTGCCGCGCGGGCGGCGGGCGGGATATCCACGAGAACAGCGCCGGCTATCTCGCCGCCTGCCGCGAGGGCGCGGCCTACGCCGTGCGCCGGTTCGGGTGGAAGACGGTCGCGTGCGCGGAAAACGGCGCGCCGCGCCCCGCGGGGGAAATCCATGCGGAGATCCTCCGGACGGTGGCGGAGGGGCTGCGCCTTGAAGGCTGAAAGTTTTCCGCGCGGGGGCGTTTCAAAATGATGGGGCTTGCGGAGTGGAATATGCGCGGGGAGCTTTCCGCCCTCTGGCGGGCGGCTTTCGGCGACCCGGCGCGGGTTCCGCGGTATTTCCTCAACAATATTTTTACGCCGCGGGACTGCCTGGTCTGCCGCGTCGGAGGGCGGGTCGTTTCGGCCGTTTATTTGCTGCCCGCGCGGATCCTCGCGGGGGAGCGGACGTTCCGGGCGCATTATGTCTTTGCGGCGGCAACTCTGCCGGAATTCCGTTCGCACGGCTTCATGTCGTCGCTGCTGGCGTACGCCGCCCTCGCGGGGGCGGAGCGCGGGGACTGCTTTTCCGCCGTTGTTCCCTCCGGCGGCGGCCTGTTCGGCTTTTACGCGGCGCAGGGCTATTCCGATTTTTTCCGGGTCCGGACGCTCTCCGTGCCGGCCGGGCGGCTGTGCGGGATCGCGGGCGGCGCCCGGTATGCGGGCAGGACCCTCGCGTCGCCGGAGGGACTCGACGCCCTGCGCGGCCGGTGCCTGCGCGGGTGCGGCGGCTCGCTGCTCTGGAGCGCGCGGATGTTCCATTCCGCGTGCGGGCTGAGCGGGACCTACGGGGACCGGCTGGTCTGCGCCCGCGGCGGGGGCGGGACCGGCTACGCCCTCTGCCGCCGGGAAGGGCGGGAGTGCCGGATCCTGGAGCTGATGGCGGACGAAGGCGCCGCCCCGTCCCTCGCCGCGGCGCTGCTGCGGGAGATGCCCGCCGAGACCTACCGGCTGCGCCTCCCCGCCGGCTGCGGCCCGTTTCCGGGCGAGGGGGAACCGGCGCGCTTCGGCATGATCAAGCCCCTCGGGGGGTTCTCTGTCCGCGACGCGGAGCCGTTTTTCCCCTATCTGGGGCTTGCGATGGACTGACGCTTTTCCGGCAGGCTGAATCGGCCCCCAGTTTATCGAAAAACTTCAGGCTGCATATCCGGCCGGTTTCGGCCCAATATTCCTGACGTGAAAGGAGCGCTTTCGATGATCGATCTTTTTCTTGCCGAAGGCTTTGAGGAAGTGGAGGCGATCGCGCCGGTGGATATCCTCCGACGCGCCGGCCTGCGGGTTCAGACGGTGGGCATCGGCGGGCCGCGGGTCAAAGGCTCCCATGGGGTCGAGGTGACCGCCGATCTCGGGGAGAAGGATTTTTCCCTCGACGGCCTCGACATGGTCGTTCTGCCGGGCGGCGGGCTGGGGACGAAGAACCTGGAGAAATCGCCTCTGGTGCGCGCCGCCCTGCTCTACTGCGCGCAGAACGGCAGGCGGATCGCCGCCATCTGCGCCGCGCCGTCGATCCTCGGGCATCTGGGCCTGCTGGAAGGGCGAACCGCCGCCTGCTATCCCGGCTACGAGGGGGAGCTCGGTGCGGCCGCGGTCTCGAAGGAGCCGGTCTGCGTAAGCGGGCCGTTCATCACGGCGCGCGGGGCGGGCGTGGCGGTCGATTTCGCCCTCAGAATCGTCGAGGTGCTCCTCGGGCCGGAGCAGTCGCGGCAGGTCCGGAAAAAAATCCAATGCCCATAAGGAACATCCGCGAGGTCAAGAAAGACCTGCGGGCGCAGTGCCGCCGCTTCCGGGACCGCCTGGCCCCGGAGCAGAAGGCCGCGATGGACGCGGCCATCCTCGCGCGGCTTTCGCAGCTCGGGGAATATCTCGCGGCGCGGGTGATCTTCGCCTACGTCAGCAAGCCGCAGGAAGTGGATACCCGGGCGATGATCACCCGCGCGCTTGCGGGGGGCCGGCGGGTCGCCGTGCCGCGCTGCGAGCCGCGGACCGTGGGGATGAGCTTTTACGCCATCCGCTCGCCGGAGGATCTCGCGCCCGGCAGCTACGGCGTGCCGGAGCCGGACCCCGGCCGATGCGCGCCGTCGGACCCCGGCGAAGCGGGGGCGCTGTGCGTCGTGCCCGGCCTCAGCTTCGATTCGCAGGGCTACCGCCTGGGGTACGGCAAGGGCTATTACGACCGTTTCCTCGCCGGCTTCGGCGGCGTGAGCGTGGGGCTGTGCTATTCCGGCTGCGTCCGGTGGAGCCTGCCGCACGGCTATTACGACCGCCCGGTCGATATCCTCGTGACCGAAAAATACGTGCGGCGCATTTCCCCGGGCGGACGCCCGGAGTAAAGGAAGAGGGGACCACGCATGGACAACGGACCCAGGGAGGACGGGGGGCACCGCCGGAAGGTGGAAAATTTCCGCCTTCAGATCCCCGAAGAGGGCGAAGACGAGTACCCGGAGACCACCATCAGCAGCTACAGCGACCCGAGCGAGGCGAGGCGGCGGCGCGCACCCCTTCCGGAGGAAGAGGCCGCCGAACGCGCGCGCCTGGCCCACGCCCTGCGGGACGAGGAAAAGGGCCGGGGGAACCGCCGCTTCTTCCGCTTCGTCTGGTTCTCGATGGTGCTGCTGGTCTCGCTGCTGCTGGCCCGGTACGCGGTGGCCGGCTTCAACGACATGATGGGCGCCGGCCGGCAGAACGTCTCCGTCACGGTGGAGATCCCCAAGGACGCGACGCTCGCCCAGGTCGCGCAGATCCTCCACCAGGCGGGCGCGGTGCAGGACCTCAGCTTCTTCCGGCTGTACGCCTCCATGACCAACGCGCCCCAGAAATTCGGCGGCGGCAGCTACCAAATCACCACGGGTATGGATTACCTTGCGCTGATCAACTCCATCCAGTCCTCCAAAAACCGCGTGGATACCGTCAAGGTGACGTTCACGGAGGGCATGAACGCCCCGGAGATCGCCGCGAAGCTGGAAAGCAGCGGCGTCTGCCCCGCGAAGGACGCCCTCGCCGTGATCCAGGGCGCCAAGCTGGACGAGGATTTCTCCATGCTGCGGGAGATCGCCAACGGCTCCCAGCGGTATTACCGTCTGGAGGGCTACCTGTTCCCGGACACCTACGAGTTTTTCAAGAACGAGGACCCGGAGCAGGCGGTGCGCAAGCTGGTCTCCAACTGCAACGCCAAGCTGACCAAGCAGATCCGCGAAAAAGCCGCCGACGGCGGCATGACGCTGGACCAGACGCTCACGCTGGCCTCCATGATCCAGGCCGAGGCCGCCGATAAGGAGGACATGTACCGGGTCTCCTCGGTGTTCCACAACCGGCTCAAGAGCAAGAACCCCGTCTTCAAAAAGCTGGAATCCGACCCGACCACCTATTACCCGTACCGCAAGCAGTCCCTCGTGCCTGAAAACATCCGCAGCACCTATAAAAGCCGGTACGACACCTATACCGCCGAGGGGCTTCCGCCCGGCCCCATCTGCAGCCCGGGCCTCGACGCGATCGACGCCGCGCTGAACCCCGCCTCCACCCAGTATTACTATTTCTGCCACAGCGCGGACGGAAAGGCCTATTACGCCGCGACGAAATCCCAGCACCTGGCCAACCTGAAGAAAGCGGGCCTGCGCTGATGCGCTGGGAAAGCGGCGGCGCCCAGCCGGAAGTCCTCGCCCCCGCGGGCGACCGCGAGCGGCTGGAGGCGGCCGTCCGCTTCGGGGCGGACGCGGTCTACCTTGCGGGCCGGGAATTCGGGATGCGCTCCTCGCCGGCCAATTTCGGACCGGAGGAACTGGCCTCGGCGGTCCGGTTCGCCCACGCCGCGGGCGTGCGGGTCTACCTGACCTGCAACACCGTCGTGCACAACGAAGAGTGCGCCCGCCTGCCGGAGTTCCTCGCTTCCGCCCGGCAGGCCGGCGTGGACGCGCTGATCGTGACGGACCTGGGCGTGCTGCGCCTCGCGCAGAAATACGCCCCGGGCGTCGCGATCCACGTCTCCACCCAGGCGGGCGTCACGAGCTGGGCCGCCGCCCGGGCGTTTTACGAGCTGGGGGCCTCGCGCGTGATCCTCGCCCGCGAGCTCGCGCTGGAGGAGATCGCCGGGATCCGCGCGAAGACGCCGAAAGAGCTGGAGCTCGAAGCCTTTGTCCACGGAGCGATGTGCGTGTCGTTTTCCGGGCGTTGCCTGCTCTCGAACTATTTCACCGGGCGGGACGGCAACCGCGGTCAGTGCGCGCAGCCCTGCCGGTGGAAGTACGCGCTGGTCGAGGAGACCCGCCCCGGGCGGTACATGCCCGTCTCCGAGGGGGACGGCGGGACCTATATCCTCAACTCCCGCGACCTGTGCATGATCCGCCATATCCCGGAACTGGCGCGCGCGGGCGTCGGCAGCCTCAAAATCGAGGGACGGGCGAAATCGGCCTACTACGCCGCCGCGACCGCCAACGCCTACCGCTGCGCCGTCGACGCCTGGGCCCGCGACCCGCAGGCTCCGCTCCCCGAATGGATCGCGCAGGAGACGGAGAAGGTCAGCCACCGGGAGTACTGCACCGGCTTCTATTTCGGCGGGGAGCCGGGGCAGGTGTACCGCAGCGGCGGCTATGTGCGCGGGTGGGAGATCATCGCCGTCTGCGAGGGGATGTCCGGCGGGCGCGCCGTGCTTTCCCAGCGGAACCGCTTTTTCCGCGGCGATGCGGCCGAGATCCTGCGGCCCGGCGCCCCGCCGTACGCGGTCGTCCTCGACGACCTCCTCGACGGGGACGGTCTCCCCGTCGAGTGCGCGAACCACGCGCAGATGTCCGTCTTTTGGAAGACGGAGCGCCCCGTCCCCGCCGGCGCGATCCTCCGGAAGCGCGCCGGCGGTTAAAATGCTCCCCCGCGGGGCAGACTAAGCCCGCGGGGGTGTTTTCATGTCCAGACGGGCGGTCGCGCTGTTCGGCTTTACCATGACGGCGCTGTTTCTCTGTATCCTGAGCGTCTACCGGGTCTCCGTGGGCAACGGGCTGGCGCAGGCCGCCGCGCGCCAGCAGCGGTACACGCTTCCGGTGGCCTCGGTGCGCGGGACGATCTACGACTGCAACGGCGTCCCCCTGACCGGCGGCGGGCAAAAGGAAACCGTCGCCGCCGTCGCGCCGGGCATCGAGGCCGCCGCGGCGCTGGACCGCGTCCTGCCCGCGGGGAAGATGAAGACCGTCCTCCCGCTGCTGGAGGCGGGCAAGCCGTTCGCGCTCCAACTGCCGCAGGCGGTCTCCGCCGAGGGAATCCGCGTGTTCACCGTCGCCGCCCGGTATGCGGACCCCCAGCCCGCGGCGCATCTCGTCGGCTATCTGAACGGTTCCGGGCACGGGGCCGCGGGGATCGAAAAGGCGTTCGACCAGCAGCTGGGCGGGAACCCGGGCCGGATCTCCGTCGCCTATCCCGTGGACGCGATGAACCGCGTGCTGCCCGGGGAGCGGGAGACCGTCTCCGACACCTCGGCGCTGGGGAAGGGCGGCGTGGTCCTTACGCTTGACGCCCGCGTGCAGAACCTTGCGGAGCGGGCGGCCGACCGGTACCTCACCCGAGGGGCGGTCATCGTGCTGGAGGTGCCGACCGGGAAGATCCGCGCGATGGCCAGCCGCCCGGCCTTCCCGCCCGGCGACGTGGCCACCGTGCTGGATGCCGGCGACTCGCCCCTGCTGAACCGGGCGCTCGCGGCGTACAGCGTGGGCTCCGTGTTCAAGCCGGTCGCCGCGGCCGCCGCGCTCGAAAGCGGCATCTCCCCGGACTATACCTACACCTGCACCGGCAGCATCGAGGTGGACGGCGCGCTGTTCCACTGCTTCGATTCCGAGCCCCACGGGAAAGAGACGATGAAGGAGGCCATCGCCCATTCCTGCAATACCTATTTCGTGAACCTGATGCAGCACGTCCCGCAGGAGAAATTCCTCGCGGCGGCCCGCGCGCTCGGCTTCGGGCGCTCGTTCGAGATCGCCCCCGGCATCTCTTCGGCCGCCGGCGTCCTGCCGGAGCTGAACAGCCTGAAGGTGCCGCGCGCCCTCGCCAATTTTTCGTTCGGCCAGGGCGAGCTGACCGCCACGCCGCTCCAGGTCGTCTCGATGGTCAACGCGATCGCCTCGGGCGGCGTGTTCACGCCGCCGACCCTTTACGAGGGCCTCGTGAACGAGAAGCTGGAGTTCACGGAGAAGGCCGCCCGGCGGGCGGGCGGGCAGGCGATCCGGCCGGGGACCGCGGAGCTGCTGCGGCAGTTCATGAAGGCCTCCGTCGACGAGGGCACCAGCAAGAAAGGGAAACCCGCGCACGGCGGCGCCGGGGCGAAGACCGCCACGGCCCAGACCGGGAATTATGTGGACGGCGTCGAGCAGGTCCAGTCGTGGTTCGCGGGCTTTTACCCCTATGAGGATCCCCGCTACGCGGTCGTGGTCTTCGCCGAGGGCGGCGAGGGCGGCGGCACGACCTGCGGCCCCGCGTTCCGCGAGATCGCGGACGGCCTCTACGCCCTCGGCCTCGCCGGCGGTGGGGAGAACGCCGGGCGTTGACTTTTTCGTCCATCCGTCCTATAATCAGACAGGCGCGGATGAAAAGCCGCGAAAACAGGATACGGAAAAAGGCAAGGATGGGCAACCATGCGCCGCCGCCCCGCAGCAGAGAGGGAGCCCCCGGGTGAAAGGTTCCCGCGGTCGCGCGGCGCGGAGCCGGCCCGGAGCCCCGCGCGGAAAAGGCGCGGCGCGCATCCCCGCGTTAAGGGGAACGAAAGCGGCGCCGGAAACGGCGCAATTTGGGTGGTACCACGGATTTTTCCGTCCCATGGGGGCGGGGAAGTCTTATTTTTTTGGCCCGGCCGCGCCGGGCCGGACGGGAATGGAGTAGAAACGGATATGAAATGGACGGGACTGAACGATCTGCGCGAGGCATATCTGTCGTTTTTCGAGTCGAAGGGGCATCTGCGCCTGCCCAGCTTCCCGCTGATCCCGAAGGACGACGCCAGCCTGCTGCTGATCAATTCCGGCATGGCGCCGATGAAGAAATACTTCACCGGCGAGGTGACGCCGCCCCGCAGGCGGGTGACCACCTGCCAGAAGTGCATCCGCACGCCGGACATCGAGCGCGTGGGCATCACCGCGCGGCACGGCACGTTTTTCGAGATGCTGGGCAACTTTTCGTTCGGCGATTATTTTAAGCACGAGGCGATCGCCTGGGCGTGGGAGTTCTGCACCAAAACGCTGGAGCTTCCGGTGGACCGGCTGTGGGTCACGGTCTACCGGGACGACGACGAGGCGTTCGGCATCTGGACGGACGAGATCGGCATCGACCCGAAGCGCGTCGTCCGCATGGGCCGGGAGGATAATTTCTGGGAGCACGGCTCCGGGCCGTGCGGCCCGTGCTCCGAAATCTATTTCGACCGCGGGGAGAAATACGGCTGCGGCAAGCCGACCTGCGGCGTGG
>ENA-UOOI01001080-UOOI01001080.1-fermentation-metagenome-genome-assembly--contig:-NODE-1080-length-30597-cov-7.438249_pt1 | contig 30597 bp, 16 predicted proteins | sample MGYA00245779_ERZ724027 | MGnify/ENA primary metagenome ERZ724027 (study PRJEB28704, sample SAMN03018318) | fermentation metagenome | biome: anthropogenic terrestrial biome; feature: soil; material...
TACCACAAAATAGCTTGAAAGGGTTATTTTTTGTTAGAACTTTTGACTGTACAGATAATATGGTAGGTATTATCAATTACCTTATCCCAGCGGCTATCACCGGATACTTTTCTGAATGCTTTAAGGTGTGACATCATAAAATCCGATGTTCGTGTCAGTTTCGCATAATCACCAGTTACCCAATCACCTACTGTCAGGTACCAATCTGTTTGGTTAACGTCATCTTTCATAATAGCGTTAATCACTTTTTTCGCTTCTGCTAAATAATTAATAGCACCGTCACTTCCCTACTGCTTATGGGCAAGTATTAGAGAATAGGCAATATCCATGTCGCCATCTGTAGCTGAGTTGGCACCACTGATGTCGATAATCTTCCCATCTTTCATACCTTGTCTCCATGCCATTAAATCTTTATTATTGGAACTGGGATGCTTTCTAAAATAGCGATACATTCCATCAAAGTATGTTTTAGCATCTTTATCCTTCCCTGCCATTAATGCTGTAATTATCATTCCATAACCATGGGCTTCTGAAACGGTAATTGCTATCTTATCGTCAGAATCCCCCTCTTGAGACCAATCATCATCATTGTACCAGACGTAGTATTGATCCGAAGCATTTGGGTTTTGCTTAACATATTTTGCTTTCCATTCCTTGTAAAGTCTTGCAACCTCCCTATCCATCTTTGCCTGTGTAATATGATTTGGTTTAATTATCCCTTTAGTATAGGTAGTATGCTGGGGGTAGCCCTTTCTGGGAGTATTGGCAGCATCTACTATACTTGAAAGGTTTGAAAGTAATAACATACATACCAGTAAAATTGATGTTAAGTACCGTAAACTTCTTTTCATTCTCCTACTATTTTCATTCTTAATCTCCTCGTTATTTGGTGAGTCTATTATACAAGAAATATTGACTATTGGACATCTAATATTATGTAAAAAATAAAACGTAATAATAATATATAAAGATTCTATATTATTAAAAGTGTGATATTTAGAACAAAATCATTGCCTCAGTGATGCATTTATACTATAAAATCTCTTCAATAAATAAGCAAAACATCAATTCACCATTAAAATAACTTTGTATATATATCAATATAAAGAAATGTTAAAGTTCAAACATTTAGTATGACTTTAATAGCAAGTATGAAAAATATACTAATTTTTATTCAAAAGTGAGAATGTTATATCAAAACTACAGAATAATGATAAAATATAAACATTTATTTTATTTAAAAGTGTTATATCTAGAACAAAAATGTTGCAATAATAGTATATATGTGCTATAATCAAAACTAAATAATACTAGATAGTGAGAAGCAAAACTTAACAAGGTGATGTTTCGATGACATTTTTATTAAAAAAGATCTAATCATTGCATTTTATGATATATGTTGTAGAAAATTATAATATAGCTGATGAGTTGATTACCCGGAATAAAAATGTCATCATTCAAAATAGGATGTGACGTTAGAAAAATCACATCTTTTTTTATTCAGTAATTTTGTTATCTGGTTGCAAATCAATATTATACCAAGTGCAGTTAATTTACCGTATAAGAGGGCAAACAGCTGCTAAATTCATAACTATTAGAATTATAGTCTGCCAATGCAGATTATAAATATAATTTATTAATTTCATGGGGTGTCCATGTGGCATTACTACATAAGAAGGAGGAATTTGAAGTAATAGGAGGTTTACTAACAAGAAGTCCTTAAGCTGGGGAATTATTTTTCCAGAATAATAGGATGAGTGGCTATAAATTTTCTTGCGCTTTGCTTATGAGTTGTTTTGGGGTTAGCTGATTTTACCTCAAGGGATGAGAAAATTTATATGTAGCAAAAACCCAGTAATACAAATGGGGTTACTTAAAGTAAATGATTAACATAATAAAGGAGGAAAAGTTATGAAGAAAATTGCGAAACGATGTCTGGCTGCGTTGTTAAGTGTCATGATGGTACTTAACGTAAGCCCTGTCATCGGTTATGCAGCACCATCTGCCGGTACTTATGTGAAAATTAATAGTATGGCAGAACTTACTTCGGGTAAGTATGTATTAGTTGTAGATAGTGGCTATGCACTGCCAGAACTTAGTGGCGCATGGTGTGGTGATGGTAGCGAAACACCGATTCCTGTTTCAGAAGATAAGGCTAAGGTTGTAAATCCGGATAGTAAATTCGTATGGAACCTTTCTGTTTTAGGTAATCAGGTGACTTTGACGGATTCAAATAATAAGACAATTAAACCATTATACAAGCCGGTGGATAGCACAAATGCTATGGAAGAAGGGTACTATACTTGGACATTCATAGAGAATGGCGGAATATTTACGATAAAAACAGCTAGTTTGGATGGAACTTTAGTAAGTGATACAAGTACAAGCTCAAAAAATAAGTTTAAGACATATAATGATACTACGGCAGCAAGGTCTAATTATAAGTCTAATTTTACCCTATACAAACTAGATCCCGATATACCATCAGGACCAGTAAAAGCAGCACACCCAGAGGCATACCCGAAGTCAGGTTCAACTGTTGTTTCCGGAAGTGCTATTACACTTTCCTGTACAACACCAGATGCGACTATTGAGTACTTTACCAGTGTTTCACCTTCTGCAATTATGTTTTATTCAGAACCTATTATAATTGGTGAAGATATAACAATTACAGCAACTGCAAAGGCACCTGGTTATTTAGATAGTGATCCTGCAACATTCAATTACATAATTGCAAAAGAACCAGATCCAGATCCAGGTCTATTCGATCCGATTACTGAAATTCCAGATGGCGCAAAAACAGTATTTGAGGCAAGTCAGCTAGAGACTGGTCAGACGATTGACGTTGTGGGACAACTTGTTTACAGGTTCGGTAACAATGATACGGCGAATTCGGCAATTTTAGAAGATGTTATTGATGGACAGATTTATGCATTGCAGATATTTAATGATTTATCAGAGTTTGACATTGGTGATGTTGTAAAAATAACCGGAAAGACGGATAATTTTTATGGAGTTCCTCAGTTAAGTGGTATTACAGAAAAGAAGAAACTCACATCTGCAGCAGATACAAAGTTGATTCCTGCACAAGAATTCGCTTCTTTTAACGATTTATTGGCTGTTAAGGAATCCTTGCTATCAGAATATGTAGTAATTAAGGATGTAACACTTGGTGCCTATAAAAAGAGTGGAAATACAGAGGTTACAGACAGCAATGGTGTTAAGATGAATATGTACAATGCTGCGTCATACCCAATTGGAGTAACTTCTGGTGAAATAGTTAATTTGTATGCCTGTGTATCCAAACATAGCGCCGATGATCAGCTTCGTGTAGGCTCCACCACGGATTATCGTATCATAAATGATACAAAACCTCCTGTTATAACTTTACCTACCTTTGAGAATGCAGAATTAGGAAAAGATTATAAGGTATCTGTAACAATTAGGGATAATGTAGCAGTTACTGAAGCAGAATTAACTTATACAGTAAACTCAGTTCCTACAACATTGCCTTTGGTGCAGAATGCTTCCGATAAGACCCAATGGGAAGCCACCATTCCCGGAAGCACATTTACTTCAGATATTTCCAAATTTACAGTTAGTGTAACTGCCAAAGACAATGCAGGCAATGTGGTAACCAGTGATATAATAGAGATTTCTGTAGTAGATGAACCTCAGGTTACGAAAGTTACACCTGCCCGTAATGAAAAAACAGGCGATGAAAAGAGACCACTTATTAGTATAACTGCAACGAATGTTGGAACTGCACCAACCGCAAAATTTACCTTAAAGGCTGGCGAAAAGATTGAATTAAATGCTGTTGACATGACTTATGCTGACGGAACCTTTTCTTATAAACCTACTAAAGATCTGGCAGATGCAAGTTACACGGCCTCTGTAGTGATTACCCGTGGAGATGGTAAATTCACAACCTATGAGTGGCCGTTTACAGTAGGTACACCAGAATATAGTTTATACTTTGGACAATTACATAGTCATACAACTTATTCTGATGGTTCCGGTACTTTAGATAATGCACTTGACTATATTAATAAAATCAGCAAGAGCGATAATATTGATTTTGCTGCATTTACAGATCACTCTAACTATTTTGACACTGCAACTGAAATTAACCCAGAAGCTTCTCTTTATGATAAGAATTTAATGACAGCAGGAAGCCAGAAAAGGTGGAGTGAATACAAGGGTAAAATAGCTGATTTTAACGCTTCTTCAACAAATCGGGGAGTGATTGCCCTTGGCGGCTTTGAGATGACCTGGTCCGGTGGTCCGGGACATATGAATACTTGGAACACAGAAGGTGTTGTCAGTCGTAATAACAAAACTTTGAATAATAAAACAAATGATGCCGGAATGAAGGCTTATTATGAATTATTAAGCCGACCGGAAGGTGAGTCTTCCGTCAGCCAATTTAATCACCCAGGTAAAACCTTTGGTACTTTCAGTGATTTTGGATATTGGGATCCTATTATTGATACCCGTATCTCTTTAGTTGAAGTTGGTAATGGAGAAGGTGCAATTGGAAGCGGCGGATATTTCCCATCCTACCAGTATTATACCATGGCTTTAGATAAGGGATGGCATGTTGCTCCAACTAATAACCAAGATAACCATAAGGGTAAATGGGGTAATGCTAACGATGCCCGTGACGTTATAATTACTGACAACTTTACGGAACAAGGTATTTATGATGCCTTAAAAGAACGTAAAGTATATGCAACAGAAGATAAGAATCTGGAGATTACCTATACAGTAAATGATCAATTAATGGGAAGTATTATAAATGAAGTACCTGAAAAACTTAATTTAAAAGTAACATTAAGTGATGCAGACGATGTAATTTCCAAGGCAGAAGTAATTGCCAATAGTGGACGTATAGTTCATGCCTGGGATGTAAATGCGCAAAGTAAGGAACTTAGCGTAACCCTTAATCCAGACTATAGCTATTATTATATCAGAGTAACAGAAAAGGATGGAGACCTTGCAGTAACAGCACCAGTTTGGGTTGGTAGTTCAAAAGTGTTTGGTATCTCCAATGTAGAAAGTGACACAATGGTACCGGTTACCGGCGAAGAAATGACGGTAAAAACTACTTTATTCAACAGTGAATCAACAGATATAACTATTAAGTCTATGACTTATAGCCTAGATGGAAAGATTATTGAAACAAAAACAGATTTAGGTACTGTTGCAAAAGGAACCACTCAGGAAATTAACTATGGGTTTACACCTGCTAAAGCTAAGGTACAGACCCTGAATGTTGAAGTTGTTATGACCTTAGATGGCGTTGATTACAGTTTTACAAAGGATCTTATATTAGATGTGAGGGATGATAGTAAGCTGGTGTACATAGGAATTGATGGAAGCCATTATAATGAATATGTAGCCGGTAATTACAAAGATTCCATGGGTAACTTTAGTAAACTTGCAGCAGAAAGTAATGTAAGATGTGTAATTCTTAATACCAGTGAACAATTGTTAGAGGCAGCTAAAAATGAGAATGGTAAGTATAAAATGATTATATTAACTGCTCTAAGCCGCCGTGATGGTACAAAATTAAGAGACCCATATCTCAATTACACAGCTGACGAGATAGCTGCAATTAAAGATTTCTCAGAAGCAGGTGGAAGCCTGGTAATCTGCGGATGGTCAGATTATTATGAACATTACAGCACTTTCCCTGCAGAAGACCATATGGCAGCACAGCAGAATAAACTGTTGGAGGCAGTTGGATCATCTTTACGTATCAGTGATGATGGAACTTATGATGATGCATTAAATGGTGGAAGCCAATCAAGATTATATTTTTCTACCTACAATTGGGAGAACCCATTAACAAAAGGCATTGTATTCGATAAAGATAATCCAAATGATAATATGCATTCACAGCTTTTTAGTCACTATGGTGGCAGTTCAATTTACGCAGCAGATATGGATGGAAATCCTGTATCTGTATTACCAGACAGTGTTTCACCCGTTGTTTACGGACATAGTTCTACTTATTCAAAGGATAATGATAGTATCGGCCTTAGTGGAGATGCTATACCGAAATATGAATGTGCATCAAATGATAACTGCTTAATGGTACTTGCAAGTGAAACTGTGACTCATGCAAATGGGGTTCAGTCACAGGTAATTGTAGACGGTGCAGCATTTATGAGTAATTTTGAAATTCAGGCTTCTTTAGATAATACTTTAGAATTAAATTACTCCAATTATACAATTTTAGAGAACTTAATCCAATATGTAAATCCAACACAGATTGATAAGATTGCGGATGTACAAAAAGAGGCAGAAGAAGGAGTTAAGTTTACAGTAGAAGGTATCGTAACCTCCAATGCTTCTGGATATGATAAGAACACAGCATTTTTTGACTGTATTTATCTACAGGATGAAACTGCCGGTATCAACGCATTCCCAGTGTCCGGAAACTTTAAAGTTGGACAAAAGGTTCGTATTACCGGAACAACTTCTTCTTATCAGGGCGAAAGACAGTTAAATGTTATGAAGATATCCCTGGTGGATGATAGTATTACAGAAGTAGAGCCAAAAGAAGTAACAGCCAAGGAGATTAATGATAGAACATACCTTGGAAGCCTTGTAAAGATTTCAGGAAAGATAACAAAAGTTGAACTTGCTAACGGAGCTGTTCAGACGATTCTTGTTCAGGATAAGGCAGGAAACACTGCCCGAATCTTTATTGATGGTTATATTACAACCGGCAAGGAAATAAAGGATTTAGCAGTTGGAAACTATATTACTGCTGTTGGTTTGTCCTCTTATGATAATACCTTTGATGGCCTTCCTGCACGTATCCGTGTGAGAGACCGCGGAGATATTGTATATAAGCGTAATGATACACCAACTTCGAATCCGTCAACAGATCCAAATCCGAATCCAACACCGACACCAACACCGATGCCGACTCCAACACCTGGTGAAAAAACTGAAATAACTGTTGATAAAGGAACAAGTTCAATTGACGGCGGAAAGGCAGTTGTAAAAGTAAAAATCAGTGAAGAAGTTCTTAAAGATGGCGTAAAAGATGGAAACAAGAATTTTACTGTTACATTAGGTAAAGAAGTATTAGAGGATGTTGTAACAGATGGTAAGGTTAAAAAAGGTATCGTAATTGATCTGTTCATTCCTGATGTTAAAGATGCAACTATCGACAATATTATATTAGATAACGAAGCATTGCTATTAGCACAGAAATCTGGGCAAAAGCTTACTATCAATGTAGCAAGGGATAATGGTTATACTGTTGATATTCCAGCTTCAGAGTTGAAGAAAGTTACAGCGGATTCAAAAGAACTGAATATAGCTGTTGCTTTGAAAAAAGATACAAAGGCAGCTGCAAAAGCAGCAGGAGTTCTTTCAGCAGGAACAGAAGGCAAATTAGCGGCAGGTATGGTAGTTACAGTACTTGTAAAAGATATCCTTTCCTTAAAAGCAGGTAATAAGATATATATTTACCATAAGAATCCGAAGACCGGTGCGTTGGAAGAAACTCCAAACAATCCTAAAAAGGTAGCAGCAGATGGTTCCATAAAACTTTCTACCCTAAGCGGAGGAGAATTTGTTATTTGCACAGCAAAGACAAAGGATGAGGTTAAACTGGTAGATAGAGTAAAAGTATCCGTTGGAACTTCTGTTGCAAAGGGTAAAAAGCTCAATGCAAAAGTAACACTTCCTCAGGAATTAGCAAGGGTTGCTACATTTAAGAAAGGTGATCCAATTGGACAGGAAGAAGCTAAAGTAACATACAAAGTAAGTGATAAGACTATTGCAACCGTATCCAGTAAAGGAACAGTAACTGCAAAGAAGAAAGGAACTGTTAAATTAACGGTTACAGTCACTTTAGAGAATGGACAAAAGAAGAACTTTAGCAAAACTATTAAAGTAAAATAACTATAAAAGTAAAATATTTATTGCAAACAAGTTTAAGGCTTAATTTACGAAGGATGGGGCTGTTGTAAAAAAAAATCTGACATTCAGGAAACTTGATATTCAGGAAACTTGATATTCAGGAAACTTGATATTCAGGAAACTTGATATTCAGGAAACTTGATATTCAGAAAACTTGATATTCAGAAAACTTGACATTTAGAAAACTTGTCATTCTGAGAGCTTTGCTCGAAGAATCTCACCTCAAAAAAGAGATTCTTCGAGCATAATTCAGCAAGCTGAATTTGCCCTCAGAATGACAGTTTTATTGAATTTGCTCAGAATGGCAGCAAGCTGAATTCACACTCGGAATGATAATTTTGTAGCAACCCCTTCCTTCACTAAGTATTATCTTTAGTAATCAGAGAGGATACTGTATGAAAAAGAATCTTAAGGTAAAAATTTTAACTGCAGCGATAATGCTATTAATATTTATAGGAGCAGCTGTAATTTTAAATCGTCCGGGTCCAGATGATGTATTGTCTTCTGCCCAAAAGCGGATGTTTGCGGTTGCAAAGGTTACAGATATATTAGGGGATAATGCAGCACCGGACACTTGGACAGAAGGAAGACGTATTGGAGCACAGGAATTGGAAGTAACGATTCTTACAGGCGAACATAAGGGAGCTGTGCTGGAAACCATTAACTATTTAAATGCATATTATAACGTAGATGCAAAGCTTGGAACCCGGATTATAGTCCGGCTGGACTATAACGATGCAGGAGAACTGTATGTAGTATCCATTCCAAATTATGATCGAAGCAGTGTATTGATTATAGCTTTGATTGCTTTTGCTATACTTATGATGGTGGTAGGTGGTAAGCAGGGAGTAAGAGCGCTACTTGGACTGCTGTTTACTTTGTTAAACCTTTGGTATATATTAATTCCCCTAGTTCTAAAAGGAGTTTCCCCAATATTAGCTACTATTTTAATTGCAGCATATACCAGTGCAGGTGGGTTACTGTTGTTGACCGGATATACCAAAAAGACATTCTGTGCATTTTTAGGATGTGTTGGAGGAGTTATAGCAGCTGGAATCTTTGCGTGGATTATAACAACTATGACACCGATAAACGGATTTAATATGTCAGAGGCAGAGGAATTAGTAATACGAGCTTCGGATTCGCCATTGAAGATCAGCGGTTTGCTGATTAGCGGTATTCTTCTTTCATCGCTTGGAGCATTAATGGATACTTCCATGTCTATTGCATCTGCACTACATGAAGTTTATGAGCAAAATCCTTCCATATCCCAAAAACAGATATTCCGTTCTGGAATGAATATCGGACGGGATGCTATGGGAACCATGGCAAATACATTAATACTTGCATTTGTCGGATCTGCACTTAACCTATTGATTTTATTCCAGGTATATGAGTATCCACTGATTCAAATATTAAATAGTGATATGATTGTAATTGTAATCCTGCAGGGAATCGCAGGATCCGTAGGTATAATTGCAACCACACCATTAGTTTCCGCTCTATGTGCTGTAATATTTCAAATTAAGAGAAATAAAAAATCAGTACGTTAACTGGGAACGTAAAATATCAAATGAATGGTGCCTGGCACTTGGTGTCAGGCACCATTAAAAATGTTAAAGTTCAAACATTTAGTATGATTTTATTATAAGTTATTAAAATTATACTAGTTCTTATTAAAAAATGAGAGTAATATATCAAAGTTATAACGTAATGATAAGACATAAACATTTTGCATGTATAAAGATGTGATATTTCGAACAAAAAATATTGCATTAATAATGCATATGTGCTATAATCAAAATCAAAATCAAATAATACAGACAGGGAGAAACAAAACTGAATAAGTAATGTTTCGATGATATTTTTATTACAAAAGATCTACTCATTGTGAGTTATGATTCATTATGCATGATTCATAATTCATGACGTATGATGTAGACAATTATAATACAACAGATAAGTTGATTATAGGTAATAAAAATGTCATCATTCAAAAAGGATGTGACGTTAGAAATCACATCCTTTTTTCTTTTATAGATATTCTTTTTTAATCTGATTATCTATCAATAAATCAGCTGCAGTTGATTCTAGATGAGAAATGGATTAGTTGTAGTTGATTTTAGATGAGAAATACTGTCAGAATACATAGCTTTAATTGCTTCAATTATTATTGGAATATTTTAGTAAACTGCCGGAAAAGATTTCCTTCAGAAGAATTGAAAAATATACAGACATAAATTTTCCCCTGTTTTAAGTAAAATTGTATAAGTTTTTAATATGATTTTATCTTGAGCAGGGAGAAAATTTATATAAACGTAGTAAGCAACATAATAAAATTAAGGAGGATAGGTAATGAAACAAAATGCAAAACGTTATTTGTCAGTGCTATTGAGTATCATAATGGTATTTTCAGTAAGCCCTGTCAAAAGTTATGCAAATGAGAATGCTGGCACTTTTGTGAGAATAAATAGTGAAGCAGAACTTACTACAGATAAGTATATAATGATAGAGAGCTCCGGAAAAGCAGCAGGAGTATTCAATGGAAAAGACACGTTAAATTGGGCAGAGCCCATAGTGGTGGATAACAAGGTAACAAATCCAGATAGTAGTTTAATATGGGATCTTACGGTTTCTGAAAGCGGTGTTACCTTAACGGATTCCAATGGTATAAAAGTTAAACCAACGGGTAATTCAAATGCTATAGTAAAGGGCGATTTCCAGTGGAAAGCAGAATTTACCGGTGGAACTTTTACCTTTAGTGGATTGAATTATAGTATAGGGTATAATGCTGCTGCTAATTTAAACAAAGGTGGTTTCAGAACTTATAAAGCAGGTTTTACTTCTAATTTTGCTCTATATAAATTAGACAGCGGTAATCCGTCAGGACCTAAAAAGACAGCAACGCCCCAAGCAAGTAAGCCGTCTGGCGAAGTTGTTTCCGGAAGTTCTATTACACTTTCCTGTTCAACACCAGACTCCAGCATTCAGTATCGTGCTACCACTGTTTCACCTTCTGCTATATGGGTGGATTATATAGATCCTATTATAATTAACAGTGATACAACAATTGAGGCAAAAGCAACTGCACCGGATTATGAAGAAAGTGATATAGCTATATTTCATTATGTACTTGCTCAAAATCCAGTAGATCCGGAAAATCCGGAATTATTTGATCCAATTCCAGTAATTCCAGAAGGTGCAATATCTGTCTTAGAGGCTGGTAAATTACCTGCTGGCAAGCCAATTACCGTAGTAGGACAGCTTGTTTATCGGTTTGGTAATTATGATAATTTAAATTCCGCGATTTTAGAGGATGTTATTAATGGAGAGATTTATGGACTTCAGATATTTAATCCTCTATCTGACTATGAAATTGGTGATGTTATAAAAGTAACTGGTACAACATTGGCTTATAATGGGGTTCCTGAGGTAGAAAAGGTTACCAAAGTAGAAGTACTGACACCGGTAGCAGATACCCAGATGATTCCTGCACAGAAGTTCACTTCATTCAATGATTTGCTGGCTATTAAGACTGACCTGCTATCGGAATGGGTAGTAATTAAGGATGTAACACTTGGTACCCATATCAGCGACGGAAATGAAAGCACAAAGGTTACAGACAGCAATGGAGTCAGCATGAATATATACCGTGCAGCAACTTATCCAGGAGGAGTAACAGCTGGCGAAAAGGTTGATTTATATGCATGTGTATCCAAATATAATACAACTGATCAGCTTCGAGTTGGTTCTTCTACAGATTATGTTGTAACAAATGATACCAAAGCTCCAACAATAGCAATGCCTGCTTTTCAAAATGCAGAGTTAGGAAATGATTATAAGATATCAATAACAATTACAGATAATGTAGCAGTATCCGATGCAGATTTAACCTATACAGTGAATCAGGTACCTACTAAAGTGGCTCTGGTACAGAGCGCTTCTGATAAGACCAAATGGGAAGTAACCATTCCCGGAAGCACATTTACGAAAGACGTTTCCAGTTTTACCGTTCTTGTAACAGCCAGAGACAAGGCTGGCAATGAAGCAACTAGTGACGTAAAAACAATTTCTGTAGTTGATGAACCTCAGGTTATAAAAGTTACACCTAATCGTAATGAATATACAGGAGATGAAAAGCAACCACTTATTAGTGTAACTGCAACTAATCTTGGAACGGCTCCAACCGCAAAGCTTACATTAAAGACAGGAACGACTGTTATTGTAAATGCTGCCGACATGAGCTATTCTGACGGAATCTTTTCCTATATGCCATCTGAGAATCTTGCCGATGCATCTTACACAGCATCTGTAGTGATTACTCGAGGAGATGGAAAAGCCATAACTTATGAGTGGCCATTTACCGTAGGTACACCAAAATATAAATTATACTTTGGACAATTACATAGCCATACAACGTATTCTGATGGTTCTGGTACTTTAGATGCGGCACTTACTTATATTAACAATATTAGTGAGAGGGATAATATTGATTTTGCTGCATTTACAGATCACTCCAACAGTTTTGATAAATCGGGTGCGGCTAACCCAGAAGCAGCTCTTTATAATAAGAGCTTGATGACGTCAGAAAGTCTAAAAACCTGGAATGAATATAAGAGTAAAATTGCTAATTTTAATGCTTCTCCAACAAACAGAGGAGTGATTGCCCTTGGTGGTTATGAAATGACTTGGTCTAATGGACCTGGACACATGAACACCTGGAACACAGAAGGTCTTGTTAGCCGTAATAACACAACTTTGAATAGCAAAACTAATGATGCCGGAATGAAAGCTTATTACGCTTTATTAAGCAAGCCAGAAGGTGCTGGCAGCGTTAGCCAGTTTAATCACCCGGGTACAACCTTTGGTACCTTTAGTGACTTTGATTACTGGGATCCTGTTATTGATTCCCGCATTACTTTACTTGAAGTTGGTAATGGGGAAGGTGCAATTCGCGCCGGTGGATATTATCCATCCTATAATTCTTATACCATGGCATTGGATAAAGGATGGCATGTGGCTCCGACCAATAATCAGGATAATCATAAGGGTAAATGGGGAAATGCAAATGATGCTCGTGATGTTATCCTAACCGGCAACTTTACGGAACAGGGTATTTATGATGCATTAAAGGATCGCAAAGTATACGCAACAGAAGACAGGAATTTAGAGATTATTTATACTCTAAATGGTGAATTAATGGGAAGCATCATAAGTGAAGCGCCTAAAAATCTCGATTTAAAGGTAATATTGAATGATACAGATGATGAAATTCAAAAAGCTGAGGTTATTGCAAACAGCGGACGTGTTGTTCATACTTGGGATGTAAATGCTCAAAGTAAGGAACTTAGCGTAACTCTGAAACCAGACTACAGTTACTATTATATTAGAGTAAGAGAAAAGGATGGAGATATTGCAGTAACGGCACCAGTATGGGTTGGCAGTACAAAACTCCTTGGAATTTCTAATGTAGAAAGCAGCACAAATACACCGGTTACCGGAGAAAAAATGACAGTTAAAACAACCTTATTTAACAATGAATCTACAGATGCCACCATTAAATCTTTGACTTATAAGTTGGATGGAACTGTTATTGGAGAGAAAACGGATGGAGGAAAACTTGCAAAAGAAACAACGGTTGCAGTTAATTTTGACTTTACACCTACAGTAGCCAAGGTGCAAACAATAACCGTTGAGGCTGTTTTGACACTAGGTGGTCTGGACTATGACTTTGTAAAGGAACTTAGTTTAGATGTGAGAGATGCCAATAAGCTGGTATACATAGGAATTGACGGAAGCCATTATAATGAATATGTGACTGGATATTATAAAGATTATGTGGGCAACTTTAGCAAACTTGCAGCAGAAAGTGATGTAAGATGCGTTATCCTGAATACCCGTGCTGAATTAATAGCTGCAGCTAAAAATGAAAATGGTAAGTATAAGATGCTTATATTAACAGTACCAAGCCGTCGTAATGATGAGGTATTAAGAGAACCATATGCTACATATTCGGATGAAGAAATTGCTGCTATTAAAGGCTTTTCAGAAGCAGGCGGAAGTTTAGTGATTTGCGGATGGTCGGATTTATACGAGAATTACAAGGAGTTCCCAGACCAAGACCACATGGCAGCACAACAGAATAAGCTGCTAAAAGCAGTGGGAGCATCTTTACGTATCAGTGATGATGGGACTTATGATGATGTATTAAATGCAGGTGGAGATGAAAAAAATAAAGCAAGACTTTACTTTAGTACTTACAATTGGGATAATCCATTTACAAATGGTATTATATACGATGCGAAAAATCCCAATAATAACATATACACGCAACTTTATAGCCAGTATGGCGGCAGCACAATCTATGCAGTAGATAAGGATGGAAATGTTACGTCTACATTACAAGACAACGTTTCTCCTATTGTGTACGGACATATATCTACTTATTCAAAGGATTGTGATAATGACGGTCTTGGTGGAAGTGCTATACCAAAATATAAAGATGCAAAAGGTGATGACCGTCTAATGGTACTTGCCAGCGAGACGATTAACCATGCAAATGGAAACCAGTCAATGGTAATTGTAGCCGGAGCAGCATTTTTAAGTAACTTTGAGATTCAGGCTACAATTTCAGATACCAATGCAGAATTAAATTACTCAAACTATACTATTTTACAGAACATAATCCGGTATGCAAATCCGAAACAGATTGATAAGATTGAAGATGTACAAAAAGAAGCAGAAGAAGGAATTTTATTTACGGTAGAAGGTATCGTAACCTCTAATGCTACCGGATATGATAAGGATACTGCATTTTTCGACTGTATCTATCTACAGGACGAAACGGCCGGTATTAATGCATTCCCAGTTGCCGGAGAATTTAAGGTTGGCCAGAAGGTTCGTATTACGGGAACAACGTCTTCTTATCAGGGCGAAAGACAATTAAAGGTTAGCAGTATATCTCTGGTAGATAGTAGAATTACAAAAGTAGAACCTAAAGAAGTAACTGCAAAAGAAATTAACGACAGAACATACCTTGGCAGCCTTGTAAAGGTTTCCGGAAAAGTAATAAAGATTGAACTTGCAAACGAAGCGGTACAAACGATTCTTGTTCAAGATGACGCTGGGAACATTGCTCGTATCTTTATTGACGGTTATATTACAGCTGACAAGGAAATTAAGGATTTAGCGGTTGGAAGTTTGATTACCGCTGTTGGTCTGTCCTCTTATGATAATACTTTTGATGGTCTTGCAGCACGTATTCGTATTAGGGATCGTGGGGATATTATATGTGAGGGTGGTGAAACACCAACACCGACGCCGACACCAACGCCGACACCAACGCCGAAACCAACACCAACGCCGACACCAACACCAACGCCGACACCAACGCCAACGCCGACACCGACACCGACGCCGACACCAACGCCGGCACCAACGCCAACGCCGACACCAACACCAACGCCAACTCCAATACCAACAACTCCTCCAACACCATCTACACCAACTACGCCATCAACACCAACACCAACAGTTCCAACTACACCGGTACCTGAGGGGGAAACTATAATATCAGTTGATAAAGTAGAGAGTGCCATTGTTGGCGGAAAAGCAATTGTTAAAGTAAAAATTGGTGAAAATGTACTAAAAGATGCAGTAAAAGATGGTAATAATAACATTGCAATTTCATTAGGTAAAGAAACATTAAAGGATATCTTAACCAACAGCCAGGTTAAAAAAGGAGTCGTAATCGACCTTTTCATTCCTGCTGTTAAGGGCGCAACTGTGAATCATATTGTATTAAGTAAAGATGCCTTGTTATTAGCAAAGGAATCCGGACAGAAACTTAATATCAATGTTGCAAATGAAAATGGTTACACAGTTGATATTACCGCTTCTGAACTTAAGAAAGTAACAGCGGATTCAAAAGACCTGAATATAACGGTTACTTTGAAGAAAGATACGAAAGCAGCTGCAAAATCAGTAGGAGTCCTTTCTGTAGGAATAAATGGCACATTGGCAGCAGATGGTACATTAGCAGCAGATGGTACATTAGAAGCAGATGGTACATTAGCAGCAGATGATACATTAGCAGCAGGTATGGTAGTTACAGTACCTGTAAAAGATACACTCTCTCTAGCAGCAGGTAATAAGGTATATATTTACCATAAGAACGCTGAGACTGGTGTATTAGAAGAAATGCCAAACAATCCAAAAACCGTATCAGCAGATGGCACTATAAAACTTTCTACCCTTAGGGGAGGAGAATTTGTTATTTGCACAGAGAAGGTAAAAGATGCAGTTAAATTAATAGATAGGGTAAAAGTATCTGTTAACGCTTCTGTTGCAAAGGGCAAAAAAATCAATGTAAAAGTAACTCTTCCGCAAGAATTAGCACTGGTTACTAAATTTAAGAATAGTGACCCGGTTGGTCAGGAAGAAGTAAAAGTAACATATAAGATAAGCGATAAAACCATTGCAACCGTATCCAGCAATGGAACCATTACTACTAAGAAGAAAGGAACCGTTAAGTTAACGGTTACAGTCACTTTAGAGAATGGAGAAAAGAAGAACTTTAGCAAAACAATCAAGGTAAATTAGTGGATTGTAAAATTGATATTGTGAGCTGACATTGTGCGCAGTAGAACTGTCATACTGAGCAGTAGAACAGTCATTGTGGGCAGTAGAACAGTCATACTGAGCAGTAGAACTGTCAAACTGAGCTTTGTAGAACTGTTATTCTGAGATGCCATTATGTGTTGTCATTCTGAGCCTAATTTAGACTTGCTAAATTGGGCGAAGAATTCCATTTTAACGTGAGATTCTTCGCCTGCGGCTCAGAATGACAATTTTTTATTTTGCAACAGCTCTTTTGTTAGGCTCTTTTGTTAGGCTCTTTTGTTAGGCTCTTTTGTTAGGCTCTTTTTGTTAGGCTTCACTTGTTTCCTTTGTTACGATTTGTCAAGTTATACCAATATTTTTCCACCTTCGACAGACAAGAGGAGGCTGATGTCAAAGGCTGACGAATGGCTACGCAAGAAAATACGCCCAGTATATTGGAAACAATGGAAGAAGATAAAAACGAGGTATTGAAATCTGCGAGCCTTAAAACTGCCAGAGTGGAAGGTATAAAAGCCAAAATCAGCCGATTACAATAAATCAATAAATTTTGGTTGGAAATTGATACATTTACCATAAGACTGAATGCAATTTGCTCTTGACAAAGTATTAGTTAACATGTATAATGACAACGTAAGACAAACAAGGAGTAATAACTAATATGAACAAGACAACAATTAACGACATAGCGAAAAAGTGTGGAGTCTCTATTAAAACCGTATCTCGTGTTGTAAATCAGAGCCCAGAAGTAAGTGATACTACAAGAGAGAAGGTTCTTTCTGCAATGAAGGAATTAGGATATCAGGCAAATATATTGGCAAGAGGTCTTAAAGGCAGTAGAACCAATATTATTATTGTGTTTACAGATAGACATAATGAAGAACATCTAAGTATCTGGCATAATATTATGTTGAAATATTTATTTCAATATGCAAAAGAGAATTCCCTAAAGATAGTAATGTCACCTTCTAATAGTGAAATGTATCTTGAAGATGAAACAGATGGGTTTTACCTGTTATCAAGTGGAATTGCCGATGGAGCAATATTGTTAGAGAATGTGCATAATGATAAGAGAGTGGAATATCTAGAGAAAGAAAAGATTCCATATGTTGTTTTTGGTGAGCCTGAAGATAGTAGTATTAATTCCGTAAGTCTGGATAACTATGATGTAGGTTATAAAGGCGGCAGCTATCTTGTTAAGAAGAATTATAAGAATATTGTTTTTCTTATAGGTGAAAAGAAATTCTTATCAACACAATTACGTATCAAAGGTTTTGAGAATGCAGTCATGGATAGTGATGTAACATATTCTATACGTGATGGCGTAGATACAATTGAAAAAGCATATAGAGCCGCTTTGGATGCATTGGATACAGTACCTGTGGAAGCATTCTTTGTTTCTGGGGATGAAAGAGCAATCGGAGTATACAAAGCAATCAATGAGAAGAATTATAAAATACCTCAAGATGTTGCAGTACTGGGAATTGATAACATACCCCTTGGTCAATACCTATATCCACCTATATCAACAGTTGAACAAGATTTTAAGCAATTAGCTTACGAATGTATTAATAATCTAATGCAATCATTTGAAGGCAAAGATAATATTAATAAAAAGATACGTATTCCAGCGAAAATTATAGAACGAGAGTCCACATGATAATCTACATATAAATAGAAACTGGATGCATTCTATTCTATAAAATGACAACGTTGTCGAAGGCGGGTAAAGTGAAAGAAGAAAGTAAGAAGACTATAATAGAAAGTTTAATTAAAATTTATAAAGATGAAACAATTGCATATAGAGCATTGAATTTAATAGAAGAAAGGTTTCAGAAATATGAACCCAGGGATATAAAAGAAAAATGGTTAACTGAGAAAGATTCTATATTAATAACATATGGTGATTCACTACAGAAGAAAGATAGTAAAGGAATTAATGTATTACATGAGTTTTTGAATAAATATGTTGGTAAAGCAATTTCAACGGTACATATATTACCTATGTATCCATATACCTCTGATGATGGATTCTCAGTTGTAGATTATAAAATGATAGATTCCAAATTAGGAACATGGGAAGATGTTAATAATCTGGCAAAGGATTATGATTTAATGTTTGATGCTGTAATTAATCATATATCCAAAAGCAGTAATTGGTTTCAGAAGTTTCTTGCACTTGAAGAACCATATAAAGGCTTTTTTTTGGTAGCAGATCCAAGTGAAGACTATAGTCAAGTAGTAAGACCTAGAGCACTTCCACTTCTTACTCCATTTGAGACAAAAGATGGTACCAAATATGTTTGGACTACATTCAGTGATGACCAGATTGATTTAAATTACAACAGTATTGAACTTCTTGTTGAGATATTAGATGTGCTAGTCACTTATTCCATGAACGGTGCAAAATTTATTCGTCTGGATGCCATTGGTTACCTATGGAAAGAACTTGGTACAACATGTATCCATTTGCCACAGACTCATGAAATAGTTAAATTAATAAGAAAGGTTTTAGATATTTATGCTCCTGGCACAATGATAATAACAGAAACCAACGTACCACATAAAGAGAACATTAGCTATTTTGGTAATGGTTCTGATGAAGCGCACCTTGTATATCAATTTGCACTTCCGCCACTAACAATGTTCACTTTACTAAAGGGAGATGCTACAAAACTTATGGGGTGGTTAAAATCTCTAGAACCATACAATTCCCATACTTCATTCCTTAATTTTTTAAGCTCTCATGATGGAATTGGTATAAGACCTACAGAAGGAATACTAACCGATATTGAAAGACAATTTCTTGTTGATACTACACTAAAACATGGAGGTGAAGTATCCTTTAAAGACAATGGTGATGGTACAAAAAGTCCATATGAATTAAACATTAATTATCAAGATGCCCTTGCAGGACCAGAGGATTCTGATGAGATAAGAATTAGAAGGTTTTTGGCAGCCCAAACAATTCTACTTTCCTTAAAAGGTATGCCTGGAATATATATTCATAGTTTATTAGGTTCTAGAAATGATTATTATGGAAAAACAACATCAGGAATACCAAGGAGAATAAACCGGGAAAAATTAAATGTAGAGAATCTCGAAGCTGCATTAAATAGTGATACAAATAGAAGAAAGATATTTGATGAACTTATAAGAATGCTAACTATCCGCAGTAAACATTCTGCTTTTTCACCAGTTGCATCTCAAGAAATACTAGAACTAGATTTCAGAGTATTTGCAATTATTCGAAAGAATGAAGATACAGGAGAAGTAATTTATGTGTTAATTAATGTTTCCAATGAAGATATCACATTAGAGTTAAGTAATTTAAGAGGAAGAGATTTATTAAGTGGTATTACAATCCAATCTAAGGTTACTTTAAAGGGACTTCAGCCGATGTGGATTCACTTGGAGCATGAAATATAAAAATTAAAGGAGAAGGAAGATATGAAAAAGAAATTACTAGCTTTAACCATGATTACAGGCTTATGCCTATCATTAGTAGGTTGTGGTGGCAAAAAAGAAACACAAGACACTTCAAAGAATGAAGGTAAGAAAGTAACAATTCAATTTATGCATCAGCAAGTGGAACAAGAAAGACAGAATGTAGTCCAATCTATTATTGATGATTTTGAAGTGGAAAATCCTGATATTAAAGTAGAACAAATGCCAGTTAATGAAGATGATTATGATACAAAGATTACTGCATTAGGAGGAAGTGGTGAGCTTCCTGCAATTATAGAATTAAGCCAAGACCAAGCTAAATTAAATGCCAAGAATCAATTTACAAATCTTGATGCTGTTAATTCCATAATTAAAGACAAAGGAGAAGCAGAATTCTTTGACGGTGTGTTAGATGTTTCAAAAACAGAAGATGGTGCTAATTATGTGGGGGTTCCAGTATCCGGCTGGGTACAAGGAATTTGGGTAAACAAAGCAATGTTAGCAGAAAAAGGATTTGAGGTTCCTACAAATTGGAATGAAGTATTAGAGATTGCGAAAGCATTTTACGATCCAGCCAAGAAAAAATACGGTATCGCAATTCCTACCGGTGATGTTACATTTACAGAGCAAGTATTCTCACAATTCGCTTTGTCAAACGGTGCAAATGTATTTGATGCAGATGGAAATGTAACATTCGATACTCCTGAAATGAAAGAAGCTATGAAGTACTATGCAGATTTAGCATCTTATTCAATGCCTGGTTCAACGGAAGTTCCAGATGTTAAAGATGCATTTGTAGGTAAGAATACTCCTATGGCATTATATTCTACTTATATAATAGGCGGAGTAGTTGATGCTGGATTTATTGATGATTTAGCTTTTGTACTTCCGTCTAATAAAGAAGCAGCTGCATTTGGTACTGTAACTGTATTATCTATCTCAGATGGTATGGATGAAGCACAAACTGAAGCAGCAAAAAAGTTTGTAAGTTTTCTATTAGAAGAAAAAAATAATATTAAATGGTTACACATGGCTCCAGGTGGAGTACAACCTGTTCTTAAGTCCATTAGTACCAATGAGGAATATTTAAACAATGAAACAATTCAGGCTTTTGCACCTATCAGTGCGGATATTGCAGAAGCATTTGATAATCTGCAAGTATTTGGTTCTGTAGATGGTAAGAATTATACAGCAATGGGGGATATCACTAGTACAGGTACACTTAGTAAAGCAATTAATAATGTAATTATACAAAAATCAGATATTGATACAGAAGCAGCTAAAGCACAAAAGAGTATTGAAGACTTGATTAAATAGTTTTAATTGGTACAGCTCATTAAGAGTAATTGACATGGGCTGTACCAAAGATAAAAAATGATTGTAAGGAGAAAGAGTATGAAACTGTTCAAAACAAGAAGAACGGAAACCCAATTTGCATATATGCTCTTAGCACCTAGTTTGATATTACTTCTTGGATTAATTGGATATCCAATGATTTATAATATAGTGATCAGTTTTCTAAAGGTACCATTGAATCCTAAAATGGAATCTACCTTTGTTGGATTGGACAATTATGCTTCAGTTTTTACAGATCCTGCATTTTATAAATCAGTTCTTATTACTATTTTATTTACAGCTATTGTTGTTTTCTTAAGTACAGCATTAGGACTTGCAATTGCAATCTTTCTAAATAGAGATTTTGTAGGAAAGAAATTAGTTAATGCAATTGTGATTCTTTCCTATGTAGTTCCATCAATTTGTTTGATATTTGCTTGGAAGTATATGTTCAATAACATATATGGAATTATTAATTATATTTTAGTAGATGTTTTTAAAATTGTAGGTGAAGTACCATTGTGGTTCGATTCACCAGTTAGTGCATTTATTTTAGTATCATTGTTTGCTGTATGGAGATTCTTCCCTTATGCATATATATCCTTTAATGCAATTTTGCAATCCATAGATAAAAGCTTATATGAAGCTGCTGAAATAGATGGTGCCAATAAATGGGAAAAGTTTAAAGCGGTTACTTATCCAGCTATCAAACCTACATTATCAACAGTCGTAAGCTTAAGAATTATATGGGTATTCTATATCTATGCTGAAGTTTATTTATTAACAAAACAAGTAAATGTAATAGGAGTTTACTTATATGATATGGCATTTGCCACTCATGATTTTGGAAAAGCAGCTGCAATCTCAATCTTATTATTTGTATTGATATTTACTTGTGTAATTTTAATTAGAAAGAAGGTGTTCAAGAGTGATGAAAATTAAGAAAAAGACTGGAAATAAGGTTTTGTTCTATTTATGTGTAATATTATTAGTACTTATCTTATTATTTCCCTTCATAATAATGCTTAGTGTAGCCCTTAAATCAACACAGGAAGCTATATCATATCCACCAACCATAATACCACATACTTTCACCCTTGAACATTTTAAAGATATATTTAATGTAAACATATTCCCTTTTGTGAGTTATTTTAATAATAGTTTATATATTGCTTTAATTGTAGCGTTTCTAGTAGTGTTCCTTGGAATCCTTGGAGGCTATGCATTATCAAAATTATCTTTTAAGGGGAAAGGAGTAATTGGAGAGTTATTCTATTTAGTTTATATGTTTTCAGGTATTCTCTTAATCGTACCTTTATTTAAACTTTTATCTTCTATTGGTTTAAAGAATACGAGAGAGGCTGTAATTATATGTATGATTATTCAGACTCTGCCAACAGCCATTTATATGACTAGGAGTTATTTTGATACAATTCCGAAAGAATTAGAAGAAGCAGGAAGGGTAGACGGGCTAAGCCGCCTTGGCATTATATTTAGAATAGTTGTGCCCCTTTCTTTAGCTGGTTTAATTTCAGTATTTGTATATGCATTTATGATTGCATGGAATGATGTATTATTCGCTTCCATCTTTATAGATTCACCATCTAAGCTAACCATTCCAATTGGGCTAAATTCATTATTTAATACTCCAGATTATATATGGGGAAGAATGATGGCAGCATCATTAATTACCTCATTACCTGTAGTAATTATGTATGCAATTAGCCAGAAATTGATTAAGAGTGGAAGCACAGAAGGCGGAGTAAAAGGCTAAACAATATTTTTAATGAAAAGGAGAAATAACATGAAGAAATTAGTATGTACAGAACCTGGTGTTGCTGCTTTAGTAGAATATGAGGACAGAGCAATTCTTAGTAATGAAGTAAAAGTTAAAGTGGAATTCGCAGCACCAAAACATGGAACAGAATTAGCAGATTTTAGAGGAACAACCCCTTTTATAGATGGTAAATATGATCCAGAATGGCAAGTATTTGCCCGGAGAGAAGAGAATGAACCAAGAGGAATTGTATATGGAGATTTACCACTTGGTAATATGTTTGTTGGTACTATCATTGAAGCTGGTGCAGATGTAACGGAATATGCAGTAGGTGACAGAGTATGTTCCTATGGACCAATTAAGGAAACTCAGATTGTAAATGGGGTTGATAATTATAAACTAAGAAAAATGAGCAAAGACGCTTCTGCAAAGAATGCAGTATGCTATGATCCTGCTCAGTTTGCATTAGGTGCAGTACGTGATTCCAATGTAAGGGCAGGTGACAATGTGGCTGTAATTGGCCTTGGAGCTATCGGTCAGATTGCGATTCAACTTGCAAAACGTGCAGGTGCTTCTGTTGTTATTGGTGTAGACCCTATTGAGAAAAGAAGAGTCATTGCCCAAAAGCATGGTGCAGATTATGCTTTTAATCCTATGACTGAGGACGTTGGAATGGAGATAAAGAAACTTACTGATAAACTAGGCGCAGATGCAATTATCGAAACAAGTGGAAGTGTACACGCATTACAATCTGCCCTAAAAGGACTTGCCTATGGTGGAACTATTGCATATGCAGCTTTTGCAAAACCATTTCCACAAGGTCTGTGGCTAGGTCAAGAAGCTCACTTTAATTATGGTAAAATTATTTTTTCACGTGCCTGCAGTGAACCAAACCCAGAATATCCACGTTGGTCAAGAAAGAGAATTGAAAATGTTTGTTGGGAATTATTAATGAATGGATACCTTGACTGTGAAGATATCCTTGACCCTATTATTAACTTTGAAGAAAGTGCAGAAGGGTTCAGCTACTATGTGGATCAACATCCTGATGAAAGTATTAAACTAGGTGTTAAATTTGGAGGTATAAAATAATGTTATTAGGAACCCAAGACAAAGATTTTTTCCCAAAGGATTTAGTAGAGAAATTCAAGTTTATCAAATCAATCGGATTTGAATGTTTTGAGATAGACGGAAAAGTTCTCGTAGATAATGTTGAAGAAGTAAAAAGAGCAATGAAAGAGTCAGGTCTTCCTGTGTCCACTGCATGTGGTGGATACAGAGGATGGATTGGTGATTTTATAGAAGAAAGAAGATTAAATGGTATAGAAGATCTAAAAGCAATTATTAAAGCATTAAAAGAAGTTGGTGGAACAGGAGTTGTGGTTCCTGCAGCTTGGGGTATGTTTACTTTTAGATTACCACCTATGGTTTCACCAAGAAGCCATGAAGGGGATGTAAAAGCAATTATTTCATCTTTAAAAGAATTAGATGGAGTAGGGAAAGAATATGGAATCCACCTTTATCTAGAACCATTAAACAGATATCAAGATCATATGTTAAATACCATTGAAGATGCAGTGAATATTATAGAAGAAGGTAAGTTCGATATGGTTAAAGTAACAGGAGATTTTTATCATATGTCTATTGAAGAAGATGATATATCTGCTTCTTTAAAGAAATATAGCCAATATATTGGTCATATTCATATTGCTGAAAATCATAGATATCAACCAGGCACTGGTTCTATTGACTTCAAACGCCACATCAATACTTTGAAAGAAATTGGATATGATGGAGCAGTAGTGAATGAAGGCAGAGTTCGTGGTGATGATCCCCTAAAAGCTTATATAGATTCCATAAGTTATATGAAACAATTTATGTAGAAATAGATGTAGATAAGGGAGACGTATATGAAGAAATTAAAAGTTGCAATTATAGGTGCAGGACAGATAGCACAGGTTTCACATATTCCCAATTATCAATCTTTTCATGAAGAGATAGAAATAATGGGAATCAGTGATACAAACCTGCAGACTGCTAAAAAGGTAGCCGAACAATTCTCTATTCCCATGTATTTCCATAACCATATTGACATGTTAGAGAAAGTAAAACCAGACCTTGTAAGTGTCTGTGTACCTAATAGATTTCATTGTCAGATTACATGTGATGCCTTAGAGAGAGGATGTAATGTTTTATGTGAAAAGCCACCGGCAATTACTGTTGAAGAAGCAGAAAAAATGAATGCTGCGGCGAAAGAACATCATGTTCTATTAAGTTTTGGATTTCATTTTAGACATAGTAGTGAGGTTGCTTTCTTAAAGGACAAGATTATGAATGGAGACTTTGGAGACATTTATAGTGCAAGAGTACAATGGAATAGGAGAAGAGGAATCCCAGGATGGGGAAACTTTACCAATAAAGAGATGCAAGGTGGAGGTCCCCTCATAGATATCGGTGTCCATATGCTTGACTTGGCTGCGTATCTTATGGATTACCCTGATATGGATTATGTCTGTGCAACCGCACATGAAAAGATAGGAAAAAGAAAAGGGGTCGGTCTCATGGGAGATTGGGATCCTGATAAATTTAGTGTAGAAGATAGTTTATTTGGCTATATCAAGTTTAAAAATGCTGCAAGTATCAATCTTGAGACGTCCTTTGCCTTAAATATGAAAGAAAAAGACATTAGAAATGTACAGCTATTTGGTGACAAACTAGGTGCTACCGTTTTTCCATTAGAAACATTTGGAGAGGATGGAAACCAACTAACCAATATTAGTTATCCATTTCCAGTAACTGAGGATTTACACTATAAGAGTATCGCAAACTTTGTAAATGCATGTCTGGGTAAAGAATCTCTTTTAGTTACGTCAGAACAAGCAGTTTACATTCAAAGATTAATTTGCGCTTTATATGAGTCAGCAGAAACTGGGAAGCCAGTAATAATGTGAATTAGTAAAGAGGCTGTCGCACAATACCGAACTCTATGAGAATGCAGAAAATTAACTAGAAATAGAACGAAAGTATGACAGGAGTGTTACAACATGATTTATTATAACGTTGAAAAAAATGAGGATGGAATCTTCTTAATAGAAGAGCACTATAATCCTAAGTTCTTACTGAAAACCGAGACTGTATTTTCTCAATGTAATGGGTATTTTGGAATTAGAGCTTCGTATGATTCTAAAGTAATTAATGAAAACAGAGGTATGTTTGTAGCTGGACTTTATAATAAGGCATATGAAAATGAAGTTATGGAGCTGGTAAACTGTCCGGATATAGTAGAGGTTCAACTTATATTTAATGATGAAAAATTTAGTATTGATACTAGTGAACTATTAGAATATAAAAGAGCACTTAATGTTTTAACAGGAGAATTAACAATCCATTTGGTTTGCAGGTTAAAGAATGGCTTAGATGTAAAAATATATTCAAGCCGATTTGCATCTTACCACGACCGCCATCTATTTTGTCAAAATGTTAAAATTACACCTTTGAATAGGGATGGAGAGCTTACTATAGTATCTGGTATAAATGGTCAGATTACCAATAGTGGTGTATCCCAGTTTAAACAGATTGGCTCTAGAGTTTATGATAAAAAATATATGAGTATGATGGCCTATCTTACAAAAGATAAGTTATCTATGATGAATACTTGTGTAATGAATCCAAACTATGAGAAATCTCCTGATTTTGTTTTAAAACGCAGGAGTATATATGCAAAATATAAACTATCAGTAAAAAAGAATCAGGAAGTGTCTTTTACAAAATACAATTATATAAAAAATTCTCAAGAGATAAATTCTTTAAATGAGGAAGATAAAAAGAGAGTATTAGACACCTGTATCGAAAAAGGTTACGATGTATTATTAAAAGAACATAGGGATGTTCTAATTAATATGTGGAAGTATGCAAAAATAGATATAAAAGGTACTTCTCTAGAAGAAGAAACCGCTATTTGTTTTGCTCAGTATCACTTATTTGGCATGATGCCATATGAGGATATGAAGCTTAGTGTTGCTGCAAAGGGACTAACAGGAGAAGGATATAAAGGTCATGTTTTTTGGGATACTGAAATCTTTATTCTGCCTTTCTTTCTATATACATTTCCACAAAAAGCAAGGCATTTATTAGAGTTTCGATACCATGGACTGGCTGGAGCCAGGGCAAAAGCAATTGATTATGGTTATGAAGGTGCTATGTTCCCATGGGAAGTAGCTAGAGATGGAGATGAACAGACTCCCTTGTATGCAGCTCTTAATATTCACACTGGAAAAGCCAATAAAGTCTGGTCCGGTATAAAGGAGCATCATGTAACAGCTGATATTGTTTATGCAATGTGGAAGTATTATACATATACCAATGATGAAAGGTTTATGCTAGATTATGGATACCAGGTTATATTTGAAGCCGCTATCTTTTGGTATTCAAGGGCATCTTATAATGAAGAGAAGAAACAATATGAAATATTAGATATTATTGGCCCAGATGAATATACAGAACATATTGACAATAATGCCTATACAAATTATATGGCTTATTTTTGTGTAAAAGTTGCTAAGAAATTGGCGAATGAATTAAAAATAAAAAATTTAGCCGTTTTTGAAGAAATGAATCGTAATCTACAATTAGAAATACGATTAAAACAGTGGAAGGACTTTCTGGATAAAATTTATTTACCAACTCCAAACCAAGATAATATCATTCCTCAAGACGATACATTTTTATCCAAAAAAGTTCTGGATAATATTGACTACTATAAACAGTGCGATGAAAAGCAGGCAATTTTACTAGATTATAGCAGAGATGAAGTGGTAGATATGCAAGTTTTAAAACAGGCAGATGTTGTAATGTTATTGAATCTGTTTCCACATCTATTTTCTAATGAGGTAGTTAAAGAAAATGTTATTTTTTATGAAAATAGAACAATTCATGATTCTTCTTTAAGTTATTGTGCTCATGTTCAGGCCCTTGCAAACATTGGTGAAACAGACAAGGCATTTAAATTCTTTAAGAAAGCCTTGGAAATCGATATGAATGATAATCCTAGTGATTCTACCGATGGTATTCACTCTGCGTCATTAGGCGGTATATGGAGCAGCGTGATTTTGGGTTTTGCAGGTGTTTCACATGGACAAAATTATATTGAAATATCACCAAAGCTACCTTCAAACTGGGAAGCAATGAGCTTTTATATGAATATAAAAGGTGTTTATGTAAAGATAAGCATAAGTAAGGAAAAAATTATATTAGAATGTGAAAGACAATTAGACTCTGCCGTAAATATAAAAATTTATGATAAAGAATATAAGTTACAGGATACTTTAATACATGAAGTTTATACGAAATAGAATCAAACCAGCTAGGTTTTATGGATTGGAAGAGAATAAATGAGAGCAGTTATCTTTGATTTAGATGGTGTTGTTGTTGATACAGCTCGCTATCATTATCTTGCGTGGAAAGAATTAGCCCATAGATTAGGGTTTGAGTTTGATATAGAGCATAACGAGAGGCTAAAAGGGGTAAGCAGAATGGCCTCATTGGAAGTTGTTTTAGAAGTTGGACAAATTACAGGTTTGACAATGGAAGAAAAGAATCAACTTGCAGATGATAAAAATGAGAAGTATCTTGAATTAATATCTGGAATAGATGAAAGTAATATTTTACCTGGGGTTTTAGAATTTTTAAAGAAGTTAAAATCATTAGGATATAAAATAGCACTTGGTTCAGCAAGCAAAAGCGGGAAAATGATTATTCATAAACTTAAACTAAATGATTATTTTGACGTTATAGTAGATGGCAATTTAATTAAAACTCCTAAACCAGATCCAGAAGTATTCATAAAGGCAGCTGATTTGCTTCACATACCTTATAATCAATGCATTGTCATCGAAGACGCTGCAGCAGGTATTGAGGCAGCTAAAAAAGGAGGCATGTTTTGTATCGGCATTGGCAATAATGAGATTCTGGGAGCAGCGGATATGATTATACCAAGTACGGAATTATTACCGACTATTGATCTTGAAAATATATTCAAATAGGAGAAAAATACAATGGATATATAAATATATAGAGGGTAAAATATTTAAATTAGTATTTCGTATGAAATTCTCAAAAGCTTAGAAACATTTAAGATATCTTAAAGTGAGGATGTATTAAAATGAAGAAATGTATAATTATCCCGGATTCTTTTAAAGGGACTTTAACTTCAATGGAGATATGCAAGATAATGAAAGATAGAGTCGCAGAACACTTCCCTTCCTGTGAAACAATCGCTTTGCCAATCGCTGATGGAGGAGAAGGCACAGTAGATAGCTTTTTATATGCATTGAATGCCCAAAAAGTTACCCTGCAAGTAAAGAATGCCTATAATGAGCTTATTGAAGTTTATTATGCAAAGATAGAACATAGAGCATTTATTGAAGTGGCTCAAGTGGTAGGACTTCCACAAGTAGAGGGCAGAAAAAATCCCCTTATAACAACTACTTATGGAGTTGGTGAAATGATCAAACATGCTGTAGAACATGGCTGTACGGATATTATAATTGGACTTGGCGGCAGCTGTACCAATGATGGCGGAACTGGAGCTGCATGTGCACTTGGAACTGTATTTAAGAATAAACAGGGTGAAACATTTCTTCCGACTGGAGGAAGTTTAAAAGATATAGTTTCCATTGACAATAGTCAGACACAAGAACTTCTTAAGAACTGTTCCATTACAGCCATGTGTGATGTTGATAATCCTATGTATGGACAAACTGGAGCAGCTTATATATTCGCACCGCAAAAAGGAGCAGATGAAGATATGGTAAAGGTCCTTGATGAGAATCTAAGAATGCTATCTCAAATTATCTTAAAAGAATTAGGCTTAGATGTATCTAACCTTTCAGGAACTGGTGCAGCTGGCGCCTTTGGAGCTGGTATCGTTGCATTCTTTGGCGGAAAGCTTAAGTCTGGGATTGAAACCATATTAGATGTAGTAAACTTTGATGAAGTGATTAAAGGGGCAGATATGATTTTCACAGGAGAGGGAATGTTTGATAGACAAAGCCTTCATGGGAAAGTAGTAATTGGTGTAGCCTCTAGAGCCAAAAAGCAGAACATCCCTGTAACAGCCATTGTTGGCTCAATAGGTGAAGGAATAGGGGAAGCCTATAATATGGGACTGGGTTCTATATTCAGCATTAATCAAAAAGCCGAAGATTTTTCGGTATCTCGTCATCATAGTAAAGAAAATCTTGAGGCAACTATGGATTCTTTACTAAGATTTTATAAATTACTACATTTTACGGGCTACGGCGCTTCACAAACGCCTTAGCTGTGCGGAGGATGCACTTTTAAACTTTGGCACTTTTAGTGATTTTACTTACAGGAATCCTATCATAATTCCTGTATTTTTTTTTAATAAGTTAAAATGACCTTGAGTTTCCGCTAATTGCATCTGAAAAATGTTTAGATGCTCCCAAAGTGTC
>ENA-UOOI01001081-UOOI01001081.1-fermentation-metagenome-genome-assembly--contig:-NODE-1081-length-30574-cov-63.772896_pt1 | contig 30574 bp, 27 predicted proteins | sample MGYA00245779_ERZ724027 | MGnify/ENA primary metagenome ERZ724027 (study PRJEB28704, sample SAMN03018318) | fermentation metagenome | biome: anthropogenic terrestrial biome; feature: soil...
AACCCGACTGCGTCATCAACGTCGGCGTCTCGGGGCCGGGGGTCGTGCGCGCGGCCCTCGCCAAAGCCGGGGACTGCGACATCACGGCGGTGGCCGACCTGATCAAAAAAACCGCCTTCAAAATCACCCGCATGGGCCAGCTCGTGGCGCAGGAAGCGGCCCGCCGGCTCTGCGTGCCGTTCGGCATCGTCGACCTCTCGCTCGCCCCCACCCCCGCCGTGGGCGACTCCGTCGCCCACATCCTCGAGGAGATGGGCCTGGAATCCTGCGGCGCGCACGGGACCACCGCCGCGCTGGCGATTCTGAACGACGCCGTGAAAAAGGGCGGCATCATGGCCTCTTCCCACGTGGGAGGGCTTTCCGGGGCGTTCATCCCCGTCACGGAGGACGCGGGGATGATCGACGCCGCAAGATGCGGCTCCCTGTCCATCACAAAGCTGGAGGCGATGACCTCGGTGTGCTCCGTCGGCCTCGACATGATCGCGGTTCCGGGCGACACCCCGGCGGAGGTTATCTCCGCGATCATCGCGGATGAGGCGGCCATCGGCATGGTCAACAGCAAAACCACCGCGGTCCGCCTGATCCCGGCCATCGGCAAAAAGGCGGGCGACGAGCTGAATTTCGGCGGGCTTCTGGGCGGCGGCCCCGTGATGGAGGTCAGCCGCTATTCCCCGCTGAAATTTATCCGGCGCGGCGGGCGCATCCCCGCCCCGATGCAAAGCCTGAAAAACTGACCGGCGCGCCCAATTTAAGAAATCGTTTCTCTTCTTTTTTTGCCTATCATCCACAAAAAGCGACGGGATTTGAAAAAGAATTATTGTGTCACAAAGAGCGTTTTCCTTTTCTATTTTGTTGTAAAATTATGACAGGCGCGTTATAATGAGGTACATCAGAATAACGAAAACAACTTTAAAAAGAAATCAAAAAAGGAATCCTGACGATTCCGATCAAGGCCAAGGGAGGTGCGGTTCCAATATGCAGGACATGCTGAAAAAAATAGTAGAGATGGATCAGCAGGCCAGAAAGATCACAGACGCCGCGCAGCTGGAGAAAATCGACTCTGAGAAGGAAGTTTCCAAAAAGCGGGAGGAAATCCGCGAGCAGTATTTAGCCAGGGCAAGGCACCGGATCAAGATCAACCGTCCGCTGGAGCAGAAAGCTGCCGAGGAGGACTGGGAAAAAGCGAAAAAGAGAAACGAGGCCCTCGCAAAGGAAATGGATGAGCTGTACGCGCAAAAGGGCGGGGAATGGATCGACGCCATCGTTGCGAAAGTGATAGGAGAGTGATTCCGTGCTTTCCAATTTTTCGTCCAACGTCATTCTGGCGAAAGCGCGCGCCATGTACGGCAGGCGCCTGACCAAAAAAAATTACAGCGACCTTCTGAACTGCCAGAGCGTATCCGAAATCGCGCGTTACCTCGTCAACAATACGGACTATGCGAAAATCCTTTCGGGCATCAACGACCGCGACATCTACCGCGGCCAGCTGGAAAACCTTCTGAAGCAGAAGCTGTTCGAGGACTCGGCCATCCTGTGCCGGTATGAATTTTCGGTGGGGGACATTTTTTCGGGCTACCTGCTGCAGCGCAGCGAGATCGAGCAGATCCTGAACGTCCTGCTCCACCTGACCGCGGGGATGCCCTCGGAATATCTTTTTTCCATGCCGATGTTTCTGACGAACCGTTCGCGCATCAACCTGGTTTCGCTTTCGGATGCAAAAAGCTTCGACGACATCCTGAACGCCCTGGGCGGCACGCCGTACCGCGCGCTGCTGGAGCCGTTGCGCCCGCAGGCCGGGATGCCGCTGGATTACAAGGCGGTGGAAAACGCGCTGTACACCCACCTTTACGGCGGGGTGTACGAGATCATCCGCCGCCGGACCCACGGCGAGGCCAAAAAACAGCTTCTGGAAATATTCGACACCTTTCTGGATCTGACCAATTATATCCGGATCATACGCCTGAAGACCTATTTCCATTCGGGCTACGATTTCATCCGGAACTCGCTGCTCCCCTTCGGGACGCTGCGGGAAAACCAGATCAACGACCTGATCGCCGCGCAGGGCACGCCCCAGATCCGGCAGGCCATGGAGCAGACTTCCGTTGGGAAGCGCACCAGGAATATCCAGCACAATTTCACCGACCAGATTTCGTCGCGCGCCATCTACCATGTCTGCCGGCACAGCATCCACTTTTCCAGCCGGCCGTCGGTGGTGATGCTTTCTTATATCTTCCTGACGCAGCTTGAATTGATGGACATCATCAATATTGTCGAGGGAATCCGTTACAAGCTTCCGGCAAATGAAATCAAGAAACTGCTGACGTTTGCCGACTTTTAAGGAAAGGGGTAACTGTTTTTGGCCGTCCAGAAAATCAAAATGACGAGTATCATCGGAAGGATGACGGAGCTTGACCAGGTGACGGAAATCTGCGGCGAGTCTGAATTCTTTCATCCCGACAACGCCCTGTCGTTTTATTCCGACACTTCCCAGTTTACACCGCTGAGCGAGGAGAACCCTTATGCGGAGCCCCTGCAGCGGCTGGTCGAATCCACGGCGAAAGTAAAACGGAAACTGGATTTTGTCCCGCGGAAACCCGGAAAAGAGGATCAGCCCGCCCCAAAGGACGAAGAGCTGATCACCTATGCGAACCGGTTCGCCGACGAGATGGAGGACTACCGCCGCGGCCGTGAGAAATCGAAGAAAACCATTCAGGAACTGACCCGGTCGATGGAGGATATCTCCCATTTCACGGGGCTGGAGCTGGACTTGGATGAGATCCGGAAATGCGCCTACATCAAGGTGCGTTTCGGCAGCCTGCCGAAGGAAAGCTATGAAAAGCTGGATTTCTACAATGAAAATCCCTACGTCATCTTCTTCCCCAGCAGCCACGACGAAACGCAGTACTGGGGGGTCTATTTCGCCCCGATCGATCAGGCGGCGGAGGTGGACCGCATCTTTTCCAGCCTGTACTTCAAGCGCGTGAAGCTCGCGAATTACAAGGGCAGCCCGGAAACCGCCCTGAAGCAGATGGAGGAGGAGCGCAACGCCGAGGGCAAAAGGATTCAGGAAGCCGATTCCCGGTTCAGCGCGCAGTGGAAAAAGGAAAGAAGCCGCTGCTGCGAGATTTACAGCCGCCTGACGGAACGGAGCGTCTACTTCGGCATCCGCCGTTACGCCGCCCGCTACAACGACAGCTTTATCCTGACCGGCTGGATCCCGGCGGACAGCGAGGAAAAATTCAAGACCTCGCTCGACCCGCTCCAATCGGTGGAATACACGTTTGAAAACGCGGAGGACAATCTGAACCATTCCCCACCGGTTCGGCTGAAAAACAAAAAGCTGTTCCGGCCGTTTGAATATTTCATCGACATGTACGGCCTGCCCTCCTACGACGAGGTCGACCCCACGCCGTTTGTCGCAATCACCTACATCCTTCTGTTCGGCATCATGTTCGCCGATCTGGGACAGGGCCTCGTTGTTTCCCTGCTCGGGCACTGGATGTGGAAAAAGAAAAAAATGAAGCTCGGCAGAATCCTGATTCCGTGCGGCATCTGCTCCGCGGTTTTCGGGACGGTGTTCGGCTCCTTTTTCGGCTTCGAGCATGCGCTCGATCCGCTCTACCGCGGTATGTTCGGCCTGAGCAAAAAGCCGTTCGAGGTCATGGAGCCGGTCACGACGAACCTCATCATTTATTCCGCCATCGCCATCGGCCTTGCGCTCGTCATGATCGCGATGCTGATCAACATCTATTCCAGCCTGCGGCGAAAACATTACGAGAACGCCCTGTTCGGCCCCAACGGGGCCGCGGGCCTCGTCTTTTACGGCTCGCTGGTGTTCGGGTTCGGCGGAAAGGCCGCGTTCGGCTGGGATATTGTGAACACCCCTTACATCATCTGCCTGGTGGTGATCCCGCTGGTGCTGATCTTCTTCCGGGAGGTTCTGGGCGGCCTGATGGAAAAACGCCCGAATTGGAAGCCTGAAAGCTGGGGCGAATACATCATGCAGAACTTTTTCGAGACCTTCGAATTCCTGCTGAGCTACATGACGAACACGATGTCTTTCCTTCGTGTCGGCGCTTTCGTCCTGGTGCACGCCGGCATGATGCTGGTCGTGTTCACGCTGGCCGAAATGATGGGCGGAATCGGCTATGTGCTGGCCGTTCTCATCGGGAACGTCTTTGTTATGGCTCTGGAAGGTTTGCTTGTCGGGATTCAGGTGCTGAGGCTGGAATTCTATGAAATGTTCAGCCGCTTCTTCGAGGGCGAAGGCCGCGCGTTCCAGCCGGTGATTGCCCGGGAGGAAGCCCAGTGACCCGTGTTCCGCCAATTCATATATGACAAAAAGTTTATCTGGAGGTAAATATTATGAACAACGCATTTCTCTTTTTCCCCGTCATCGCTCTCGCGGTATCGGTCCTTGTGTCTGTAAGGGCGGTTAAAAAAGGCAAGAGCGCGAAAAAGGCTTTTGCCACCCAGCTTCTGACCTTCCTCGCCATCTGCGCCGTCTCGTTTGCAGCCCCGGTGGCCGTGCACGCCGCGACGGCCGGCACGGCGGCCGCTTCCGACGGCGGCCTCGGCATGGGCCTTCTCGCGGCCGCGCTTTCCACCGGCCTCGGCGGAATCGGCGGAGGCATCGCCGTTGCGGCGGCTTCCCCCGCGGCGATCGGCGCGACATCCGAAGACCCCAAGGCGTTCGGCAAGGCGCTGATCTTCGTCGCTCTGGGCGAAGGAATCGCGCTGTACGGCCTTCTGATGTCCATCCTGATCCTGAACAAGATTTGACCTTCTCGAACAGAAAGCAGGTGATCTGTTTATGCGCTTTTATCTGATCAGCGACAACACCGACACTCTGGTGGGGATGCGTCTGGCCGGGATCCCCGGCATTCTGGTGCACGAGGCCGCCGAAGTCCGAAAAGCCCTGAACGACGCGGCCGAAATGCAGGATGTCGCCGTGATTCTGATCACGGAACGCCTGCTGGCCCTTTGCCCCGAGCTTGTCTACGACCTGAAGCTGAACCGCAAGCGTCCGCTGATCGTCGAAATACCCGACCGGCACGGCAACGGCCGTACCAAGGATTCCATTACCCGCTATGTCCGCGAGGCAATCGGAGTGAAAATTTAGCCGCCAATGCGGTGAACGGGGGTTTGAATGATGGCTTCTGTCAACAATGAAAAAATCAATAAATTCAATCTTGCGATCAACCACTACGCCCAGGAACAGCGTGAAAAAATCGAAAAGGAAATTGCCGAATACAAGCGGCGCGAGCTGGAAGAGGCCGAGCGCGAGGTCCTGAACGAGGCTTACCGCATGATCCAGAAGGAAATGGCGACGATGCGCGACGGCATCACGCGGGAAAGGGCGCACCGGGAAATGGCTGCCAGAAAGGAACTTCTGGAGAAGCGCGGGAAAATCACCGAAACGGTATTCCAGAAGGCCGCCGAACGGCTCCGCAGCTTTACCGAAACGGAAAAATACGCGGCCCTGCTCCAGAAATTCGCGCGAAATCTGTCCGGGATTCTGCCGGATACCGGAACGGTGCTGTGCCTGAGGCCCGACGACCTGAAATACGGCGAGCTGTTGAAAAAGGCGTTCGGCGGCGAATGCACCGTGCAGGCCGACAGGGAAATCTCCATCGGCGGCATCAGGGCCTATCACACCGGCAGGGGCATTATGGCGGATGAGACGCTCGATACCATGCTCGAAGCCCAGCGCGGCTGGTTTGAAGAGACTTCGGGGATGGCTGTGGTCTGAGCCGTAATACCTATTTGTATCGGAGATGATTGAATGGAAAACGAAAACGTAATATACGGTATTAACGGGCCTGTCGTCACCGTAAGGAATTCCCGCAGCTTTTCCATGATGGAAATGGTCTTTGTCGGAAACGAACGCCTGGTGGGCGAGGTGATCGGCATCACCGACAAAATAACCACGATCCAGGTTTACGAGGAAACGACGGGCCTGCGCCCGGGCGAGCCGGTGTACGGGACCGGAAGCCCCATGAACGTGACCCTCGGCCCCGGCATCATGGACAATATTTTCGACGGCATCGAGCGCCCGCTGAAAAAAATCGCCGAGGCGACGAACTCCGCCTTTATTTCGCGCGGAAGCAACGTCCCGCCGCTCGACCCGGACCAGCTCTGGGATGTCACCGTCACGGTGAAGCCGGGCGACAGGCTCGGCGGCGGAGACGTCTACGCCGAATGCCCGGAAACGGCGATCATCCGCCACAAGTGCATGGTGCCCCCGAATCTTTCCGGCGTCGTGGAAAAGACGAGCCCCAACGGGAAATACAAAGTGAACGACACCGTCGTGGAGTTGAAGGACCGGAACGGCGGGCTTCACAAGCTGACCCTCTGCCAGAGATGGCCGATCCGCACGCCGCGCCCGGTGAAGGAACGCCTTCAGCCCACCACGCCCCTGATCACGGGCCAGCGCGTCATCGACACGCTGTTCCCCATCGCGAAGGGCGGCACCGCGGCGATCCCGGGCGGGTTCGGCAGCGGAAAGACCATGACGCAGCACCAGCTTGCCAAATGGTGCGACGCCGACATCATCGTCTACGTCGGCTGCGGGGAGCGCGGCAACGAAATGTCGCAGGTGCTGCAGGAATTTTCCGAGCTGATCGACCCGAAATCCGGCCGGCCGATGACCGACCGCACCGCGCTGATCGCCAACACCTCGAACATGCCCGTCGCGGCGCGCGAAGCGTCCATCTACACCGGCATCACGCTGGCCGAGTATTACCGCGACATGGGCTACGACGTGGCGATCATGGCGGACTCCACCTCGCGCTGGGCGGAAGCCCTGCGCGAGATTTCCGGCCGCTTGGAGGAGATGCCCGCGGAGGAAGGCTTCCCGGCATATCTGCCGTCGCGCCTCGCCGAATTCTACGAGCGCGCCGGCCTCGTGAACAACCTGAACGGCACGGACGGCTCGGTCACCATCATCGGCGCGGTATCCCCCGCCGGGGCGGATTTCTCGGAGCCCGTCACCCAGAACACCAAGCGCTTCACGCGCTGCTTCTGGGCGCTGGACAAAAGCCTCGCCTACGCGAGGCATTACCCCGCCATCAACTGGATGACGAGCTACAGCGAATATTTTGCCGACCTTGACCCGTGGTTCGCCAAAAACGCCGGAGAGGATTTCATCCAGTACCGCAGGCAGATCAACGGCATCCTTCAGGAAGAGAACAAGCTGATGGAGATCGTCAAGCTGATCGGCTCCGACGTCCTGCCGGACGACCAGAAGCTCATCATCGAGATCGCGCGCGTCATCCGCGTGGGATTCCTGCAGCAGAACGCGTTCCACGCGGAGGACACCTATGTGCCGCTGGAAAAGCAGAAGCTGATGATGAAGGTGATCCTGTACCTGTACAACAAGGCGAAACAGCTCGTGTCGGCTTCCGTCCCCATTTCCGGCATTGTGCAGTCCGGCCTGTTCGACAAGCTGGTCAAGATGAAATACGACGTTCCGAACGACAAGCTGGAACTGTTTGACGACTACATTGCAGAAATTGATAAAACCGTGGCCGACATTCTGAACTCCTGAAGAAGCCACGGAGAGAAGGCGGTTTTTTATGATTCTTGATTATATTGGCGTCAAGGAAATCAACGGTTCGCTGATCGTTCTGGATGATGTGGAAAACGCCTCGTTTGAAGAGGTGGTGGACATTCGCCTGGACGACGGGACCATGCGCCAGGGAAGAATTGTCCAGATGGATGGAAATCGCGTCGTGATCCAGGTGTTTGAGGGCACCCGCGGCATCGCGCTGAACAACACCCGCACCAGGCTGCGCGGCCATCCGATGGAGATTCCCCTCTCCCCCGAAATCCTGGGCCGCGTGTTCGACGGCGCCGGCCGCCCCATCGACGGGCTCGGCGACATTTACCCGCAGAAGCGCATGAATGTAAACGGCACCCCGATCAACCCGGTTTCCAGAATTTACCCCGTAAACTACATCAACACCGGCATTTCCAGCATCGACACGCTGATGACCCTGATCCGCGGGCAGAAGCTGCCGATTTTTTCCGGCTCCGGCATGAAGCATAACGAGCTGGCCGTCCAGATCGCGCGGCAGGCGAAGATCACCGACGCGGACAACAGCAACTTCGCCATCGTGTTCGCGGCCATGGGCGTAAAGAACGACGTCGCGGATTATTTCCGCCGCTCGTTCGACGAATCCGGCGTGCTGCAGAAGGTCGTCATGTACATCAACCTTGCGAACGACCCCATCATCGAAAGAATCCTGACGCCCCGCTGCGCGCTGACCACCGCCGAATATCTGGCCTTTGAGCTGAACATGCACATTCTGGTCATCATGACCGACATGACCTCTTACGCCGAGGCGCTGCGCGAATTCAGCTCTTCCAAAGGCGAGATTCCGGGCAGAAAGGGATTCCCGGGCTACCTGTATTCGGACTTCGCGTCCCTTTACGAGCGCGCCGGCATGGTGGAGGGCAAAAAAGGCTCCGTGACGCAGATCCCGATTCTGACCATGCCGAACGACGACGTGACCCACCCGGTGCCCGACCTGACCGGTTACATCACCGAGGGGCAGATCGTTCTGGACCGCTCGCTGGACAGCAACGGCGTCTACCCGCCCGTCGGCGTGCTTCCGTCCCTTTCGCGTCTGATGAAGGACGGAATCGGCGCGGGCTACACGCGCGAGGACCACTCGGCGTTGTCGAACCAGCTGTTCGCCTCTTACGCCAAGGTGATGGACGCGCGTTCGCTGGCTTCGGTCATCGGCGAGGAAGAGCTTTCCTCCATCGACAAAAAATACCTGGAATTCGGGCGGCTGTTCGAACGGCGCTTCATCACCCAGGACCCGAACGACAACCGCTCCATCGAACAGAGCCTGGACCTGGGCTGGCAGATCCTTTCCACCCTGCCCCGCAGCGAGCTGGACCGCGTCGACGACGCGATCCTGAACAAATACTACGTCCCGGACGTCCAGAACGCCGGGGACACCTTCCGCCAGCTGGATGACGAAAAGGACGGCGCCGGGGAAACGGCGGAAGGAAAAGAAGAAGCAAAAGAACCGGCGGAACATGACGAGAAATAAGCGAGGTGAGCGGCGTTGAGCGAACAGATCGTACCAACCAAAGGAAATCTTCTCTCCGTGAAAAAATCGCTGGATCTTGCCCGCACCGGCTTTGAACTGCTGGACCGCAAGCGCAATATTCTGATCCGTGAAATGATGTCCCTGATCGACCGGGCATCCAAAATTCAGGACAAGATCGACCGGACGTATGAGGAAGCCTATGCCGCCCTGCAGATCGCCAACATCACGCTGGGCGTCTGCGACAAGATCGCGGAAACCGTTCCGCTGGACGACAACCTGAACGTGGCTTACCGGAGCGTGATGGGCGTGGAGATCCCGATGGTTTCCCTGGAGCCGACCCCCGTCACCATCCCTTACGGGCTGGCCGGGACGAACACCATGATGGACAACGCGTACCTGAAATTCCGCGAGGTCAAAATCCTGACGGCGGAGCTGGCGGAAGTGGAAAACAGCGTCTACCGCCTTGCGGATGCCGTCAAGAAGACCCAGAAGCGGGCGAACGCACTGAAAAACATCATGATCCCCCGTTTCGAGCAGACCGTGAAATTCATTTCCGACGCTTTGGAGGAGAAGGACCGCGAGGAATTCTCCCGCCTGAAGGTCATCAAACGTCACAAGATCGCCGGGTGACCATTTCCCCCTGAAGAAACGGAAAAAAGAAGAATGAAACCACACCCCTTTTGCCGGCGGCACATGTGCCGAAACGGCGGGAGAGGGTGTTTTTCTATGCAAAAAATCCGCGGCGGCGAGTCCGAAAAAACGTGCTGCTTTCCCCGGCAGATGCGCGGCAAATCGGAGCCGCGCATAAATTCCTTTCATCTGTCCAAAATAACACTGACGGAAAAAACGTTGAAAGGAAGAATCTCCATGGATATCATCGCAATGATTTTACTGATCATCGGCGGAATCAACTGGGGCTCAATCGGAATTTTCCAGTTCGACATCATTGCCTGGGCGTTCGGCAGCCAGGCGGAAATCATCAGCCGGATCATCTATACCCTGGTGGGCCTTTCCGCAATCTGGTGCATCTCCCTGCTGTTCCGGGACAACGATATCGTGGAAAGGCACGGCGCCGCCGAAAGCCCCCACCATTGATTCCAGCCGCCCGGGCCTTTTTGGGCCGGGCGGAATTTCCCTCTCCCCTTCGGATGAAAAAAGGCAGACAGCAAAACGCTGCCTGCCTTTTTGATCGTTTCAAAGCTTTTTCCGGGAACCGGCGTCAGAGCGCCTCCACGATCGCTTTGGTGTCGCGCGCGATGACCAGTTCTTCGTTCGTGGGGATCACGAACACCTGCACGCGGGAATCGGGCGCGGAAATTTTCCCGCCCCTGCCGTGCAGCATCTGCCGATTCAGCTCCTCGGAGACCTTGACCCCGAGATAGGTCAGCCCGTCGCAGACATTCTGGCGGTGGTGCCACTGGTTCTCCCCCAGGCCGGCGGTGAAAACGATGGCGTCGCATCCGTTCATCGCCGCGGCGTACGCGCCGATGAACTTCTGAATCTGGTAAACGAGCATCTCGTGCGCCAGGATCGCCCTGGGCTCCCCTTTTTCCTCGGCGGCCGTCACGTCGCGGTCGTCGCTCGAGATGCCGGAGATTCCCAGAAGGCCGGATTTCTTGTTCAGAACGTCGCTCATTTCCTCGGGGGAAAGGTGTTCCTTCTCCTCGATAAAGGTCACGACGGAAGGATCCAGCGTACCGGTGCGGGTGCCCATCATAAAGCCGTCCAGCGGGGTAAGGCCCATGCTGGTGTCGATGACCTTGCCGTCCTTGATGGCGGCGATGGAGGAGCCGTTGCCCAGATGGCACGTAATCATCTTGATTTCGCTCAGCGGTTTTCCCATCAGCTCGGCGCATTTCTGGCTGACATAGCGGTGGGACGTGCCGTGGAACCCGTAGCGGCGGATATGGTACTTCTCGTAATATTCATACGGAATGGCAAACATATAGGCCTTCTGCGGCATGGTGGAATGGAACGCGGTGTCGAACACGGCAACCTCCGGAACCTTGCCGAAGACCTTCCGGCAGGCGCGGATTCCCTCGACGCAGGCGCTGTTGTGAAGCGGCGCCAGAGGGATCAGCTTTTCGACCGCGGCGATCACCTCGTCGTCGATCAGGACGGACTTGCTGAACCGCGCGCCGCCCTGAACGATGCGGTGTCCGATCGCGGAAACCTCGGACAGGTCCTTGATGACCCCGACCTGAGAATCCACAAGGGCCTGTGTGACCTGCCGAAACGCCTCGGTATGGTCCTTCATTTCCACCGAAAGCTTCTTTTCGCGTCCGTCCGCTGTCTTGTATCCGAAAATGCCTCCGCCGATTCCAATGCGCTCGCAGTTGCCCTTTGCGAGGACCTTTTCGCTTTCCATATCAATCAGCTGATATTTCAAGGATGAGCTGCCGGCATTGATGACCAGAATCTTCATCAAACTTCCTCCTAAAATTTCTGTGTAATCTTCCAAAATACGGAAAAAACGGCTTGAAACCGTCGTAATAAAGCCATATTATATAATAGTACAATCTAAAAGTAATTTCAAGGAGTTTTTGCGGTATGGTGGGAAAACCGCTGATTGCGGGAATCGTCGCGGAATTCAATCCGCTGCATTCGGGACACGCCTCCCTGATCCGGAAGGTGCGGGAAGCCGGGTGCGACGCCGTCATCGTGGTGATGAGCGGGAATTTCGTGCAGCGCGGGGAACCCGCCCTCTTTTATAAATGGCCGCGGGCGCGGGCCGCGCTTGCGTGTGGGGCGGACCTTGTCCTGGAGCTTCCCCTGCCGTGGGCCGCGGCGGGCGCGGAGCGCTTCGCGCTGGGCGCGGTTTCCATCCTGTCGGCGCTCGGGTGCGTCGGGGCGCTCGCCTTCGGCAGCGAAAACGGGGACGCCGCCGGGCTTCAGCGGGCGGCAAAGGCTGTGTGCTCGCCCGCCCTGCGGCCGCTGCTGCGGAAAAAGCTCGCTTCCGGCATCCCGTTCGCCGCAGCCCGCGAAGACGCCGTGCGGGAGCTGTTCGGCGGCGAAACGGCAGACCTGCTGCGGGAGCCGAACAACATCCTCGGCATCGAGTACTGCAAGGCGCTGGACCGGCTCGGCTCCCCCATTCGCCCGCTCGCCTTTCTGCGCAGCGGAAGCCCGCACGACGCCGGGGGCGCGCCGGACGAAGGGGAATTCGCGTCCTCCTCCCAGATCCGGGAACTGATCCTGAACGGCAGGCCGTTTTCCCGCCTGGTGCCGCCCGAAGCCGGGGAAATTTACCGGCAGGAAATGGACGCGGGGCGCGCGCCCGCCCTCCTGAAACGCGCGGAAACGGCCGTTCTGGCAAAGATGCGCTGTATGAGCCGCGGGGATTTCCGGAACCTTCCGGACGTCAGCGAAGGGCTGGAAAACAGAATCTACGAAAGCGCGCGCGCCGCGGTTTCCCTGGAAGACCTGTACGCGCGCATCAAATCGAAGCGATACCCCCTCGCGCGGGTGCGCAGGATCGTGCTTTCGGCTTTCCTCGGCCTTACGGCGGATTTTCCCCGCCTGCCCCCCTACCTTCGGCTGCTCGGTTTCAGCGAAAAAGGGCGGCGGATTTTGAATACGGCGAAGAAAACAGCGTCGCTGCCAATTGCAGCCAACGTTTCTGACATTTTATCTCTTGACAAAACGGCGGACAATGTGTTTGAATTAGAGAACAGGGCGACGGACCTATATTCGCTTTGTACGCCCTGCGCAGAGCCGTGCGGATTGGAAATGACATGTGCCTGCTGGGAAAGGAAGTATCTTTTTGGCTATTCAGATAAAAGAAACAAGCTATAAGAATTATGGCAGATGCGTGCAGATCACCAACGGGATCATCGAGGTGATGGTCACGATCGACGTTGGCCCGCGCATCATCTTCTTCGGCTTTGTCAACGGCGAAAACGTCTTTTATAACGATCTGGACCGCAACGTCAGCTTCAGCGGAGAAGAATTCGACGAGCTGTACGGCAAAGGGCAGAAGGCGCTGATGTACGGCGGGCACCGGCTGTGGCTGAGCCCGGAAAGCTACCCCGGCACCTATTACCCCGACAACGAGCCGGTGGTTTACGGGATTCTGCCCGACGGGGTGAGCTTTACCCCGCCGAAGCAGAAGCACAACAGCATGCAGCTCGGCTTCGAGGTGATGATGAACGAGAACGCCTCGGACATCATGGTGGTGCACAGCGCGAAGAACTGCGCCAAGGAAACCCAGACCCTTGCCCTCTGGGCGGTTTCGATGATGGCCCCGAACGGGCTGGAGATCATCCCGCAGACGAAAGAAAAAGGCAGCGGGCTTCTGCCGAACCGCTCCCTGATCTTCTGGCCCTACTCCAGGATCGGCGACCCCCGCGTCTTCTTCGGGGAAAAATTCATCACGATCCGCCACGACCCCGCCTGCGAAGAACCGTATAAATTCGGGCTGAACAATCTTTCCGGCTGGGCGGCTTATGTGCGGCAGAACACCGCGCTGGTGCGGCATTTCGTCCACAACGTCCATGCGGCTTACCCCGATATGGGCGCCTCGTATGAAACCTATTTCTGCAAGGATTACGCGGAAATGGAAACGCTCAGCCCCCTCTACCATATCGAGCCCGGGGAATCGGTGCGCCACGTGGAAAACCTGACCCTGTTCCGGATCGACAATATCCCGGACGCCCGGAATGAACAGAAGCTGGAAGAATTCATCGGAAACCTTCAATGAGGATTCGGGTCCCCCGCCGAAGCGGGGGATTTTTTTGTTCCAAAACACCCTCCGCGGGCCCTGCGGAGAAAAAATGCCGGGACAGCCTCCCCGCGCTCAGCACGTTTCCGCATGAAAAAACAGCGCCCGGCAAAAATCAGCCGGGCGCCACTTTATTTTCGATTGATAAAAAGCTTATTGTACCGTCACCGTGCAGATCCGCACCGGCGTCTGGCTTCCCACTCTGACATAGACCCCCGCGGTCCCGCTTCCGGAAGCGGTGATCTGATAGAGCCATTTGCCGCCCGATTTCGCGTAGGTCACCGACTGAATCACGCTGTTGTTCCCCGTGCAGAAGCTGATGTCCGACGAGCTGGACGCGACCTGAACGGCGAACTGATAGGCCTGCCCTTTTTTCAGCGAGATGGCCGAAGGCGTATCGGACACATAAGAGACCGGCGGTTGATACGCAGTCACCGCGTTGAACGAAACCGAGGCCCCGGTCACGCGCGATGTGGTCGTGATGGTCGACTGGCCGCCCTTGCCCAGGTTCGTGATGCGGAACAGGAACCCATCCGAGACCTGCTTGACGTAGGATACCTGAACGGCCTGCGGGTTGGACGATCTCACGTTCGGAACGACCCCGTCGGCGGTCGTGATCCTGTAAAAATAATCGCGGTTGGCGCCGAACGTATAGGTCCCCGTCGTGCTGCTTTTGAACACGGTACGGTCGGTCGGCTTCGGCGGCTCGGGAGTGGAGCCGGATGTCCCCGCGTAATCGAAATAGCTGTAGTCGACGTCACAGGCGCCGCTGACCCCCGGAACCGTTTTCGTCCCGTACTGCCACATGGTGTACGGGCGGCTGAAGTTCGGCCTGCTGACGCCGGTGTTCGCGATCCAGGTGTCATACTGGGAGACCAGCGGGCTGGTCATATGCGCATTGTAGAAATTCACATAGCTGTATACCGCGGTTTTGTATCCGGCGGCCTGAATCGTGCTGCAGAAGGCCTGGATGATCTCTCCCAGCGCGGCGGTGGAAAGCTTGTACTGGGATTTGTCCTCCACATCGTACACGACCGGATAATCCAGGTGACGGCCGTTCAGGATATGAAGGCACATGGCCGCCTCCTGCTTTGCCATGGCCACGCTGGTGGCATAGCTGTAATGATAGGCGCCCGTCTTGATCCCGCTGGCGGTTGCCCCGCTGTAATTCGCCGCAAAGTATGTATCCGTCTGCTGGCTCCAGTTTTCACTGCCGTACCCGGTGCGGATGATCGCGAATTCCACGCCGGAGTTTTTCACCTGAGCCCAGTCGATGGAACCGCGGTGCTGCGAAACGTCGATCCCCTTGATGGCGGCATTGACGGTGCAGGCCGCCGTCGCGCCCGACGGGGATTTCGCGGTGATCACCGCCTGGCCCCAGTTCTGGGCGACCACGGTGCCGTAGGCGTCCACCCGCACGGCGGCGGGATTGCTGGAAGACCAGAGCACATCGGAAGCAGGCGTTGTCCCGCTGTAAGCCGTCAGCGAAAGGATCTCGCCTTTTTTCATGAGCACCGAGGATTCGCTCAGAAGCAAATCCGTCTGATCCACCCCGTCGGCATATGCCGTCGCCGCCAGCGACAGAAGCACCGACAGGATCAGAAACAAGGCCATCAGTCTTTTCTTCAACATTTTACCTCCTGTTTTTCTTTGATTTTGCGCCTGCCCGGTCATCCACTATCAGTTCCCTCCTCGTGTGACCACCGTCAGCGGCGGGTCTTCAGAGGCATCATGGAGTAGAAACAGACAAATTTCCTTCATTTATTATATTTTTTCTCTCAGAATATGTCAAGCTGATGGGCTAAATAATTCCAGCCTTCCATATTTTTCATATCCGGCCGGATCAGCCGTCAACTGGAATATCCCGCACGGCCTGGAGCTTTTGAAATGACATAAAAAAATGCCGAATGAAAATTCGGCATTTTTTTATGGTTCCGGCCGGCGCGGGCGCTTAACCGGCTTTTTCGCTGACCCCCACGTTGGCCTTATATTCCCCGTACGCCCAGACGCTGGAATTGTTTTTCGCGACGAGCGTGACCGGAAACTCGGAATGGCCTGTAAAGCTCTCTTTCCCTGCCATGTCGATCTGTGCGTACACGTCGCCCGGCGCCAGGCCGGCGATCTGCTTTTCCGGCCCGACCACCACCATATCCAGGCTTTTGGTGTAAACCTCCGCCGACTTGCTGGCGGCGAGATTTTTCACCCGGAATTCCGTGACGCTGAGGGTTCTGGTCGCAAACCCCTTCAGGTCCAGCGTCACCTTGGCGGTGTAGACGTTGCTCAGGTTCTTGCAGCCCGGCGGCAGCGTGATGTTCACATCCACCGAGTTACGGGAAGGCGTGAGCTTCGTGAAGTCGATCGCCTCCAGGCTGAGCTCCTTCACATTGGCAAGGGCGTCCTCCGGCCCCGCGATCTCGATGCTCCCCGGCTCCACCGTCTGTTTGATGGAGGACATGGAAAGCCCCAGCGGCTTCCCGGAGAAGCTGGGCTTCAGGTTCACCACCTTGCGCCCCAGCACCAGAATGCTGACATCCACCTTGTTCACGCTCATCTTGATCTTATCGGTGTTCAGCTTTTCCCCGTAAGCATCGTAAAGGACGAGGTTCGTCGTAAAGTTCTTCGTTTCCTTGAGCTCGCCCTTCACGTCGTACTCCGCGCAGACGCGGCTGATTTTCGCGATCTGCGACTCCGGCCCGGAAATGACGACCGAATCCGTGGAAAACGTGGGCGCGCTGACAAAGTAATCGGGGTCTGCCTTATACTTGACCTCATCCTCGATTTTGAAGGTGACCTCCTTATAGACATCCACATTGACGATCAGCGAGCTCGGCTCCACCGAAACGATTTCGTAATCGGCGAGCTGGCCCATCTTCTGCGCCGTCAGGGAAAGCGTGTAATTGTTCGGCTGGGTGATGGAAGGCGCGAGCTGCGCCACCACCTGAAGGTCCGAGGGCTTGATCTTGTTCACGACGATGCTGTTTCCCCGGATGCTCACCTTGGCCTTTTCCACGCTTTGGTCGAACACCTTCAGGCCCTGCTCCTGGCTCGCGTCCGAAAGCTTGATGACGACGGGAACGTCATAGATGACGCGGGGGCGCTCCTGCGTGTTGACCGTGGCCATGACGAACCACAGGATGACCGCGGCAAAAATGGAGAACGCCAGCACAAACCTGTCGTTGTAAAACAGCGCGGAAAAATCAAATTTTTTCACTTTTTTATTTTCCATTCTTTTTCGCCCTCCTGATGGAAGGGATCCTGCTGGTCAGCTTCTCGCCGGGATCCGGGGCGGCCGGCATAATCAGACCTTCCAGTTCGCTGCGCAGCGTCTCGCGCGTATAGTTCCGGGTCAGAACGCCGTTGACCGCAACGGAAATCTGCCCGGTTTCCTCCGACACGACCACGATCACCGCGTCGGAATTTTCGCTCATGCCGATCGCCGCGCGGTGGCGCGTGCCCAGATCGACGCTGACCCTGTCGCTTTTGGTCAGCGGAAGGATGCACCCCGCCGCATGAACCATGCCGTCGCGGATAATCATGGCTCCGTCGTGAAGCGGGGCCTTGTTGAAAAAGATATTGCAGATCAGCGGCGCGGATGGATCGGCGTTGACGATCGTTCCGGTGTCGATGATCTCGCCGAGCTTCGTCTGACGCTCCATCACGATCAGCGCGCCCATCTTCTGTTTCTGCAGGACGGCAGCGGAATCGACCACCGCGTTGATCCCCTTCCTCTGCTTTTCCTGCAGCTCCAGGTCATCCTTGCCGCTGCCGGGAAGGAACCATGTTTTGCTGTTGCGCAGCCCGCCGCGCCCGATCTGCTCCAGCGCGCGGCGCAGCTCCGGCTGAAAGACCACCAGAAGCGCGAACACGCTGAATTGGAAGAAATAGTTGAGAAACGCCCCCAGCATGTGCAGGTGCAGATAATACGACAGCACCCAGCCCGCAAGCAGCACAAAGATCCCCTTGACAAGCTGCCCCGCCCTGGTTTCGCGCACGAGCTTGATTCCGCTGTAGATGATGAGGGATACCAGAATCACGTCGAGCGCGTCGGTGATCTGAAATGATTTTATTAATCCGATCAGTATATTCCATCCGTTGGATATAAAAATCATGTTTTCTTCCTTCCCATAGCGGGCGCTATTTTTACACAAAACTTCATTTTTATTTTACCATATCTCAATAAAGATGCAAACGTTTTATCCCTTATTTGGCTCTAATTTTCATCATATCCAAAATAAACCGGTCAATTTCATTGATATTGCTGAATGCGGACGGGCATACCCGCACCGCTCCCTGCTTCAGGGTGCCCATAAAGCTGTGCGCCGCCGGCGCGCAGTGCAGGCCGGGCCGCACCGCCACGCCCATCCGGTTCAGCCTCTGCCCCACTTCCTCGCTCGAAAGCCCTTCGACGTTGAACGAGAGAACCGGGACAAAATGGAGCGCTTCGGGCCGCTCGGTGTAAAGCCTGACGTCCTCGCGCCGGGACAGCCCGTCGTAAAGCCTTTGCACCAGCTTCATCTCGTGGGAGAAAATGGCCGGAACGCCCTTCTTCGAGACAAACTCGATGCCCGCGCGCAGCCCGGCGACCCCCGGAAGGTTCGGCGTGCCGCTCTCGAGCTGCTCCGGCATCGCGTCGGGCTGGATCAGGGAATCGGATGAGGTCCCCGTTCCCCCTTCGACGATGCTTCTCGGCATGCGGCCGCTTTTTGAGATCAGCAGGCCGGTCCCCATAGGGCCGTAAAGGCCCTTGTGCCCCGCCACGCACAGGTAGTCGAACCCCGCGTCCTGAACGTCGATGGGGACGACGCCCGCGCTCTGCGCGCAGTCGACGGCGATGGGGATCCCGTACTCCCTGCCCAGGGCGGCGATGCGCTCCACCGGAACGCGGATGCCCCAGACGTTGGAGGCCTGGGTGCAGACGATCAGCTTCGTTTCGGGGCGCAGGACGCTGCGGAAATTCGCGACCGTCGCGTCGTTGTCGCCGGGGACGACCTGCGCCTGCGTATAGGTGACGCCGCTCCCGGTCATAGCCTGCATCGGGCGCATGACGGCGTTATGCTCCAGACAGGAAACCACCGCGTGGTCCCCCGGATTCAAAACGCTCTTGATGACCATGTTCAGCGCGAGGGTGCAGTTCAGCGTAAAAGCAACGCATTCCGGCCCGGGGGCGTTAAAAAATTTCGCCGCCGCGGTACGGCAGCGATACATCTCCTCCGCGGCCGCGATGGAAAGCGAGTGCCCGCTGCGGCCCGGGTTCGCCCCCAGATTTCTTTGGGCGTTCGCCATCGCGGAAATCACCTGGGGCGGTTTTGGAAAAGTGGTTGCCGCATTATCCAAATAGATCATACGGCGCCCACTCTTTCCGATCTTCCCAGAATCCGGATTCCGGCCCGGGCCAAAATTTCCTGCGCCTGATCCGCGTCATGAGGCACATATATTCCATAACCGCATCCAAGCCGCTCGCCGGTGCGGGGAGTTCGCTCTACATAAGCCTTAATCCCATATTGGAACAGAAGGTCCCGGCTTTTCATCGCGTAAGTGATGGAACCGAGCAAAATCATAGGCTTGCCCACAAAAGATCACCTCTCTGTTTTTATTACAGAGTATGCGGTTTTCCCGGCTTTTGTTTATAAAATCAGACAAACCCCGAATGCGGAAATTCCCTCGCCGGAGCCGGTAAAGCCGAGTTTTTCCTCCGTGGTGGCCTTTACGCTGACCAGGTCTTCCGAGACGGAACAGGCGCCCGCGAGATTGCGGCGCATCGCGGGAAGAAAAGGCTGAAGCCGGGGGGCCTGCGCCACAATGGTGGAGTCGATGTTCCCGATGCGAAAGCCCTTTTGCCTCACAAGGGCACAGACCCGGGAGAGCAGGACAAGGCTGTCCGCGCCCTGGTATGCGGGGTCCGTATCCGGAAAAAGAGCGCCGATATCGCCCAGCGCGGCGGCGCCCAGCAGAGCATCCGCAATGCAATGGGCCAGCACGTCTGCATCCGAATGGCCGAGCAGCCCTTTTTCAAACGGGATGGAAACGCCGCCCAGAATCAGGGGACGGCCCTCCGCCAGCCGGTGGACGTCGTACCCCTGCCCGATTCTCATATGGAAGCCTCCCTTCTCTTCTTCAGCACCGCCTCGGCGAAAAGGATGTCTTCTTTGGTGGTAAGCTTCAGGTTCTCGCTGTCCCCGGCGCAAAGATGGACCGTGCCGCCGGTATTCTCAATGAGCTGGCAGTCGTCGGTGTAATCCCCCTGCGCCAGCTCCATGGCGTGCAGATATAAAAACCGCTCGAAAACCTGGGGAGTTTGAACGGCCCAAAGCTCCCTGCGCGGCGGGGTTTCCAGAACCATCCCCCTGCGGTCGGCACGCTTGACGGTATCCTTCACGGGCGCCGCAAGCGCGGATGCCCCGTACTGGTAGGCATCGCGGATCACTTCGTCGATCTGCTGCGGGCGCACCAGCGGCCGGGCGCCGTCGTGCACCGCAAAATACGAGGCCCATGGCGAAGCCGCGGCGATTCCGCGGGCCACCGACTGCTGGCGGGTCTCTCCCCCGCGCACGATCTTGGCGACCTTGGTCAGGGAATGCTCCCGCGCCAGCCTCGCGACCGGGCCGAGGTCATCCCGGCGGCAGACCACGACGATCTCCTCCACGCGCTGCGCCCGCTGAAAAGCCAGCAGCGTGCGCGCGATGACCGGAACTCCGCCGAGGGGAATCCATATCTTGGGGATCCGGGCCTCCATCCGCGTCGAATTCCCCGCCGCAACCACGATCGCACAGCAGCGGCGGCTGATTTCTGTCATATCTTCACCGTCTTTCCGAGCAGGATTATTTCTTTTAAAAACGCATTGAACCCATTATAGTATGATTTCCCCGCATTGGCAATTACAATCCTGTTACTTAACAGAGATTTCAGACTCTATTCATATTTTCGCACATTGCCGCCGGATTTCCAGTTTTTTTCAGACGGATGTTGTATTTTTTTTCAGAATGGGATAAGATGAAAGGGTAAGAAAACACGCAGGGAAAGGGTGTAGTTTTTATGAATGAAATGACCGCAAAACATGTTTCCGATTCTCAGGTAGAGCAGATCCAGATCGTACTGAGCAGCCACATCAACGGCGCGGGCCGGCTTTTCGGCGGCCAGCTGGTCGAGTGGATCGACATTGTCGCCGGCGTCGTGGCGCGCAGGCATTCGCACTGCAACACGACGACGGCCTCCATCGACAACCTTCAGTTCAAGGAAGCCGTTCATATGAACAACACGCTTGCCCTGTTCGGAAGAATCACTTATGTGGGGAGGACCTCGATGGAAGTGCGGGTGGACAGCTATGTGGAGAATCTGGATGGTTCCCGCAAGCTGGTGAACACCGCCTATCTGGTGATGGTCGCGCTCGATAAAGACGAGCATCCCACCCCCGTGCCCCGCCTGATTGTGGAAACGGAGCAGGAAAAGGCGGACTGGGCGGCCGGCGAACGCCGCAACACGCTCCGCAAACAGCGCCGGGTGGAACAGTACTGATTTTTTCCGCGCCCGGGAAAATACAGAGGCCGCAGGCCGGTTCAGGAGCATGAACCGGCCTGCGGCCTCTGTATGTCCGGCGGAAATGAATTTTTGCCGGGATGCGTTCAGGAAGCCGGCTCTCCGCTTTCCTGCGCTTTCTCTTTCAGCCTGGAAAGAGTTCCGAAATCGTCTTTTAAATCCAGATACAGCCTGCGGTACAGCTCGTAATAACCCTGGTACCGGCTGTGGTTCCGCAGATCCGGCTGCTGTGTTTTGTCCTTCCGGATGATCTCGCCGCACCCCTGTTCGACCGACGCGTAAATTCCGGCGCCGACGCCCGCCAGAATCGCGGCCCCAAGCGCGGGGCCCTCGTCGGCGCGCAGCGTGCTGACGGGGCACGCATACAGGTCGGCGAGCATCTGGCGCCACACCGCGCTTCTTCCGCCGCCCCCGCACACCATCATGTCGTCGATTTCGACGCCCATGTCGCGGAACACGTCGACGCACTCGAGCTGGGAGTAGGCCACGCCCTCCATCACGGCGCGGATCAGGTGGGCGCGGTTATGGAACCCGGAAAGCCCGAAGAACACGCCCCGGCAGTCCGGGTCCGGATGCGGCGAGCGCTCCCCCATCAGATACGGCAGGTAAATCAGGCCCTCCGATCCGGGCGGGACGGAATCCGCCAGCCGGTCCATCACGACATACGGGTCGACGTTCCGCTTTTCCGCTTCGCGGATCTCTTCGCCGCAGCAGGTATCCCGCAGCCATTTCAGCGACAGCCCCGCCGCCTGGGTGCAGCTCATGATCGTCCATTTTCCGGGGACCGGCGCGCACAGGGTATGCACCCTGCCCTTCAGGTCGATCGAAACCCGGTCCGAAACGGCATAGACGACCCCCGACGTGCCGATCGTCGTAAACGCGCTCCCCGATTTCACGACCCCCGTGCCGACGGCCGCCGCGGCGTTGTCGCCCGCCCCGCCGACCACGACGGTCCCCTCTTTCAGGCCGGTCGCCTGCGCGGCCGCGCGGTGCACCTTTCCCGTGACATCCGCCGATTCGTAGATCCGCGCGAGCAGGGAACGGTCGATCTGAAACGCATGGAGAATCTCATCCGACCAGCACCGCCGCGGGACATCCATCAGCTGCATCCCGGCGGCATCCGAAACCTCGGTCGCAAACTCCCCCGTCAGCATATAACGGATATAATCCTTGGGAAGCAGGATATGCGCGCACTTCTCGTAGATTTCCGGTTCATTGTTTTTTACCCATAAGATTTTCGCCGCCGTGAAGCCCGTCACGGCCGGGTTCGCCGTAATCTCGATCAGCCTTTTCTCCCCGACAAGCCGCTTCATCTGCTCACATTCGGCAGAGGTGCGCTGGTCGCACCAGATGATCGATCTTCTCAGGACGTTCCCCTGCCGGTCCAGCATCACCAGGCCGTGCATCTGCCCGGAAAGCCCGACGCCCTTCACATCCCCGGCGGAGGCCCCGCTCTTCTCCAGCACATACCCGATCCCGCTTCGCGTCGCGTCCCACCAGTCCTGCGGATCCTGCTCCGCCCAGCCGTTGCGCGGCTGATAAAGCGGATACTCCACCGTTTTGGAAACGACGGGATGGCCGAGAAGATCGAAGAGCACTGTTTTTGTCCCCGATGTTCCGATGTCGACTCCGATTAAATACTGCATATTCCCTTCCCCTTTTCTGCTTCAGCTTACTTTGATCACCGCTTTTACGACATCCTGCTTGTTATGGATCACAAAATCAAACGCGCGCGGCGTCTCCTCAAAATCAAATTCATGGGTCACGATCCCGGAAACGTCGATGATTCCTTTCTCGATCGCCTTGATTGCCTGCGGATAAATGTTCCGGTACCGGAACACGGAATGAATGGACGCTTCCTTCGCCATGATCTTTGAAAAGTCGTACTCGACGACGTCCTGCGCCGCCATACCGACCAGAACGATGCGGCCGCCCCGTTTGACTATGTAGGGCGTCTGCGAAATCGTTTTCGCGCTTCCGGCCGTCTCGATCACGACATCGGTCCCGGCGCCTCCGGTTCTGTCCGGAATCGCCTGAACGGGGTCCTCCTCCAGCGCGTTGATCACATGGGTGGCCCCCAGCTTTTTCGCATATTCCAGCCTTTTGGGAAGCACGTCGACCACAAAAAGATCGGTTGCGCCGAACGCCCGGCACGAAAGAAGGGTGACAAGCCCGATGCATCCGGCCCCGAGGATCGTGACCGAGCTTCCGAGGGTAACGCTTCCCTGTTTTGCAGCGTGCATGCCGACGGAGAGAGGCTCGATCAGCGCACCCTCTTTGGTGCTTATTTTGTCCGGAAGCCGGAACGCCATATCCTCCGGAAACGTGATGTAATCCATCAGGCAGCCGTTATAGGGCGGGGTGGCCAGGAACCGCACATCCGGGCACAGGTTATATTTCCCCGATTTGCAGAATTCACACTTGCCGCAGGTGCATCCGGGCTCCAGCGCCACACGGTCGCCGACGTTCAGCGAGGCGACCCCCGGCCCGGTCTGAACGACCGTTCCGGCACATTCATGCCCGAGGATGAAATCCCCATCCACGACAAAACCCCCGATCCTCCCCTGTTCCAGGTAATGGACGTCGGACCCGCAGATTCCAACATACTCAATCTTCAGCAGGATCTCCTTTTCCTTCGGCGACGGCATCGGGATCTCCCTGATCTCCATCCGGTTCAAGCCTGTCATAAAAACCGCTCTGTTCTTCATCGCGAACCTCCATATTCTTTAAGTGGTGTACGAAAATCGAATTTTCGTACACCACAGACGTTTCATGCGGACGGTTTTATTTTCGGCCCTATTTGATGGCTCCCGCCTTCTTGTACATTTCAATGTACTGCTCGACATTGTCCTTGTTGACGAGCGGGGCGTCGATCTTCGTATCGATCTGGGTTTCCGCCCCCGTCAGAAGCTTGTTCGCCGTATCCATGATCTTCGTGGCGAGATCATAGGCGCTCTGCATGCAGGTGGAGGTCATTTTCCCTTCCTGAATCAGCAGGCAGCCCTCCGCGGTGCCATCCACTCCGTAAGCGAGCATCTTGGAAAACTTGGAGTTGTCTTTCACGACCTCGAGCGCGCCGGCGCACATATTGTCGTTCATGGAGATGACGGCGTCGATCTTATCGTTCGACTGCACCCAGTCCTCCATATATTTCATCGCTTCGTCCTTGTTCCAGTTGGCGATCTGCTCCCCGACGATCTTCACATCCGAGCGCTTGTCGAAGAATTCCTTCTGCCAGCTGACGCGGCGCTGATCCGCGTGGAAGTTTCCGGACGGCCCCTTGAGCACAACCACATTCGCGTTCTTCGGCACCTGTTTTACCGCTTCCCGCGCATTGACGGCGGCCTGCTCGTACGGGTCGGCATCCACGGAGGAAGAGCCCTCGATTCCGCTGATCGCGGCGTTCGTCGTAATGGCCTTGATACCGGCCGCGACGATCTTTTCCACATAGGGCCGCTGTGCCTCTCCGTTGTTCGGCTGCACGATGATGCAGTCGAACTTGTTGGTGATCGCGTTTTCGATCATCGTGTTCTCTTTGTCGTCGTTGGCCTCGCCGTCAAAAATCTCCAGCGATATGCTGGGGTATTTCGCCGCTTCATCCTTGACGGAATTCGCAAGCCACGCGGCGAAGGAATCGGACTGTGCCCTCGCGATGTAAGCGACCTTATACTTCTTTTCGGCGCCCGAATTCTGCGCCGCCGCGCCGGCGGACTGCCCGCCCGACGGGCCTGTGGAAGCACATCCCCCCAGCAGGGCGGCTGTGAGCGCCAGAGACAAGATAACCGGGAATTTCTTTTTCATTTTACTCTTCTCCTTTTTAAAAAATATTCTGAACCGACAATATGATAAAAACTGCCTGCAGCATTTTCATTTAAGATAGAATCTGCTTTCTCTCCGCCCACACTCCGAGGCGTGGAAAAGGCAGATCCGGTACGCAATCATAAGCGGAATTGCCGCAGGCAGAAATGCGAAAACCGTTGACCCATCAAACATCCCGCGTGTTTCCCGCCGAAGCCTTCTCCTTTTTTTCGATTTCAGGGTTCTGCTCCGGATTTTCCTCTTCTTCGTGTTCTTTCGTTTCTTCCCGCCTGCCTTTTCCTTTCTTTCCTCCCTGATTTTCAATGCTGCCGAGCCGGCTGTTCGTTTTGCGGGTCTTTGCCCAGATGTCGTAGATGACCGCGATCGCGATGATGAAGCCGCGCACGATCTGCTGCAGATAGGAATCCACGCCCTTCAGATTCATGATATTGTCCAGGAACCCGACGATGAACGCGCCGGCGAGCGTGCCGGGCGCGGTGCCGACGCCGCCGGAGAAGCTGGTTCCGCCGATGATCGCGGCCGTCAGCGCCTGGGTTTCATAATCCTTCGCACCGTTCGGGAGCCCGGCGTTGACGCGGGACATAAAAATGATCCCAGCGATGCCGACCAGCAGGCCGTTCAGAAGGAACGCCTTGTATTTCACGCGGGCCACATTGATTCCGGAAGCGACCGCGGCCTCTTCGTTTCCGCCGATCGCGTAAAGGGAGCGCCCGAACCGGGTGTGCCTCAAGGTGTACCAGGTGATGACCGTGATGACGATCAGAAAGATGATCGGGGTGGGAAGCCCGTATACACTGCCCTGCCCTATCTTTGTAAATTTCCCGAGCTGAAGGATGTTCTGGCCTTTCGTAAAAAGCAGGGCCGCGCCGCGCGCCATGGCCTGCATGGCCAGGGTGGCGATAAAAGCGGGCGCCTTGAACGTCGTGACCATGACGGCGTTGAGCAGGTTGCAGAACAGGCTGACCAGTATGCCGACCAGAAACGCCACCAGAATGGAATTCGTCGCCTTGAACGCGCTGACCGCGAGCACGCCCGAAAACGCCAGAACCGCCCCGGACGACAGGTCGAGCATCCCGCTGATGATCAGAATGGTCTCACCGAACGCGAGAATCGTCGTGACGGCGAGCTGCCTGGAAATATTGGTCAGGTTCGTCGCGGAAAGAAAATTCGGGCTTGCAAACGAACAGATTAAAAACAGTGCAAATACCGCGAGAAAAATGCTGTATTTTTTCTTGACCGCGGACCAGATACGATTTTCGCCATATGTACTTGTTTGCATTTACTCCACCTCATCCTTTAAAACGCCCGTTGCGTATTTCATAATCAGCTCCTGGGAAAACGAACCGCGTTCGATCTCCCCGGCAATCCTGCCCTGATTCATGATATAGATGCGGTCGCACATCCCGATCAGCTCCGGCAGTTCCGAAGAGACCATCAGAACCGCTTTGCGCTCCCGAACCAGACCGGTGATCAGCTTATAGATCTCGTATTTCGCGCCCACGTCGATTCCCCTTGTGGGTTCATCCAGAATCAGAATATCCGGATTGCAGATCATCCATTTTGCAAGGACGATTTTCTGCTGATTTCCACCGCTCAGCGACTCGATCGGGGTTTCCAGCGAAGGGGTCTTCACCCTCAGCTTTCCGAAAATGTCCTGAACCATTTTGTGCTCTTTGTTTTTGTGCAGCCTGCCGTGGTAAAAAATCGATTTCAAATTGGAAAGCGTCGTGTTTTCCTCGACGCTTCTGATCGGAATGATCCCGAACCTTCTGCGGTCCTCCGACAGCATGACCATTTTATTCCGGATGCTGTCCCTGACGTTTTTAATCTGCACCGGCTTTCCCCTGATCTTCACCGTTCCGGAGGAAACGGGATCCAGCCCGAACAGGGAACGCATGACTTCCGTTCTTCCCGCGCCCATCAGCCCCGCGAAACCGACGATCTCCCCCTCGTTCAGATGAAAGCCAACGTCCCGGAAGACGCCGTTCCGGGTAAGATTTTCCACATCGAGAAGTCGTTCTCCGATCGGCACCTTTTCTTTCGGGTAATTGCTGGACAGCTTTCTTCCCACCATCAGGGTAATGACCGCATCGATATCGAGCTCCTCCTTCGGCTTGGAAGCCACCACGGCCCCGTCGCGCAGAATCGTAATGTCATCCGCGATCTGAAAGACCTCGTCGAGCTTGTGGGAGATGTAAATGATCGAGACCCCGCGTTTTTTCAATTCCCTGATCTTTTCAAAAAGGAGCTTCACTTCCCGGTTGGTAATCGCGGAAGTGGGTTCATCCATGATGATGATCTGCGAATCGCGGGAAACGGCCTTGATGATTTCCAGCATCTGAATGTCCGAAACCGTCAGATATTTCAGCGGCATATCCGGCGGGTAGGAAAGATTTTCGGATTTCAGCAGTTCCAGCGTGCGCTTTCTGATTTCCGCCCAGTCCACCTTCTTCAGCCGGCTGACCGGCCAGTTTGCCAAAAACAGATTCTCCTCCACCGTCATTTCGGGGACGTAGTTCATTTCCTGAAAAATCATGGAAATCCCCAGGCTTCGCGCCTGAATGGGGTTCGCGATTTTTACCGGCTTTTCGTCGATGAAAATCTGTCCCGCATCCGGCTGATAAATTCCGTTGATGATTTTCATCAGCGTCGATTTTCCGGCCCCGTTCTCCCCGCACAAGACGTGCACGGTCCCTTTTCTGACCGCAAAATCGATCTGATCCAGCGCTTTTACGCCGGGGAAGGACTTTTCGATCTTGGATGCCCTCAGTTTAATGATTGGTTCCATACCATACCTCCCGGAATCATGACCTTTCGTCTATTTCCGACATGATAATTATTTCTCAAACTTTAAGTAATTATTTTATACTAAGTCTTTTGTAAAAATTATTTAATAAGATAATAGCACTTTTTTATTCAAAGTCAATATAAAAATAAAACATTCCTTAATTTTTTTATATTATTGTCAAAACTATCTAAAACGTGCCGACCGGTTTAGCTATTTAGACAAAAAAGAAGACCGGTCCTTATAGAACCGATCTTCTTTGCCCAACAGAATTTCATCCTTAAATATTGTCAATGAACTTTTTGATGTGCATCAGCGCCGCACCCACGGCGATGGACTCCAGCTTATAGCTGCACGGCTTCAGATAGGAGCCATCCACTTCAAACGTATTGCGTTTTGCGACCATATCCCGAATGACGTCGATATATTCGTCAATGTAGCTCCCCACATATCCCCCGAGAATGACATTGCAGTCAAACAGCATTCTCAGGTTATTGATAGTGAGGGCTAGGTGATAGAGGTATTCCTTCCAGATTTCCGTCTGGGGTTCGCTTCCGGCGCGCAGCAGGGAGAAGAATTCCGAAATGTTTCCATGGGAGCTTTCCGACAGAATCCGGGCAGAGCAGTAGGCATCCACACATCCTTTCTGCCCGCAATAGCACTGCTTCCCCTCCGGGACGATGATCATATGGCCGAACTCCCCGCTCCGCTGGTTTTCCCCGAAATAAAGATTGTTGTCGATCAGGATCGAGCCGCCGACGCTGTCGCTGAGTGACAGATAAACCACATTGTGAATGTTTTCGGAATTCCACAACTCGGCGAATCCGGCGGCATTCGCGTCGTTATAAAGGATGCAGGGGTAAGGAATGTATCGGGAAAAGCTTTCGCAGGTGCCGCCGGTAAACCCCAGCACAGGCGAATAAACCACAGTCTGGTTGTCGTCGGATAAAATGCCCGGAACCGCGATGCCGGCTCCGCAGATTTTTCGGCCGTCGATTTTTGCTTCCTCCACAAACTGGTGGATCAGATCCCCAAGCCGCCTGAAATAATCCTCCGAATTTTCGAACTGTCTTCTGATCCGCGCGTTGCGGATCACCTGCCCTCCCAAATTGATCAGCACGATGCCGATGTGATTTTTGGTGATATCCAGGCCCACTGCAAAACACGCGTTGCTGTTATAGGAGATGGCCTTTGCCTTCCTTCCCCCGGTCGATTCGAACTGGCCGTCTTCCAGAATGAGCCCCCGGCTAAAAAGCTCTTTCAAATTCTGTGTCACCGTCGGAAGGCTTATGTTCAGCGCATAGGCGATATCCTGCTTGGAAAGCTGGCCGTTCCGGTAGATATAATCAAAAATCAGGCTTTTATTCATTTTTCTGACTTCGATATTGCTGGCTTTTTGATTCATCATTTTCATTCATTCTCTCTTTTTAAATTACTTTTATGAATCTAGTTTAATATAAGCAAAAAAATTTTTCAATACCCTGCATCCATTTCTTCTGATTTTTTATTCTCCGGCGCGAAAGAAGGACCCGCAGCGGATAGGATATGCAGAAGTATCCTCCGCTTCTGCATAGTAGAGCTCAATAAGCAGACTTCATTTTCAAGCATATTCTATCACCTTCCATCAATTTACTCAACGGATTTTTGTCAATACAAGAAGAAAGCGCTTCATCAGCAAGGAAAAAACTGGATAATTTGTTTAAAGCTTATCCAAAAATTTATCAATAATAACAAAAACCTGCTTTTTTAAGATTTTCTCTTGCAAAAGGGGCCTAATTATGATATTATTTTAAACGCAGTTTAAAAGCCATGGGGTATTAGCTCAGCTGGGAGCGCAGAGCATCCGGTAAGCAACACCTCAGAGTCAGGAACAAGCGAAAAATCGAATAGCCCGGAAAGCCGCATCAATAAAGGGCTTTCCAATATTTGGGGGTATAGCTCAGCTGGGAGCGCAGAGCATCCGGTAAGCAACACCTCAGAGTCAGGAACAAGCGAAAAATCGAATAGCCCGGAAAGCCGCATCAATAAAGGGTTTTCCAATATTTGGGGGTATAGCTCAGCTGGGAGCGCAAGCTACCACCTGTACTCCCCCGCAAGAAAAAGACAGACAAAAAATTGAAAAAACCGGAAAGCCGCATAAACAGTGGGTTTCCAAACAGACGGGGTATTAGCTCAGCTGGGAGCGCAGAGCATCCGGTAAGCAACACCTCAGAGTCAGGAACAAGCGAAAAATCGAATAGCCCGGAAAGCCGCATCAATAAAGGGTTTTCCAATATTTGGGGGTATAGCTCAGCTGGGAGAGCGCCTGCATGGCATGCAGGAGGTCAGCGGTTCGATCCCGCTTATCTCCACCAAAAACAATAAGCCACAAGGCCAAAACCTTGTGGCTTGCGTTTTATCTACGGTGACCGGGCACTTGATAAATATCAGGGGAATGCGGAGATCAGTCATCTCATGATGGGTACTCCCTGATATCCTCATTTTCATAGAGCAATCCCATTACCAAAAGCGAGGAAAGAGCTATGTTTTCCAATTGGAGGACATAGCTCTTTTTGGTACTCTAAAAGCGTAGATGTAAGACGCCGACGGGCGTTTCGCATTTGCGCTTATTCTTTTACAATAAGAGAGTAATTGGTCCGGCGTGGCTCTTTT
>ENA-UOOI01001082-UOOI01001082.1-fermentation-metagenome-genome-assembly--contig:-NODE-1082-length-30554-cov-150.234467_pt1 | contig 30554 bp, 29 predicted proteins | sample MGYA00245779_ERZ724027 | MGnify/ENA primary metagenome ERZ724027 (study PRJEB28704, sample SAMN03018318) | fermentation metagenome | biome: anthropogenic terrestrial biome; feature: soil...
GAACCCTCACAAACAGAGTCAGAGTCTGTCGTGCTACCTTTACACAATTCCGCAAAATACACTGCCGCTTTCGCACAATCAAAGAACTCTTATGCAGAAGCAACATGTACAATTATATCAGAATTTGCTAAAATGTCAAGCTTTCTTTCAAAATTAATCGGATACTCTCTTCAGAAAGAGCAGCAAAATAAACCCGTGCCAAACTTTGTTGACACGGGCCAAATGCTATTTCAAGACACTGTCCAGCATTTTCCGATATTCGTCTATTGGCATTGCACCTACTTTGCTGTCAATTGGGCTGCCATTTTGGAAGACAAAAACAGTCGGAATACTCATTACACGATATTCTGCCGCTAAGTCCTGATTTTGATCAACATCAATTTTGACAACTGTTACACGGCCGTCATATTCCTCCGCCAACTGTTCAATAACCGGTGCAAGCATCTGGCAGGGCCCACACCAAGTCGCCCAAAAATCGCACAGAACTACCTTACTGCTTTTCAGGATTTTTTCTAATCCTGCTTTGTCTGCATGAATGACATTTGCCATGTTTTTTCCTCCTGTCTAAATCTCAGTATTTCCCGCAGCACCAAAAACATACTTTTATGCATTCCATTTTTGCAGGAATGCTTTTTTTATTTTAACGGCAGCAGTCGGTTTATGCTGGCTGTCTACGGGGACTGCAGCAATCTTATCCACCACGCCCATACCCTCACAAACCTGACCGAACACAGAATGACCGCGCGGTGGGTTAAAAACGTTATAAGCACCATCCAAGGTGGGATTGCCACCCTGTTTTTCATAAAGTTTTCGATAAGTATCGGTAATTTTATGGGGATCCAAAATAGTATACTGCTGCTGCTCAACTTGCGGCCATAAACTGCTGTCGTAGGATTTTAACTGTTTATACATGCCGTTAATCTGATCCCATTCTCCGCTCTGAACCGGGCCTTTCTGGTTGATAAAAAACTGGCTTCCATTTGTATTGGAACCGCTGTTTGCCATTGCCAGCGAACCGCGCAGGTTCACAAGATTAGCATTAAACTCATCCGCAAACGGCTTACCCCAGATGCTTTCTCCGCCGGTGCCTGTACCAGTCGGATCGCCGCCCTGTATCATAAAATTTTTTATGACACGATGAAAAGTCAATCCGTTGTAATAGCCTTTCTGAATAAGCCCTTTAAAATTTTCAACTGTTTTGGGGGCAGCCTCCGGAAACAGGTGAACTTTGATCGTACCCATGGTGGTTTCCAATACCGCCACTTCTTCCCCATCCTTCGGTTTTTCCAGCTGATACCCAAGCGTCTTCCCATCATCCGACCGTATCACAGATGCAGAAGAAACTGCTCCCCCGTTACTTTCCTGCGCTGCGGACGAAGCCGAATGGCTGCCGCATCCTGCTGCAGATCCTGCAACCGCCAAGATCAGCACACCGGTTATCAGATACTTCCTTATTTTTCTCATGTTCTTGCTCCTCTATCAAAGGGATTCCTGTCAATCATCTATTTTCCTTTAAACGAAACATATAATATTCATTTTACAAAGTTTATCCTGCAAATGCAACCCTTGTCCATCGTCATTCACAGCGTTCTATTTGCATATAAGTAAAAAGTATCGGAAAAAGGAGGTAGTCAAATGTTTGGATACGAACCCGAGGGCTGGCGGATCGATCAGGTCGAAAACCGCACCGCGCTGCGCAGTCCCGCAGCACTTTCACAAGCCGCACGAGCCAGACAAATCCTGGAAGGCCGTGTCATTCTGTGTGATAATGACCATAACTTGGTGGTGGATCTTGGCTGTATGCAGGGCATCATTCCCCGGGAAGAAGGCGCTTTAGGAATTCGGGAAGGGACCGTGCGGGACATTGCCCTGCTCTCCCGGGTAAACAAGCCCGTATGTTTTTACATAACAGGCTTTTCGGAAGACGGGAAAAAAACAGTTGCGTTACTTTCCCGCAGAGCAGCACAAGAATCCTGCTGGCGGGATTATCTAAGCAAATTATCACCAGGTGATGTTCTGGATGCACGCATTACACATCTGGAACCGTTTGGTGCATTCGCAGACATTGGATGCGGTATTGTTGCGCTAATGCCAATTGATACAATCAGTATATCTCGTATTGATCATCCTCGAGAACGTTTTACAACGGGTATGGATATCCGCGCAGTTGTACGCAATATAGAAGGACGGCGTATCACACTGAGCCAGAAAGAACTGCTTGGTACCTGGAAAGAAAATGCCTCCCACTTCCACAGTGGGGAAACTGTTGGCGGAATTATCCGCAGCATTGAACCTTATGGTATTTTCGTTGAACTGACGCCTAACCTTGCCGGACTTGCTGAATGCCGGGAGAATGTTACGACGGGGCAGCAAGCCAGTGTGTACATTAAAAGTATCTTGCCCGCACGCATGAAAGTGAAGCTGGTGATTATTGATACATTCGACAGGAACTGCAAACCGCATTCGCCGCACTATTATTTTACAGGCAGTCATATGGACCGTTTTCTGTATTCTCCACAAGAAAGCAGCAAAATCATTGAAACGGTTTTTACGCCGCAGGAACCCAAAAACAGCCGTTAAATTTCCCGTGCAGGCACTAGAGTGCTGCTGACCAGCTGTGCGCGCCGAGTTTGTCTTTGCTGCGGTGTAAGCGGCTTTCCGGATCTCAATGCCATGGTAGCAGGCTGAACGGCAAAAAGCAGACTGTCTAATTGTTCAGTCCGAAGGCCCTTAACAAAGCCGACACACAGGCCCATGCGGACATTGGCATAAAGTTTAAGGAATTCACGAAATTCCAGCATACGTGCGCTTTCCATCATTGCCAAAGAGCGGGATACCGCCTCCTGCACTTCAACAGCTTTCAGCAGATCTGTTCTGGCATACCTTTCCCGGTCAATTAACTGTCTTCCAATCGACTTTAAATTTTGAATCTCGTTTTTTTCGCTGATGCCCAATGTAATTCGGTTTGTCAGTTCATAAACCGCGCCGGCCGGTTCCACTGCGCCGTCGAAAATACCACGAAGAGAAAAACCAAGCTGTGCAACATCTCTGGAAAGCCGCTCCATTGCCCCACCCTGCTGAAGAGCTGGTAAATGCAGCTGCAGGGTGGGAACCATCCCCGTTCCAAGATCTGTCAAACTCTGGGTGAGATAACCGACATCATTATGAAAGGCAAACCGCAGGCAGCGGTCCAGCATCGTATCCAGTTTGTCTGCCAAAGAGAGTGTTTCATCAAGCTGGTATCCCGGCTGAACCAGCTGCAGGTGCAGATGATCCGCACCGTTTACCATAATGCTGATACCTCCATCTGCTGAATAAAACAAAGAGCGGCCTGTTGGTTTTGCAATAAATTCCGGTGTGCACAATTGCTGTTCCACAAGTGAAACCGCTGTGCATTCATCACATTCCTCCAAATCCACGCAGGAAAATTTTTCTTTTACTGCCGGATTCAGTCGACAGAGCGCGTGTTCCACCCGCATCCGGCTGCGTTCCATGTCCGAACGGGACATTCGGGATGGAAACGGCAAATCGGTCATATTGCGGATTAAGCACGCCCTCGAGCCCAGCACAACGTCCCTGTCAGGTCCTTCTGTTTCGTACCACTTACGACTGATCATCCGGTGAACCTCCTCCAAGCCGGCGCAGACTCTCCTGAAGGAGCAAGGTGCTGCGCTCGTTCTTTTCCTGTTCCACAGCCTGATGCAGAGCTTCCCGCATTAAAACCATCTGGTTTTGGGGCTGCGGCTGCGGCAGGTTTTCGCCCGGCATCTTTCCACAGTGAATATCACTTCCGTAAAGGCGCTGGATAATCGGCAAAAGGCGGTCCTTAAAGACTTCGTAGCAATGCGCACATCCGACCTTGCCCGTACGGGCAATTTCTTCAAAGGTGGCTCCGCACCACGGGCATCGCTGCTCTCCCGGTTCTGCATTATCCCCGCCAAAAAAGTCACTTAAAATGCTGCTAAAGCCACGGTCCAGCCCTGTCAGCAGTGTCGTATAGCCCAGCCGGCGGGCACAAGCAGCACAAAGCGCATATTCCGTTAGCCGGCCGTTTACAATTGCTTTTACTTTCGTAGTTGCGGGATGTTCCCCGCAGGATTGGCATATCATTTTCATCGCCCCTCTTCAGTTGGATTATTTTATCATAGGATTATGAAGCAGATGTGAAAACAAAAATATGTTTATATTCTGCAAAAAGTTTCTCACACATCAATGCCTTCTGCAATATACTGGACTGTAACAACAATCAAGGAGGCAATATGATATGTGCAACAACAATAGTGGTAACTGCTGCTGGATTATTCTGATCATCATCCTTATCCTCTGCTGCTGCGGCGGCGGTTGCAAAGGCAACGATGGCTGCGGCTGCTAAGTAAATCTTCCAGCCAGAAAAGCAAAAACATTCATAATGTTCCATAAACGGAAGGACTGCGAGTATTCCCGCAGTCCTTCCGTTTTGCCGCTCTATTGCCGGCCCAGCGCTTCGCGCAGCGCTTTTGCCAATTGATCTGGACAAGAAGTCGGCTTTGATCCACAGCGGATCCCGCTGCATTTCTGGATCACATCCTCTGCTTTCATACCTTTAACGAGGGCACGGATTCCTTTCAGGTTGCCGTCACAGCCGCCGATTACTTCCACATCACGAATAACATCTCCATCCAGCTGTAAACGTATTTCCCGGGAACAAGTTCCTTTTGTTTTGTAGCGGTACTCCATCAGTAAACTCCTTTCTTATTTCCCTCAAAATGGGCATTTTATAAAGTATTCCAAATTCATTCAGCCAACTTTCGCTTTCCGCTTCATCCGCTCCAACTGATCATCTTCGGTTTGAAATGAACCAATCGGTGTTTCCTGTAAAGAATACATGCCGCGAAAGTCAGAACCGCCGGTCATAATCAGCCCATAGTGCTGAGCCAAGGCACGAAATCCCTTGACGTCTTCCGGTTTATTATGCGGATAAAAAGCCTCGATGCCATCAATCGCACGCCCTTTTGCCAGTTCCAACAAAATGTCATAGCTGTCATACTTTCCCGGGTGAGCCAAAACTGCAAGACCACCGGCCTCATGAATCTGTCTGATGACATCCCGAGTTTCCGGATAACGGACCGGTATGTAAGCTGTTCCCTCTTTCGGGTCAAACAGCTGGTAATACAGTTTCCCATAGATGGCATCTGTGTATCCAGCATCCATTAAAGCATGCATAATATGCTGTTTAAAGATATTGGTACTCCCCTGCGCGCGATGGGTAACCATATCCACAGGAATCGGATACATTTGCAGAATTTTGTGCAGCATAATTAAAATTGCACGTTTCCGCGCTTCTGCAATCTTTCTACATAATCCCAACAGCCTGTCAGGATGTGGGCAGTAATAACAGAGGATATTTACTTTTCTTCCCGTTTTGTCATCAATGGTCGTAAACTCGGCCCCGGGAATCACTTCAATTCCCTTTCTCTTTCCAAAAATCACAGCACGTCCATCTCCGGCAAATGTGTCGCGATCCGTTATGGCAACCGCACTCAACCCCCGCTTCTTTGCCAACAGCACCAGCTCCTCAATGCTGACAGTGCCGTCCGACATCTTTGTGTGGCAATGCAAATCTGCAGCCAAAAAAAGACCTCCTCTTCTTCGATACCAAATCATACTTCATTATTATAAAACAAAATAGAGAAGGAATCAATAAAAGGTCTTGACTCAGCGGCGGCTTTTGTTAATTTTTTGATTATCGGAGCAATTTTTCTGGAGTGAAATGTACCGATGTTATTTTCCAAATAATGAAATCAATAATCATAATCAGAAAACTAATCAGCAAGTAACTGACGGCATTCAGACGGAAAGCCCCGGTAAACTGTCCGATATAAATCAAAATAAGCGGAAACAATACATAACCGCAAATCTGTACAGATTCCATAAAGCTGTGGCTTCGACCAGAAACCAACACCATAAACAGCACACCAAAAACAATTAGCGCCGGAGACAAAAGAAAGACAATCATAATCCAGTTTGGATTTGTCCAAAAAGATCTTACTTCCAATAAGACATCCCCAACAGACATCACAATGGCATACAGCACAAATGAAATCAAGGAAGAGATAGCGGACAGTCCAACACAGCCGAGTACCTTTGAATCAAAAATTTCCGGAGCAGTCAGCGGGGTCAAAAAAAGCGTTTCCATGGTGCTGCGTTCCTTTTCCCCTACAAAGCTATTGGCTGCTGTAACACAGGCTGTCATCAAAGGGACAATCAAAAACAGCATCGGACTGAGATAGTCGGAATAGATTGCAAAAAGTGCCTGCTGATTATTCATGTAACTCTGCTTCTCTGTAAGCAGTCCGCGCATCTGCTCCATTCCCTGCATGCTGGAACTTGGAAGAACCTTAGCAAGCACCATAAACAAAATCGGCAAAAGTACGACAAAAAGCAGCGGCACAAATACTAACATGGTGCGGACAATCATATTCTGCCACATTTCCTTAAAATCCTTTTTGATAAGTGCCGTCTCACGGCTGTCAATGAGTTTAGAAAGAAATCCAGGCAGTTTCAAAGCAGTTCTTCCTTTCCGATAAGTGTGGTGTAGGCTTCTGTCAAAGTCGGATAATTGAGACGTGCCTCATAGATATCATGTCCTTCTGCAACCGTCTTTCGCATCAGGTCAGGCATTTCCTCCTCACTGTCAATCTCCCGTTCCCAAAATCCGTCACCGCATTTTGTGAAGCCCTGTATCTTGTCCTCCTGCGGCAGCCGGAATCCGGCACGGATATGGCAGCTTGCTTCCTGACAGAGTGTCTCCAGTGATCCGTTTGCAATGAGGTGTCCTTCTTTAAGAATTCCAAATTGTCCGCAGAGCTGCTGCGCATAAATCAAATGATGCGTACAGAGCAGCACGGTGACACCTTCCTCGCGCACAAGACCGGAAATTACGCTCAAGACCGCTTCTGCGCCTTCCGTATCCAGTCCGGAAGTCGGTTCATCCAGCAAAAGGACCCGCGGATGCGTCATCAAAGCACGTGCAAGGGAAATCCGCTGCAGCATTCCGGTTGGTAAGTCACGCACCAGCAAATCTCTAGCCTGCCAAATGCCGAGGTCTTTCATCAGTTCTGCAGCACGAATTTGGGCATCTTCCGTTTTCATACCGGCCATTTGACCAAACAGAATTAAATTTTCCCTGCCCGTCATGCAGGCATACATATGTGCAGTCGATGTAACGACCCCGCAAATCTGATGCAAATGGGCTGGTGCTTTAACCGGATTTATGCCCATAATGGTACACTGACCACTGTCAGGTGTCAGCAGCCCGGCCATCATTTTTACGACTGTTGTTTTTCCTGCACCGCTCCCGCCAACTAAACCATAAGCAATTCCTTCCGGAATGTCCAGCGTCAGCAAATCTACTGCATTTTGCCTGCCGTTAAAAGATTTAGTAAGCCGTTCTGCAAAAATAGCATTCATTCAATATCTCACCGACTTTCGGCTACTGTGTATGAACCATCATAATTCATTCCCTTTAAGCATACCTGATTTTCTGATTTTGTCAATAAACAATCAATAAAATCAAACAAAAGTACCGCCGCACTGTCAAAGGGCAGTCTGCGGCGGTACTCCGTTTCAATCAGCCAAACGTTTGTCCGGATTACTTTCCGAGTCGGCTGTAAGTTCATGTCCATTATAATCCACAACAATTGTTGAGCGGGGCGCAACCTCACCGGCAATCATCTTTTTGGCTATCAAAGTTTCCACTTTCGACTGCAGGAAACGCTTCAGCGGGCGTGCTCCGTAAACTGGATCAAAGCCCTGATCGACAACATAGTTTCGCGCTGAATCTGTCAGTTTGACATCCAGTTCCTTATCTGCAAGACGGCGGCGCAAGGAAGCAATCTGCAGATTCACAATGGAACGGATTTCATCTTTTGTTAAAGGCTTATAAAGCACAATTTCATCCAGCCTGTTTAGAAACTCCGGACGGAATTTCAGGTGCAGCTGCTCCTCTGCCTGCTTGCGGGCTTCCTCACTGATCGAACCGTCCGGCTGGATTCCTTCCAATATCTGCTGGGAACCTATATTGGAGGTGAGAATAAGAATGGTATTTTTAAAGTCTACGGTACGGCCTTGGCTGTCGGTAATCCGCCCGTCATCCAACACCTGCAGCAGGATATTAAACACATCCGGATGGGCTTTTTCCACTTCATCAAACAAAACAACACTGTAGGGTTTTCTGCGCACAGCCTCTGTGAGCTGACCGCCCTCTTCATAGCCGACATACCCCGGAGGGGCACCAATCAAGCGGGAAACACTGTGTTTCTCCATATATTCCGACATATCAATTCGTACCATGCTGCTTTCATTATCAAACAGCGCCTGCGCCAGAGCCTTAGCAAGTTCTGTCTTACCAACGCCGGTCGGCCCGAGGAACATAAATGAACCAAGCGGGCGGTTGGGGTCCTGAATCCCTGCACGGGAACGCATAATCGCTTCACTGACTTTTTCAACCGCTTCATCCTGCCCAATCACACGTTCATGCAGAATCTGCGGCAGGCGAAGCAGCTTCTCCCGCTCTCCTTCCATCAGGCGGCTGACCGGAATACCTGTCCAGCGGCCAACGATTCGGGCAATTTCCTCTTCATCCACACGGTCGCGCAGCAGCTGATGGTCGTCTTCTTTTTCAGCCTGCTTCTCTGCTGCCTCTAAGTCTTTCTGCATTTGCGGCAGCTTACCATACTTAAGTTCCGCGGCTTTATCGAGATCATAGTTCCGCTGTGCCTGTTCAATCTCTGCATTGCACTTCTCAATTTCTGAGCGAAGCTTCTGCACTTTGCCGATGTCTTTCTTTTCGTTTTCCCACTGTGCTTTCATCGCTTTAAATTTCTCACGCTGTTCTGCCAGTTCTTTCTGCAGACCAATCAAATGCTGCTGGCTAAGCCGGTCGTCCTCTTTTTTGAGAGCGGCCTCCTCAATTTCCAACTGCATAATTTTACGGGAAACATCATCCAGTTCGCTCGGCATGGAATCCAATTCTGTACGAACGGTCGCACAAGCTTCATCCACAAGGTCAATGGCCTTGTCCGGAAGAAAACGGTCGGTGATATAGCGGTTGGAAAGAGTGGCAGCGGCAATCAACGCCTGATCGGTAATTTTGACACCATGGAACACTTCATAGCGCTCTTTCAGGCCGCGCAGAATAGAAACCGTGTCTTCCACGGTAGGTTCATTCACCATGACCGGCTGGAAACGGCGTTCCAGTGCAGCATCCTTTTCGATATATTCACGGTACTCATTGAGGGTCGTTGCACCGATACAGTGCAGCTCGCCGCGAGCCAGCATTGGCTTCAAAAGGTTGCCGGCATCCATGCTTCCTTCTGTCCGGCCGGCACCCACAACCGTATGCAGTTCATCAATAAATAGGATAACACGGCCCTCTGACTCTTTAACTTCATTCAGCACTGCCTTAAAACGTTCCTCAAATTCACCGCGGTATTTTGCACCTGCCACCAGAGCACCCATATCCAGTGAATACAGTTTATGATCTTTCAGGTTGTTCGGCACATCTCCGCGCACAATTCGTTCGGCAAGGCCTTCTGCAATTGCAGTTTTGCCAACACCCGGTTCGCCAATCAGTACAGGGTTGTTCTTTGTCTTGCGGGAAAGGATTCGAATGGTATCACGAATTTCCACGTCACGGCCGATGACGGGGTCCAGTTTGTGGTCCCGCGCCGCCTGAACCAAATCCGTGGCATATTTGGAAAGAGAATCATAAGTTTCTTCCGGGCTGTCACTCGTGACACGCGTATTTCCTCGGACACTGGAGAGAGCCGCCAAGAATCCACTTTCTTTTATAGCAAAATCGTGGAACAGTTTTTTTAAGGACGGATTGGCTTTACGGATCAAACCAATGAAAATATGTTCCACAGAAACATATTCATCATTCATATGTTTTGCAGCAGACTCTGCTTCCGTCAATGCTGCATCCACGTCCCGGGCAATATAAATCTGTCCCGGTTCACGGCCCGGTCCGGTAACGCCCGGAATTTTCTCAATTTCGCTGTTGACCGCCTGCAGAAATGCCTGCGAATCAATATTCATTTTCTTTAGGAGCTGGGGAATCAGACCATTCTCCTGCGTAAGCAAAGAGCTGAGCAGGTGCGGCTGCTCAATCTGCATGTTTTCATGGGCAATGGCAAGGCTCTGGGCACGCTGCACCGCATCCAGAGATTTCTGCGTAAAATTCTGTGCATTCATTGTTTTCACACTCCTTCAAAAAGAAGCAGCCATTTGCAAACGCCAACCGGCGCCGGAAAAGCCTCGCTGCGGAAGCTTTCCTGAACTCTACAAAAGACAGTATACGGATAGCGTATGAATAAATTGTAAACAGAATTCGTATAAATCTTTAATTTTAGCACTCTATCAATTAGAGTGCTATTTTATTGTTTGCAAACTGTCCCCTTTCTATTTAGTTCTATCCTTTGTTCCCGTCTCTATACGATAAATAAAACAGGCGCTGCATAAAATCATACAGCGCCTGTTTTATTTTGTTTTCGTAAGTTCCAGCTTTCCTGCTTTTACAGAAGCGGTTATCCTTCGATTGGAACCGCCGTTTACTTTTGCAGCAAGTATTTTTTCTTCCCGATTCCCCTGATTTTCGGTCGGAAAGAAAGTGTCGATATCACCGGCTGCACTGCGTCCCTGAAAACTGAACCGACTGTTTTCCGGCACAGAAAAGAATACTTTTCCTGCATTTACATGGAGTGAAAAATCACCCAATAAGGAAACTTTTTTGAAATCCAGTCTTCCTGCATTGACAGCAGCACTGCCGCTCCCTGTAAAGTTGTCTATTTCGGCTTTTCCAGCATTGACTTGAACGGCTCCGTCTCCGGAAAAGCTGCCGATATGGACAAGTCCTGCATTTAAAGTGAGTTTCATGGTCTTCCCCGGAATTTGGTCGGCCTGAAAAACACAAGCATCCAATTCCGCCTGAACCAGCCCATCATACTCCTGCGGAATCTGCAAAGTTACCTGCATCAAATTGCTTTTCTCAAAAAGCCAAGAACGGACATGCTGCTCAGTACCCGTAGACACAATCAGGGTGCTGCCCTCTTTTAAGAGGTAGGGTTGATCTGCTTTCTCAATTTTACAGTCTGTGTTTACAAGCAGATGCAATTGTTCATCCGTTGAAGTCTCTATTCGGAACAGCACAGCAATTTTGTTTCCGTAACTGTCTTTGGTCGGATGACCCGCAAGCCTTAAGTTACGAATGCCACGCAAAGAAATTTGACTGGTTTTTAAAATTTTTGTACCGGAAAAATCATTTTCAGCCAGTCTGTCAAAATCCATTCGAGTCTGCCTGACACCCACTCGGCATCCGGACAGTGCCACCAAAATCAACACTCCTACGGCAAAAATCGCTGTTATTTTAAGTCTCACTGTTTTCTCATCACCAGTCTAAAGTAAATTTCCAAACTTTGTCCGAATGATAAGCATGACTCCAAGTGCTAAACAAAGCGGCAAGCCTATCAAATAATACCACAGTCGGTTTAAAATTGCTTTTTTCATCACTGCAGTCTCCTCTTTCCGTTTTAAGTTATTCTAAGTTTAAGTGATTTTTCATAATAGACTGTGCAATAACAAAATACAAAGCGCTAAATGCAGCCATATAGACAGACGCTGCAAGCAGCCCGCAAATGGTAATCTGCTTATAACCGTCGTTTCTGCTGTCAATCGCTTGGAGTGTCTGTATAAGCCAATTGGAATTCGGAGCTGACTGCATAAAAGCAACAACAAAAATAGCAAGAACCACATGAACAATACAAAATGCAATAATCATGCCGATACAGACCGCAACATGATGCTTGGGAACCAGACTGCCAACACATAGAGAAGCACAAATACACAGCTCTATGAAAATGATTCCAATAACAATTGTTAAAATCCCTGAAAGTAAAACGCCGACATCCATTGGTTCCCAGTGGGATATTCCAAAGTGGAAATTGAACCAATTATAACTGAATTGTCCTCTGCCGACAGTCATAACAATGAATGCACTTAAAAGGGAAATTGCAACCGTGGCAATTCCCCACAGTGCACTCATAATGACTTTACTCCAAATGAGTTTGGCCGGCGTCACCGGAAGGGTATGCATCAAATACCCCTCATCTTTGAAAAAATTATCGTAAAAGAACCGCATACAAATCACCAAAGTGAGGATGTTAACCACAAACAGTGCCAAAAAATACAGAACAAGCGTAATTCCTGACAACACATTCAGCACATTGAGGCCAGAACTGGAATGAAAAGTATTGCAGACTCGTTCAAAGATAGCGCTCAATATTGCAAGCGCCATTACAATTACATAAATGGGTGCAAAGCTGCGGGCAGTCGCTTTCAAATCATATTTGATTAATTTTTTCAGCATTTGAATACCTCCCGGAAATAGGCGTCCACACTGGTTCCCTGCTGCTCACGAATCTCATCCACTGTTGTGTGCAAAACAATGGTGCCATTACTGACAAAGACAACTTCATCCAAAATTTTTTCCACATCCGCAATCAAATGCGTGCTGAGGATTACCGTTGCATCCTTGTCATAATTACTGATAATCGTATTTAAAATATAGTCTCTGGCAGCAGGGTCAACACCGCCAATCGGCTCATCCAGCAGATACAGCTGCGCCCTGCGGCTCATGACCAAAATCAGCTGAACTTTTTCTCTGGTTCCTTTGCTCATCGTGTGCAGACGGTCAGATGTTCGAATCTGCAGTCTTTGCAGCATGTCTAAAGCTCTTGGTTTGTCAAAATCCGCATAGAAGTCTTCAAAGGCGGAAAGGACATCGTCCACACGCATCCAATCACTCAGATAAGTGCGTTCCGGCAGATAAGAAACAATTTTTTTCGTTTCCACACCGGGTACCATGCCGGCAATGGTCAGAGTGCCTGTGCTGGGAGTCAGCAGACCATTGCACAATTTAATAAAAGTACTTTTGCCGCTTCCATTTGGCCCCAAGAGCCCTACAATATGGCCACGTTCAATGGTTAAGTTCAGTCCGCGCAGTGCCTCTTTTCCGGAATAGTTTTTGCATAACCCGCTGCACTGTAAGATTGGCTCCATCATGTATCCTCCTTTTCAATCTTTAAATTCGGTCTGTTCGATTAGCTTGGCTGCTTCTGCTTTTGAAAATCCCAGCCTCTTCATCTTAAAAATGAACTCACGGATGACATCTTTTGCCAAAGCTGTTTTGAGTTGCACAACTGTCTCCTCCTTATCTGTAACAAACCGGCCGCTGGTCCGCTGAGAAAAAATAAGGCCCTCCGTTTCCAACTGTGCCAGTGCACGCTGCATCGTGTTCGGATTGACAGATGCTTCAGCTGCCAAGTCGCGCACACTGGGCAGCTTGCTTCCGACAGGATAAAGGCCCGAAATAATTCGGAGTTTCACCTGCTCCACCAGCTGCGCATAAATGGGCCTGTCAGAAGATAAGTTCCATGCCATTGCGCCGCCCCCTTTGTATAGTTAGTATAGTGTATCTGCTCCGTCTCTTGTATTAATTGATTAATACAATAATACATTCAGAATCACATATTGTCAAGGCCTTTTTAAAGAAAAATTCTGCAGCAGACAACGCGGAACCCCTGCTGCAGAAAAAAGACATGACTCCATTAGGAAGCTCTATTTTACTTTTTGTGCCCGTTGTGAACAACGGATGTGCCTTTTTCGTGTAGATAAGTACTCTCAAAGTCCGCTAAATGCAGTTTGACAGCTAACGGATATTTTTCATAGGCCTGTGAAATTGCTGTGCATCCGCCACGGGCAGCATCATCAAACCCGCCCATATGCCAGCGGATTGCCATTGCTTCACTGGTACGTAAACGCAGAAAACGCTCAATCAGGAAAACTGATTTTTCTCCATGACCATACGGGAACTGATCTTCTATACAATAATAAGGGCATTGTTCCCATTTCCCGGTTTCCGCATTTTTAACATTTCGGGTACTCTGCTTATAAAAATTCGCTTTGCAAATATCATGCAGAAGCGCGCAAACGGCAAAGCTTTCCGCATTGTCAACAGCAGGGTCAAACCAACGCAGCATGGTTTTGTAAACGCTCACACTGTGCCGTACCAGCCCGCCCGGACAAGCACAATGGTAGCGCGTGCTTGCTGGTGCTGTAAAAAAGTCTGTATGCTGAAGCCATTCCAGTAAAGCGGCAGCACCTTCCCGTTTCACTTTATCCGTGTAAATATTGATAAACTCTTCTGGGTATCCCATTGAAAAACGACTCCTTCCTGATTGCCGATTTCATTATAGCATATCTTTGCAATAAAATTGAACCATTTCATGAGACAGCATTGCAGATGCAGCACAGGGGATATTCAATGCTGCTGTACAGAAATTTGTATTTCACAAATTATGATGTTATACTCGTTAGAGTGATCAGAATATAGAATTTTTACAGAATGTTTGTTGCCGCGGACAGGCATTTTAGCAATCAGGAGCATGAAGCGATGGAATCAACACAAATACAGGAACATTTATTCAGCCGCAAAAGTCTGCAGCGGCTCCTCATTCCCGTCATGGCCGAACAGATACTTACCGCATTAATGGGAACAGTTGACACGGTTATGGTCAGCAATGTCGGCTCTGCCGCTATATCTGCGGTCTCTCTAGTGGATTCCCTTAACACCCTGATTATTCAGGCATTTGCGGCCCTTACCGCAGGCGGCGCTATCATCTGCTCCCATTATCTGGGCAGTGAACGGTATCGGCATGCCAACCATGCTGCACGGCAGCTTCTGCTGTCTATTCTGTGCATATCGCTCATTTTAACCGTCCTATTAATGTCTGTTCGAGATCCTCTGCTGGCACTGCTGTTTGGTAAAGTGGATGCAAGGATCATGACAGATGCCAAAATCTATTTTTTCTATACGGCTCTTTCCTACCCATTTGTTGCGTTATATGATTCCGGTTCAGCCATTTTCCGCTCGCAGGCAAATACCCGCCTGCCGCTGGCGGTCGCTGTTCTCTCAAATATAATTAATATTGCAGGAAATACAATTGGGATATTTATGATGCACAAAGGTGTGGCAGGCTGCGCTGTACCAACATTGGTCTCCAGAATATTCGGAGCCGTTTTGGTTCTCGCTTTTTTACGAAACAGTCAGTATCCGATTTCTGTAAGAAATTACCGGGCTATTCATCCCGATTTCTCCATGATTAAAAAAATCCTGCACCTAGGCGTTCCATCCGGCATTGAAAACGGTATGTTCCAATTTGGCAAATTGGCCGTACAGTCTACCGTTTCAACAATGGGAACAATCTCCATCGCTGCACAGGCAATGACAAACACCATTGAAAATCTAAACGGTATTGCTGCCATTGGCATAGGGATTGGTTTAATGACAGTGGTAGGCGAATGTCTCGGGGCAAATCATAGGGAAGAAGCTGTGCAATCCATTAAAAGGCTTTCCCTGTTTGCCGAAATTGTCGTGGCAGCAGGATGTTTGTTATTCTGGCTTCTGACACCTGTCTTTACAGGACTCGGTCACATGGAAAGCCGCAGTGCTGTTCTGTGTTATCATTTGGTCACTTACATAACGATTGTAAAACCGATTATCTGGACGTTGTCTTTTATTCCAGCTTACGGTATGCGAGCAGCCGGAGATGTCCGGTTTTCCATGATTGTCTCCTGCATCAGCATGTGGGTGTGCCGAGTCGCTTTCTGCATTTTTCTGGTTCACACTTTCCATATGGGTCCTTTAGCCGTTTGGATTGGTATGTTTACAGATTGGACCGTGCGGGCAATCCTCTTTACCGTCCGTTTTCACAGCCGCAAATGGCTTTCCCACAAAGTGATTTGAAGCCGCTGCTCAACAAAAAATAAGAGGTGGCAATTAAGCCACCTCCTGTCTGTTTTGGCATAACAATACCCCCGAATAGAGAATGACCAGTCGTTGTCTATTCGGGGGTATAAATTTACAATACCAAAAGTCGATTAAATTTTGGCCTTAAACCGGGTGCAGCGGAAAGGTTCCATATCCACAGGCGGCGTTCCGCCGGTCATCAGTTCAGCTATGCTATAGGCGGCTGCCGGACCGATACCAAAGCCATGTCCGGTAAAGCCACAGGCAATATACAGCCCCGGCACCCCGTCAGCCGGACCGATAACCGGTATCCCGTCAGCGCTCGCGTCGGTCCATCCTGCCCAAGTACGGACAATTTTTGCATCAGAAAGTGCAGGAAAATATTTCATAATGCCTCGACAAGTACAGGGAGCCGAAAGACTCGTTGATCTTTGTGCAGGACCGTCATCAATTCCGAACATCTCAAGGCCGGTAGAACCGCCAAAAACAAAAGATCCGTGCTTTGTCTGATGTCCGTAAAAATCGGCTTCCGCAGTACCGAGCATCTGTTCAAACATAGGTGGTTCTGCTTCTGTAACCAAACATTCTGATTTCTTCTTGCGCATGGGAATATCAATGCCAAGCGGTTCTGTAAGCGCACGCGTCTCATAGCCTGCGGCTACCAGAATCTGTTCCGCTTCAAAAGTCCCGTCTGGAGTCACGACCACATGCGCCCGGCCCTTTTCTTTTTTAATCAAAGTCACAGGTTCCCCTGTAATGAACCGAACACCCAGTCTGCGTGCACTTTTAAAATATCCGAGCGTCGTCGTTAAAGGATTAGCGTGGCCATCTGTCGGACACCAACTTGCTCCAATGACTTCATTGGAAAGATACGGGTTGATTTTCCGCACTTCATCTCCGCTAATCATGCGTACATCAAGTCCACATGCAACTGCGCCGTCCGTCAGCTTCTGCAGAGTTTTCAAATGGGCTGCCGTTTTTCCAAGACGCAGATTCCCTTTCTGCGTATACTCTACATTCGTTTCCAGTTCTTCATCAAGATACGGCCAAAGATTTTTGATGCCCCACATCACCATAGGCAGCTCCCGCGGGTCTCTGCCAGATTGACGGACTCCGCCGCCGTTTCTGGAAGAGCCTCCGTTTCCAATGGAATCATTAGCTTCCAGTACAGTGACCGCCGCTCCTTTTTTCGCCAGATAATAGGCTGTTGCACAGCCTATGATACCGCTTCCAATGATCAGAACATCTGCTGCTTTTTCCATTAGGCTCCTCCTTTCTCACTGCCCATGATTTTCAGTTCCGTCGGGCGCATGGGTGCACGGCCAGTTGCTGCCTCAAGCTGTGAGGGTTTTACCCCGAGTTCTCTGGCGATAATGCCCTTTACCAATTTGCCGCACGTCTGGCCCTGACACAGTCCCATCCCGCAGCGCAAATAACGGCGCACTTCCGGAAGTGTGTACATACCCTCATGCACAGCTTTTCTAATTTCTCCTTTTGTCACTTCTTCGCAGCGGCAGATAATTAAATCATCGTCTTCTGCCGGAACAAAGGGAGCCATTTTATTGGATCTGTCATTCGCCTTGATCATTTCTCTACCCCCTCTGTGCAGCCTAAGCCTTTATAGAAACGGGCATCCATCATTTTTTCTTTGGGTACCTTTATCGTCAGCAAAGCAGTGTGGTCAAAAGCCGGTGCTGTCCGCACATTGACAACTTCCGCTTCACATACCGGCTGTCCTGCTCGGTCCAGTGCCTTTCCTTTGCTGCCTTTCTGTGGAAGAGGCAAGAACTCATAAGGCAGGGTAACAGAAGCAAAGCCCGGCTCATAATCTTCATTCAGCAGAAAGATTGCCTGCCCAGAGCAGGAAGCAACACACATTCCGCAGCCAATACACTGTACATCAGGGTCAATTTGAGGAAGTGCTGTAATATCATTTCCAACCTGAATGCAATGCTTGGGGCAAGCATCCTGACAGGGGTTGCATGGGATATTTTGTGTGCATTCTATCACGGGGTGCACACCAACTTCATGGATAACACCGGGAAAGCGCTCCGCTTCTTCTCTGGTTAAATGGCCTTTTGTAAGCAGCGTTTGAGAGATATCAATACCTTCCTCGGTTTTCTCAATTTTTTTGCCGCGGTTTTTGGGAGCAAACATTCCCTGACGCAAATCATCTAAATCTTCAAGCAGCGTCTTCAGGGATTCTTTTTTTTCGTCCTCTGTGCAGAAATCAAGATACTGCGCCGCGCAGATTCCTGCCATGCGGCCTTCTATCATGGCAGAACTTGCTTCTTCTATACCGGAAACATCGCCTGCCGCATAAATGCCCGGTATGGAAGTTTCACCGTAATCACCGCATACCGGCACCTGACCGCCGCGCTTTGGATCATCGACCATGTCACAGCCAGCCATCATGAGCAGCTGTGACATAGGAGACAGTCCCACCGCAACACAAATGGTATCCACATCAAAGTGCTCTTCTGTGCCGGGTATCGGCTTGAAGTGCTCGTCAACCTGACTAATAATGGCACCGGTAACACAGTCCGTCCCCTCAGCTTTCGTAATGGTATGAGAAAGGTAAAATGGTACTCCGCAGCGAGCTACTTTAGCCGCATGAACGCCATAGCCTCCGATACGCGGCGCGGCATCTACCAGTGCCTTCACTTCACACCCCGCCTGCAAGAGCTGAAAACTGACAACCAAACCGACATTGCCGCTGCCAAGCATGAGGATTTTTTCACCAGGTTTGACACCATGCAGATTCATCATCGTCTGGGCCGCGCCTGCACCGATAACCCCCGGCAAAGTCCAGCCTTCAAACGGGACCATGTTTTCAGAAGCGCCGGTTGCCACAATGATGCTGTCTGCTTTGTAGTGGAAGATATGATCCTCCTGCCGCACGACAACTTCCTTGCCGGGATAAATACCAATGACAGGTGAATTGAGCTTTACATCAACATTATCTGAAGCTTCCTGAAGAAGCTGCTCGCCAATTTTGTAGCCGCGGATTTTTGCCTTATGTTTTTTGGAGCCGAAAAATTTATGAATTTGTTTAAAGAGCTGGCCGCCCGGTCTTGCATTTTCATCAAATACGGCAACTGACATTCCTCGTTTGGAAGCTTCAATCGCTGCACTCAGGCCGGCCGGGCCGGCACCTATGATAATCAGATCATACCTTTTCATTTATCTTTCACCTCGGCCTTTGCTCTAGTACCGTATTGTGTCTGCACTTTCATGCCTTCTTTAAGGGGGGTGATGCAGGTGCGAATGTTGGGCTTCCCGTCTACCACCATAACACAGTCCGTGCAGCGGCCAATTGCGCAGAAGATGCCGCGCGGCTTGTGCTGCTTTGCTGTGTAGCGGTGTATCATGACGCCATTCGCTTTCAGTGCTGCTGCAATTGGCTCTCCCTCACAGCCTTTCAGTTCCCGCCCGTCAAGTGTAAAACGAACTTCCCGGCCCTTTTTGATTTTCCCTAAAATGGGGTGTTCCGTAATGCGTTCCATAGTATCCTCCTACCGCTCTATGCCATCATTGCTGAGCAGGTCTTCTGCGAAATAAAAGATAAGTGATTGAATACTGTTTAAAATTCATGGTATATTCAATTTAACCTCAGGTTTGCAGCCGCGCTTTCATTCAGGCAAGTTCCGGCTTCTCCCAAAGATTCAGTTTGGTTCCAATACCAAGCTCTTTAGCCTTGCGGAGACATTTACATCCCCATCCGATGTCTTCCGTCGGCATACCACCGACTGCATAGACAATGATTTGATCTTCCGAGGTACGGCCGGTTTTGTAACCGTTGATAATATCACCGATATCTGTAATCCCCTCTCTGGGAATTTTACCGGTGGACACAAGGTCGTAGAAACACATGCCAATCAGTGTGGAAACTGTCTTCTGAGTGGGATACTGCTGACCAACGCCCCAACCCTCATACATTTTATAATTGTCGGAAACCAACTTACATTTTGACTGATCAGCAAGGAAATCCTCATCCATCAGCAATGCTGACGTACTCATCACAAGAGCACCCGGTTTCAGCCATTCTCCTTTTATATAAGGGTTATCTTCAAATTTGGGGGCATTATTGGTACCAAAACAAATGATGTCAGCGTCCTTACAAGCCTCTTCGTAATTTTCGCATACCACATAATTTTTAATCTGTGGAAAATGCTCTTTGCAATAAGCAACAAACGCGTCGATACCTTTCTGACTGCGGCCCTTAACTTTCACCGTATCTATTGTCGGCTGTTCTGTCAAAAATGCATCGACAGCTGTCTTACCCATGACACCAGGACCAATAATAGATGCAACTTTAGGATTTTTCCTGCAAAGGAATCTTGCTCCAAGTCCGGGAACAGCACCTGTTCGAGTAGCACTGAGGACATTTGCAGACATATAGGCTACGGGCACACCCGTCTCGGTATCCATCAAAGTCAGCATCAGTATCGACCGCGGAAGGCCCTTGGAACGGTTGCGCTGGTCAGAACCATAGCACTTAATCCCACTCATATGGAACTCTCCGCCAACATAGGCAGGCATGGCAACCACACGTTTGTCTGGTGCATCAAGCGGCATTCCCTCAATATCCGACGTTTCCGGAAACCGCATCTTAATGCCGTGTTCGTTGTTGCTTGGCCCACCCATGCGGTAATCTCCTTTACTCATAAGAGAGAAAACCTCCTGCATGGTGTCAATACAGCCTTTCATATTGCGCACACCTGCACGCAGCATATCCTTTTCACTTAGATACAGAAAATTAATATTTGTATTCATCTTCATAGCTCCTTTTTTATTGATAATTTATAAGTAAGGAATTGTCAAAAACTGTCTGACTGGTTTTTACATTAAGTTGGAATCCAGTTCCACATCAATATGGGACGCAAAGGCTTCACCAAACCGAGCTTTGCAGCGGAAATAAAATACACAGCCAAGAACAGCCCAACTGCCAAACCAGATCCATTCCTGCCAAACCAACGCTGAGTTTGCAAACGGGAGCGGAACAATATATAACAGCATGAAAATTCCGGACATAATCACTGCAAGGACACCGACCAGTTTGCCGTGTTTGACTTTATAAGGACGGTTCATCTTTGGCTGCTTAATGCGAAGTACAAGAAAAGAAAGCGAAACCATCATATAGGCAATACATACTGCCAGAGAACCTGCATCCACAATCCACGTAAGCATCTTGCGGCCAAAAAATGGAGCAATAATCGTTACAAGACCGATGAACAGCAGAGCATTGACCGGTGTCTTATGCTTTTCACTCAGTTTGCCAAACCAGTTGGGAAGCATTTTAGACTCTGCCATCGAATAAACTGCTCGGCTCCCGCCCATCAGGAAAGCATTCCAAGAGGTAATAATACCGGACACACCGCCGATAATCAGGACTTTTGCCATTGCACTGCTGTTGAAAGCAATCTTCATCGCATCTGCGGACGGAAGGCTGGTCTCAGACATTTTGGAAACGGGCAGGACATAACCAACTGCAAAAACAACTGCTGCATAAAAAATGAAAGCAAGTATAATGGACAGAAGCATAATTTTGCCAAGTTTGCGGTAAGGTACATTCACTTCTTCTGCTGCCTGTGGAATCACATCAAAACCGACAAAATAGAAGGGCGTCATGACCGCAACTGTTAAAATACCGCCTAAGTTCGTGAATGGAGAACCAGTCTGTGCTGCAAATGCAGAAGATTTTACATTGGACAGATTGCCGGACTTCAAAGATCCAACAACCAAAAGGATGCCGGCTGCAGCAATAATAACGGTTAAAACCGTCTGAACAATGGCAGCTGTTTTTGTACCGACAATGTTAAGTACCAAAACGCAAATAGCAGCGATAACCGCAACGGCTACCCAGGAAGCATAAACCTTGAAGCCTCCGATTGTGTACATATAACCCTGCAGAAATTTTGGGAAAAGCCATGTCAGCACAGTTGGAAAAGCACATGCCTCAAAAGCAGCAATCGAAGCGTACCCAAGTATGATCTCCCATGTGCAGATAAAAGAAGCAGTCGGACCCAGCGCTTTGTAGCTAAAAACATGTTCACCACCGCACTGCGGCATAGCAGGTGTCAGTTCCGCATAGGTTAGACCGACAAAGTAAATCATAATGCCGCCAATCAGGAAAGCAATAATGGCACCGATAGTTCCCGCATTCCTAATCCAGTCCCCTGTACTGACTACCCAAGCCCAACCGATCATGGCGCCAAAAGCTATGACCAAAATGTCTTTTTGACTCAGGACCTTATCAAATTTTGATTTTGCCATTTGGATTCCTCCTTCAACAATACCGCTAATACATCATTTTCTATAAAAAAGCGCTGTTACTGTAGACTTACAGTAACAGCGTCATTGCCGGAAGAAAAATAAAAGGCGGTCTTACCCGAAGCAGATGCTTCGAATAAGACCGCCTTGTCTTAGCAAAAATCAAAAGTAAAGGAACATTGCTCAACCTAACTTGTCAGTTCCTTTTGGAACGTTTTCTGTATTATACCCTGTTTTTGGTCTTATGAAAATAGCCAATTTAAATATTTTTATAGGTGCCAATTCCAGTTGCCTTTTGAAACAGGCCAATGTATAATGAAAAAAACGCGAAAGGGAAACAGGAGGAGGGACCTTCTTTATGCTTTACATTAACAGAAGCAGTAAAACACCAATTTACAAACAAATCTATGATTCCTTTAAAGAGGATATATTGACAGGCCGGTATGCCCCACAAACCCGGCTGCCCGCAACTCGGCGGCTGGCAAAAGACTTAGGTGTCAGCAGAAATACAGTTGATCTGGCTTATCAGCAGCTGGTACTGGAAGGCTATATCGTGCCGCACGCCTGCTCGGGATTTACAGTTGAACCAATTGCACCTTCCACCGTGTACCAGCCTGTTAAACGCAAAGATACTGCAGAAGAACAGCAAAAGCCCAAAAATAAAATCCAGTATGATTTCTGGTATCCGCTGCTGGACTGCAGCCTCTTTCCCATGAAAACATGGAAGAAGCTGTACTGCAGTGCACTTTCGGAAATCGGTTCCTCAAAATTTATTTCCTATCCGGAAAGGCAGGGGGAACCACAACTTCAAAAAGCAATTGCCGATTATCTTTTCCGTTCCCGCGGCGTTCACTGCGCACCTCACCAAGTAATCGTCAGCTGCGGAATTCAGTTTAATTTGGAACTTTTGCTCAAGCTGTTTGACCCGTCCTGCTGTACAGCAGCAATGGAGGAACCCGGTTACAACGGTGTTAGGGACCTGTTACAAGCAAACCATTTCCGCGTTAGTCCGATTCCCGTGGACCATGATGGGATAGTAACCCAACATTTAAAAGACTGCAGAGCGAGTCTTCTTTATATCACACCGTCCCATCAGTTTCCAACCGGTGCTATTCTGCCTGTAAACAGGCGGATGGAGATACTTGACTGGGCCAAACAGCAGAATGCCTATATCATTGAAGATGACTATGACAGTGAGCTTCGTTATTTTTCCAACTCAATCCCCTCGCTCCAATCTATCGATCGCAATGATAGAGTCATTTATCTGGGAACATTTTCAAAAGTTTTGGCTCCGGGACTGCGCATCTCCTATTTGGTGCTCCCCCCTCAGTTGCTTGAGCGCTACAGGCAAATCTGCGGTTTTTACCTCTGTCAAGTTCCTTACACCAATCAACTGGCACTGACAGAATTCATCAACAGCGGTTATCTTGAGCAGCACATCCGCCGCGTCCGTCATGCATACAGTGAAAAACAGGCAAAATTTTTATCCGCTATCGACCGCGTCTTCGGCGAAAGAATCCATTTATTCTCCAAAAATGCCGGTCTGCATATGCTGGCAGATATTGAAACCACACTTACTTCTGAAGAGCTGATCCAGCGGGCTGAAAAAGTTGGGATTCGCGTCTACTCTGCCAAATTTTGCTGGAGCAGCCCTGCCACTGCTCCGGAGCATCAGCTGATCCTGGGTTACGGCAGCATACCCGCACAGGATTACGAACCAGCACTCAGGCTGCTTTATCATGCATGGTATGAAATATAAAAAAGCAATTTGCCGACCGCTTTGACAAGTGGAAAGCCAATTGCTCTTTTATTGAAAAGTAAAAATCAATAATATTCCATCTACAGTCAAGACACCTGAACACCTGAAAACCTCTGTAGAAATCAGGCCGTTAGACTGCAGCTGAGGTCTTTTCCGGCTCATCCAAAGAGGCCTTTCCGGTCAGCAGCAATGGATTGAGCATCTTTTGCAGCTGCTCATCTGACAATCCGCTTTCCCTGCGGGCAAGCTCCGTAAATGGTTCACCTGTTTTAAGTGCTTTTTTGGCAAGGTGAGCTGCCTTGCAGTAGCCAATGAAAGGAGTCAAAGCGGTGGCAGTGCCCGTACCTGCCTCCAAAAGCATGCGGCAGTGGTTTTGATCGGCTTTGATTCCTGAAATACAGTTGACGGTCAAGGTCTCAGTGGCGTTCGCCATTTCTTCCAGAGAATCAAACAGTCTGTCAAATAAAACCGGTTCAAAAGCATTCAGCTCCATTTGTCCCGCTTCAGCAGCCATGGTTATCGCAGCATCATTTCCAACTACTGCAAAGCAAACCTGCGTAACGACTTCAGGAATGACAGGATTAACTTTGCCGGGCATGATGGAGGAGCCGTTTTGCATAGCTGGCAGCAAAAGTTCACCAAGGCCAGCACGGGGGCCGCTGGAAAGCAGACGCAAATCATTGCACATCTTAGACAGGCTGACTGCACATGCCTTGAGCGCACCGGAAACCGAAACAAAGCAGTCCAGATTCTGCGTCGCATCCATCTGGTCCGGTGCTGATGTCAACCTATGCCCAGTCAGTTTACTCAAAATAGGAGTCACTCTGCGGCGGTAAACAGGCGTTGTGTTAATTCCGGTCCCAATAGCCGTTCCGCCTAAATTAAGGCTGCAAAGTTCCTTTTCAGAACTTTTAATGCGTTCTGCAGTACGGCCAACCATGTTGGCAAAAGCGCCGAATGTCTGACCAAAACTTTCCGGAACAGCATCCTGCAATTGCGTTCGCCCAATTTTAACGACATCTTTCAATTCTTCGGCTTTGTCTTCCAGTGCTTCTTTCAATGCATACAGTTGCAGCAGCAGCGGTTTCGTCAAATCCAGAGCGGTCAGTTTTCCTGCCGTTGGAAAAACATCATTCGTCGACTGCGACATATTCACATGATCATTCGGGTGAACAAGAGAATATTCCCCCTTCTGTCCGCCAAGATACTCAATCGCGCGGTTTGCAATCACTTCATTTGCATTCATGTTTGCAGAAGTGCCAGCCCCGCCTTGTATGGGGTCCACAATGAACTGTTCGTGCAGTTTGCCGGAAATAACATCATTGCAGGCCTGCACAATGGCCTGCATGCGCTGATAATCCAGCGTACCTGCTTCATGGTTTGCTAAAGCTGCCGCTTTTTTAATTTGTGCCAGATTACAAATGAACTCGGGGCGCAATTGTCGGCCGGTAATTGGAAAATTCTCTTTCGCACGAGCACTCTGCACGCCGTAATAGGCAGAATCCGATATTTCTTTTTCACCGATTGAATCGCTTTCCAAACGCATATTTATATTCCCTCCAAATGATGTTCTGCTAGAATTTTCTGGCCCCTCAGATGGTCACTGCTTTAATTGCATATGACTATAGCACTTTGTCTGAGCGAATGTAAATAGCCGTATGAAAATATGTAGATTAAAAAATATTTAACGGCAGTTGACTTTTAAGAAAATGTTTATTTCCATGCTTGAGCTTAATTAATTTATGTCACGAAATGCAGAGCACATCATTTATATCTTATCGAATTTAAAAAATTAAGCGTTTGCCGTTTCACATGCTTTATGCCCATCTCTGTCAAAATGAATAAAAACCAGTGTATTTAGCTGCTATGTTTTAATAATATTGGATAGTTTCACCATTTTCCCACTATACTGTCAGCACTGAGCAGCAAATGAAACATTTAGTTTCGGATAAAACGTGATAAAAACTCTTGAGTACGTGGATTCTGGGGATTATCAAAAATCATTTCAGGAGTTCCTTCTTCTGCAATAATCCCCTGATCCATAAAGATAACGCGGGTTGACACATCCTTTGCAAAAGCCATTTCATGTGTAACAATAATCATTGTGAGCCCTTCTTTTGCCAAATCACGCATCACTTCCAGAACTTCTCCAACCATTTGAGGATCAAGTGCACTGGTAGGTTCGTCAAAAAGCAGTACATCCGGTTCCATAACCAGCGCACGGGCAATCGCCACACGCTGCTGCTGACCGCCGGAAAGCTGAGCCGGCTTTGCATGAATATAAGGAGCCATCCCTACTTTTTCTAAATACTTGATTGCCAGCGTATACGCTTCTTCCTGCCCCTTTTTTAGAACTTTTCTGGCACCAACCATGCAATTCCCCAATACCGTCATATTATGAAACAAATTGAAGGACTGAAAGACCATTCCTACATGTGCCCGATAGGTATGTAAATTAAATTGAGAAGTTAGGATATTCCGGCCATTGAATAAAATCTCTCCGGAGGTTGGAATCTCAAGCCTATTGATACAACGGAGCATCGTCGACTTTCCGGAACCCGAAGCACCGATAATGCAAATGACATCTTGACGGTTTGTAGCAAAGTCAATGTCCTGAAGTACCCTGTGATTGCCGAAGGATTTGCTTAAATGCTTTACCTGCAGAATGGGTACCTGTGTTTTCATCTCAGCCATGCGCGCATAACCCCTTTCGTTTTTTTCTTGTCCGGTAATGTTCCACTTGGATCATTCATTGGATCTGCCAGCTGATAATAGTCAGAGCCATCAATCTTATGTTCGATCCAGCGCAGCAGTCTTGCACAAATAAAGGTCATAATAAAGTAGAAAACACTGATAATAAAATATGTTTCAAAATAACGATAGTAAACACCTGCAGCAGATTTTCCGTTAAAGTACAGTTCTGTTACAGAAATAACATTTAATACCGATGTATCTTTAATATTAATAATCAGGTTGTTTCCAATCTGCGGCAGAATATTGCGGAAAGTCTGCGGCAGAATGACACTCGTCATGGTTTGCCAATGGGTCATTCCAATCGCTTCAGCGGCTTCTGTCTGTCCCTTGTCAACCGACTCGATTCCTCCGCGCACAGTCTCTGCCATGTAAGCACCTGTGTTGACTGAAACAACAAAAAATCCGGCAAAAAGTGGGGTCATATTAATATTGAACAGCTGCATGGAACCATAAAAAAGGACCATGGCCTGCACCATCATGGGGGTGCCACGAAAAATTTCTATATAAGCCAAAAGCAGAAACTGAAGAATTTTGTATAGTGCTTTGATGAATATATTCTTATCACGCCCTGGTTTTGGTATTGTCCTCAACACGCCGACTAGAAGGCCGATAATACAGCCAAAAAATGTACCTATCAGCGCCAAAATCAGCGTTGTTTCACAACCCTGCAAAAAATATGTACCATATTTTTTAAGCAGGAACACAACCCAATCCATAAAAGTTACCGGTGCATTCATATTAATCACCCCTATTTTATTTTTCCAGTGAAGGAAATACCGGCATCACCGAATTGCCGAGCTCCTTTATTTTGTAATCGGAAACGATTTTATCGATTGCCTGAATCACAATATGCATCTGTTCTTCTGTACCAATGGAAATTCTTACATAATCCCGAATACGCGGTTGGTCATAGTACCGAATCAAGATGCCATGTTCTTTCAGTTTCCGGTAAAGATACTCGGCCGGCACAGCAAGAGGCTTTACAAAAAGAAAATTTGTGTTCGACTTTAGCACGGCAAATTTGCGGGCGAGAAGTGCTCTTCTGAATGCGTCTCTAACTTTTTCCGTTTCATGTAAGCACTTTTTTGTATATGCAGTATCTTGAAGAGCGGCACATCCAAGGACCTGTGAAACGGTATTAAGGCTGTCTGGATTAAAAGCAGCTTTCATCAGAGCAAGATCTTCAATATTTTTTGCGGATGAAAAAGCCAATCCGATACGTGCTCCGGCAAGATTATGCGATTTGGACATCGTGTGAATAACCATCAGGTTATCATATTGGTTTATCAGCGGTACACAGGTTTCGTTGCCAAAGTCCACATAAGCTTCATCAATCACAACCAAATGATTCGGATTGGACAGGAGAATACGCTCGATGTCTTTTAAATGAATTTTCAACCCAGTTGGTGCATTGGGATTTGCCAACATTACATTGCTGCCGCAGTGACAGTAATCTTCGACACAAATGCTGAAATCTTTTTGTACCGGTATTTCTTGGTATTGAAGGCTGAAAAATTCAGAGAAAGTTCTGTAAAAATTATAGGTGACATCAGGGAAACAAAATCCCTCTCCACAGCTGTTGTATGCAATCATACAGTAAGCAAGAATGACGTCCGAACCACTGTCAACAAAAACCTGTTCCGGCTCAAGGCTGTAATAGGCAGCCGCTGCTTTTCTCAGTTCCGTACATTGAGGGTCAGCATAAAGGTTTTGGCCCGCCAAAATTGCATCCGTTACCGACCTGATTGCAAGTAAAGACGGCGGATATGGCGACTCATTTGCATTAATTTTAATAATATTTTTTCCTCTTAATGATTCACCAAGATGGTAGCCTTCTTTCTTTAGAAATTTTTTACTTAGAAATTTCCCCATATTGCTTACTCCTTTATCCCACATACACGTCAATTGACAGTTTGTTTAATACCCATAATAGAAACCTTTCAAGATAAATGGTAAGTCATTTGAAAGCTTCTTAGACTATTCTGCTTTGAACAGCAGGTTTTAATCATACACGATTTTAACAGCCCGGCAGAAAATGATCATAAAACAAAAGAGACTCAACAGAGCCGGAAAAGCAAGTTTTCCTTATATGCTCTGCTGCATCTCTGCAGCATATCATCGCTTTTATATAAGTATGAATGATTTCCAACCATTTTTCAAGCGGAATTGAATTTTTCATTTTTATAATATTCATTTTGCACCATTTTGTTAATTTCTGCTATATTTTTACGGTATATTATTTAAAAACAAAGTTTATTGTCTGATATATTCAAATTTGTAATATCAAACCATCCATTTGCCGCATGGAAAGCATTTTAATCAATTTATTGGTGCCATAACCAGCAAGAAGGCATTGCTCTATTCTACGAATTTCGTTTTTATGGATTTTACCCTGTAAATTTTTTGAGATTCAGTTCCTTTTTTTATGATTGAATCGCATTTATATTGGTCAGTGGTACATGCTTGTGTTTAACATTCTTGAATAAATTGAATTAAAAATATTCATTTTCACTTGACAATTGGCTCTTCATTCATTATAATGAATGTAATATTCAGGAAGTTAAACCAATGAGGGCGTTAACTTGTACGAGTTAACGCCCTCATTCTACTTTTAAACAGATGCACTTCTCCAAACATCTGCAAATCTTATTTTATATACGAGCGAGGTAATGAAAAGTGAAAAAGAGAAAAGGCAAATCATTCAGAAAAGCTGTATCTGGTGTACTGGCACTGGCGTCATTCGCTTTGGTCTTTTCAGGCTGCGGTGCAAGTGCCAGTCCATCAGCCGGGGCAGCTGGGAATTCAGCTTCTTCCGCTAAAAAGCCATTTAAGATTGCACTGGAATGTGCCTATGCACCTTACAATTGGACACAAACGGACAATTCAAATCAAGCGGTTCCCATCCAAGATTCCTCCAGCTATTGTAATGGATATGATATTCAAATTGCCAAAAAAATTGCTGACAAAATGGGCTGCGAGTTACAAGTCTTCAAGACAGAATGGACGTCTATTCCCACCGCTATTACATCCGGCAAAGTGGATGCGGGTATCTGCGGCATGACCGTTACTGCTGAACGCAAAAAAACACTTCTTTTCAGCAATCCCTACTACACGTCCAAATACGTTGCGCTTGTCAAAAAAAGCGGAAAATACGGCAATGCAAAGAGTGTTGCTGACTTGAAAGGCGCAATATGTACATCGCAGCAGAGTACCTCTTGGTATCCGCTGCTGTCACAGATTCCGAATGCGAATGTTCAGCCTGCATTGGCGGATGTACCTACCATGCTGGTGTCCCTGACTTCTGGAAAATGTGATATGCTTTCATGTGACAAACCGACTGCCATGGCTGCAACCAGAGCATACCCGCAGATTCAAATGATTGATTTTGCAAATGGGAAAGGTTTCAAAGCGGATGCTGAGCAAACACATGTCTGTGCTGCTGTTGCAAAAGGCAATACAGAACTGAAAGCAAAAATCGACAATGCCCTAAAAACGATCAATGAATCTGAACGCACAAAATTAATGGACTGGTGTGTAAAGAACCAGCCATCCACCACCTGAAACGACGAAAAAAGAAAACCTGCATCTCCCACTCTCCGGCTAACGGTGCTGTGGGTTTTTCTTTTGCAACAAAATACAGATACATACTCTTTTACTTTACGGCACCAGAGAAACTAATGATGACAGCACGTGTATTCATCGCAACTTTGACTTCTCACGAGTGGTGTAGAAGCATTGCTTACCTTGGGAAAAGATAAGACGCGGAACAGCCTGTAAAAAAGCTTCCGATGTTGTCTTACATATTTGAATACAGCATAAAAGCTTTTGACCACCCAGCACAGAGCTGGAGCCAAAAGCTGCAAAAGTATATTTGTAGTGGTATAGTGAACTTGTAACACTCCTGCCTAATGGATTACAATATCT
>ENA-UOOI01001083-UOOI01001083.1-fermentation-metagenome-genome-assembly--contig:-NODE-1083-length-30527-cov-19.866927_pt1 | contig 30527 bp, 35 predicted proteins | sample MGYA00245779_ERZ724027 | MGnify/ENA primary metagenome ERZ724027 (study PRJEB28704, sample SAMN03018318) | fermentation metagenome | biome: anthropogenic terrestrial biome; feature: soil...
TCTTCTTCAAAGTGGGGGAATAAACACTTCTACACTCCTTAGTAAATTCTTCCCCCAAAGGATAAACGTATTCTAAGTGTTAAAGACACTAAGAATACTATCAATAAGGTTCAGATTACGATACGTATTCCTTATAAGCAAACTCTGCCTGAGCCTAAAAATCATCTGATAAAAAGAAAAAATAGGAGCACATGCCCCTAATCCATAACATAAACATTAATCCATTGCACACCCCAGTCATTCGCTTCAGAAGCAGAATCAAAAAATAAATCTACCCTATCACCTTTAATAGCACCACCTGTATCTTCAGCTATGGCATATCCATATCCCTCTATATAAAGCTTGGTGCCAAGTGGTATAACTCTAGGATCCACTGCCACAGAACTATAACTTCCACTACTTCTTCTGGCTACAGTTCCTGTAGCCGTTATGCCAAAGTCTGGATGCCCAGGTCCCTTGCCTGTACTTTCATAATCTGCAGTATATGCGGTTGCCTTCATATGCAAAGATTTAGCATAACTAAAGTTCCCTCCTCTAGAAAAGGTATGATTACCATTTAATGTTCCTACTGCTACTACTTGCTGTACTGGTTCTTTCTTTACAATTTCACTTATAACCTTTCTGGAGACTTCCTTACCATCTTCATATATTATTCTGGTAATGGTCTGCTTCTCTCCATTTTGCCCCTCTTGTAAAACCTTTTTTTTCCCACTTTCAACTTCACTATCATTTTTTATAACTATATTATAGTCTATATTTGTAATCTCTTCTATGTCTTTAGTTTTTACCCTAGTCACTGTTACTTCTAATCCTTTTTTAATTGCATAGTTTCTAGATGGATATACTTTATCAAGATTTGAAAGTTTAATTTTTTCTGCTCGTAACATATCTTCTACATTATGTTCAGCAGATTTTATATCTAACTTTCTTCCATCTACTTTTACTTTAACTAATACTGCTCTTGTAATTAACAATTTACTTTTATCTTTTACTCTACTGTCTAGACTAGGCTTTACTTTATCCTTTGATCCTAATTTAATTCCATTATTTTCCAAAACATTTTTGTAAGTACCACTAAAAGTAACAACTTTTTTGTCACTGCCATCTACTGAAATAGTTATAGTTTTTATCATGCTAAATATTGTTAAACTTATAACTACTAAAATTATTGTTAAACTTATAACTATAATAGATTCTATCTTAGGACCATCGGAAAAATATTTCTTTAAGTAAGTTTTAAACCTTTCCACCATAAAAATACCTCCTCTGGGCAAGCGCGACATACCTCATTATAAACGGATCTTAAATTTATGTCAAATACAGCCCAGGATAAATTGTAAAATATTCTAAATGCAGCTTTGTGCATAAATTATAAATAAAAAATATTTATTTATGATACCAGTGTTATTAGTTAATAAAATATAAATTTATACCTAAATTTTAGATAAATAGATAATTTATGCTTAAATACAAAACCAAATTACATTTCAAAATTACAATTTATGTTATTTCAAGGTGGTACTATTGTGATCTTATTACATATTATTCTAAAAATATATTTTAAATTGCTCATTAGGTAACCAATGGATATAATTATAGTATATTCATATTTATAAATATTATGTTAGATTAAGAAGATGTTTAGTATTGGCAATTGTTGCCTTGCTTACTTCTTCCTCTGTAATTCCTCTTATCTCAGCTATTTTTGATATAATAAACTTCACATATTCTGATCTATTCCTTTTTCCCCTAAAAGGTACCGGAGCCATATATGGACAATCAGTTTCCACCAAAATTCTATCCATAGGTATTTCTCTTACTATATCTAGTGATTTTTTTGCATTTTTAAAAGTCACTACTCCAGTAAAACCTATATAATAGCCAAGCTTTATACATTCCTTTGCAAATTCTACACTTCCTGAAAAGCAGTGTATTTCTCCAACAACACCTCTGAATTGTTTTATTATATCTAAAACATCTTTATGTGCTTCTCTATCATGTATAATTACAGGAAGATTTAGTTCCTTTGCTAGCTCCATTTGTCTTATAAATACAGATTTTTGTACTTCCCTAGGTGGATTTTCCCTATAATAATAATCAAGACCTATTTCTCCAATAGCCTTTACTTTTTTGTTTTGAGACATAATTTTCAACTCATTTTCTATGCTATCATCAAATTTATCTGCAAATTCTGGATGTATACCCACCGCTGCATAAAATATATCATGTTCCTCTGCTAATTTAACAGAAGTTCTGGCACCTTCTATAGAAGAGCCACAATTTAACACTCCAATTATATTATTTTTTTTTAATTCATTTATCAGTATATTCCTATCGCTGTCAAATTGTTCATCATCATAATGTGCATGAGCATCAAATATATTCAACTTCATACTGCCTCCTTAGCTTTTTTAAAATCAAATTCCTCCCAGATCTAGATGAAGGAGAGGCTCCAACATCTAAACCTAAGAATCATTTAATCGCATTTAAAAATACTATATTTTCATCATAAACTCATTGTAACTACATATTATTTTACTATGCTTCCAGTAGGAAGTTCCCCTGGAATAGATACTGTAAATAACTGATCCTCATCTTCTGAAGCTGCACACAATATCATTCCTTCTGAAAGCTCTCCTTTTAATTTTACTGGCTTTAAATTTGCTACAACTACCACGTATTTCCCTAAAAGTTCTTCTGGCTTATAATATTTAGATATACCCGACACTACCTGCCTTTTTTCCTGTCCTAATTGAAGCTTGAGTTTAAGCAGTTTTTTAGAACCTTTTATAGATTCGCACTCCAACACTTTTGCTACTCTAAGATCTAATTTTTCAAAATCATCTATAGTTATTTCTTCTTTTATGGGTTTTATTTTAGTATCCTGCAGAGCACTCTTTTCCTCTTTTAACCTATTTAACTCTTCTATCTTTTTATCCACATCTATTCTAGGAAATAATATATCTCCCTTATTTATTTTAGTTCCTGAACAAGTTCCATCAAAAGAAGCTATGCTGTCCCAAGATGTAACCTCTACATTAAGCTGCTTATATATTTTTTCACTGGTGTCAGGGAGAAATGCCCAAAGACATACAGATATTATTCTCAATGATTCCGATAAATTATAAAGTACTGTTCCCAATCTATTCTTTTTATCTTTATCCTTAGCTAATATCCATGGAGTAGTTTCATCTATATATTTATTAGTTCTTGATACAAGTTCCCATATGTTATCTAAGGCCTCTGGTATTCTTAAATGATTCATATGTTTTTCTATTTTTGCAGGCGTATCTAAAGCTAAACCTATAAGTTCATCATCTATAGCTTCTTTTTCTTTTGGTGACGGCATAATACCCTGAAAATATTTTTCTATCATGGTACAAGTTCTCGATAATAAATTTCCTAAATCATTAGCTAAATCCGAATTAATCTTCTTTATAAATATTTCATTATTAAACAATCCATCGGCACCAAAAGGAATCTCTCTAAGCAAATAATATCTAACCGCATCTGCACCAAAATGATTTACTAAAACTACAGGATCTACCACATTTCCCTTAGATTTTGACATTTTTCCTCCGTCTACTAGAAGCCAACCGTGTCCAAATATTTTCTGTGGAACTTCTTCTCCTAAAGCCATAAGCGTTATAGGCCAATAAATTGTATGAAATCTCAATATATCTTTACCTACCAAATGTACATTTGCCGGCCAGTATTTTTTATATAAATTATCATTTTCACTGCCATATCCTAATGCTGTTATATAATTTGCCAGGGCATCTATCCATACATATATTACATGCTTGTCATCAAAAGTTACAGGTATTCCCCAATCAAAAGAAGTTCTAGACACACAAAGATCCTGAAGGCCTGGTTTTAAAAAATTATTTAACATTTCATTTTTTCTAGACTCCGGTTGTATAAAATCTGGATGAGTTTCAATATGTTTTATAAGGGCAGGTGCATATTTTGACATTTTAAAAAAGTAAGCTTCCTCTTTAGCTTTTTCCACTGTTCTGCCACAATCAGGACATTTCCCGTCTACTAATTGAGTTTCAGTCCAAAAAGATTCACAGGGAGTACAATACCATCCTTCATAATTTCCTTTATATATATCACCTTTATCATATAGTTTCTTAAATATTTTCTGAACTGCTTCTATATGATATTTTTCTGTGGTTCTTATAAATTTATCATAACTTATATTCATTATTTCCCATAAATCTTTAATTCCTGCTACTATTTCATCTACATACTCTTTAGGAGTAACTCCTTTAGCCTCTGCCAATCTTTGAATCTTTTGTCCATGTTCATCTGTACCTGTTAAAAACATTACATCATAGCCTGTAATTCTTTTAAATCTAGCAAGAGCATCTGCTGCAACAGTAGTATATGTATTTCCTATATGAAGATTTGCCGATGGATAATAAATGGGGGTAGTAATGTAATATGTTCCTTTAGTCATGTTTATATCTCTCCTTTTTATATAAAAATAAAAAACCTCTATATGAAAATATCTTTCATATAGAGGCGTAAACTACGCTTTACCACTCTATTTCATCTTTATCTCACAATAAAGACATCTATAAGTAACTAACATTACTTTTCAATATAACGGTTGCTGCCGTACCATCCTAATTATTAATTCTACTACTTCAAATGGTATACTCCAGAGCCATATTCATAAATCATTTTGTTTTCGATTTTCACCAACTTATCGACTCTCTTTGCACAAAATCAATTTACTACTCTTTCCTTCATGGTATTTAACACTATAATATGTCATATACTTTTATATGTCAATATTTTTCATCTGAAAAATTTCTTCATATTTTCTTTTTATATCTTTTAAGTCTTGCCAAAATAAAGGTTTTTTATTCTCATCCCTCAATATAGCAGAAGGATGAAAAGTAGCGGTTATATAAAATCCTTTTCTTTCAACCCATTTTCCTCTATCCCTAGTAATTCTCCAATCTTTTCCTAATATACAACTCATTGCAGTAGCTCCAAGACAAACTATTATATTAGGTTTTATAAGTGCTATCTGATTTCTCAGATAAGGAAGACATGCCTTTTCTTCATCTTCATGAGGAGTTCTATTGTTTTTAGGTCTGCATTTACAAACATTACATATATAATAATCTTTTTTTCTATACAAATCCAATGCTTCAAGGGCTTTAGTTAAAAGTTTCCCTGCTTTTCCCACAAAAGGTACCCCAACTCTATCCTCATCTGCTCCAGGGGCTTCTCCTATGAATACCAAACCTGCCTTAGGATTTCCATCTCCAAAAACCATATTTATTCTGCCATCGCCTAAACCACATTTATTACAATTTATACATTCTTCATATAACTCTCTCCACTTCAACAACTATAATCTCACCTCAAAGTACCATTATAAGTTATATTATACAACTAAAAGCTTAAAATAAACACATTATTTTTATACAAAATCTGATTAAAACATAATTTTAACTACTGCTACCGCTGCTATCACTGATACCAGATCTGCCATTATGGCCGCCCAAAGAGCATGTCTTATTTTTTTTATTCCCACTGCCCCGAAATAAACCGTCAATGTATAAAATATAGTTTCTGTGGAGCCCATAATTACAGAGGCTACCCTGCCTATGTAACTATCTGTTCCAAAATTACTTAATATTTCACTAAATACCCCAAGAGCACCACTTCCAGATAAAGGTTTTATGAATACAAGAGGTACAACTTCTGCTGGAATACCTATAAAATTCACTATTGGTTTTATAAATCCTATAAAATAATCTAAAGCTTTAGATTCCCTAAATACTCCCACAGCTATAAGCATTGCAAGCAGATATGGAAATATTTTTACACATATAAAAATACCCTCTTTAGCTCCTTCCACAAAGCAATCATATACCTTAACCTTTTTTACTATACCATAAGTAATTATAGAGACTATAATTATAGGAATTATACTCTTTATTATGTAGTTCAAAATTTTCCTCCTTTTACTTATCTTATTTATCAGAAATATTTATCCATTATTTTACAGCACATTACTCCCACTATCGCCGCTATAGTAGTGGTAATCACAGCTGGTATTATTGTTTCTGCAGGGTTCTTTGAACCCATGGCAGCCCTGATAGAAATGACCGTAGTAGGTAAAAATTGTATACATGCTGCATTTAATACCAAAAAAAGTACCATATCATCACTAGCTTCTTCTTTTTTATTATTTAAACGGCTCAATTCCTTCATTGCTTTTATGCCAAAAGGAGTAGCTGCATTTGACAGCCCCATCATGTTAGCTGTAATATTCATAACTATTGCACCCATAGCTTTTTCATCTTTAGCAGCTTTTTTAAACAATAGTTTTAATATTGGCTTCATAAGCTTGGCTATTTTATATGTAATCCCACTTTTTTCTGCTATTTTCATTATCCCACACCAAAGACACATTATTCCCACAAGATTTATTATAAGCTTTACGGTTGAATCTGAAGAAGCTATAATAGACTTAGATATTTCCCCGCCTCTACCGCAGACAATCCCAAATATTATTCCAAAAGCCAAAATAAAAAACCATATAATATTGATCATAATTAACTCACTTTCTATCTTTAAAAATTGTTATAAAAATTATTTTACTTCTACATAATTAATATATGATGATTGTTACATATAAAATTCCTATTTAAAATATATAAAATTTATATTGAAAATATTTTTTAATAATGTTAGTATTTTTCATATGATGTTTTTATAAGAATCACTTAATGGGAGGTAAAAAATGATATTTAAAGATATAATGAAATATATAGAAAGTGAATATTCAATTATAAATTATACTCCTTGTAAAATATGTGGTGGAAATTACATAGTAAAATATTCAAATGAGATTTTGATTGATAATATTCCTTATGATATATGTCAATGTGTATGCTCCAACTGCGGTTATGAAAAGATCTTTCAATTTTGTGCACCCTTTTTAAAAGAAACTCTTCCCATGAACATAAAAGCTATGTTAAATTAAAAACTTTAGTTTTAGAATAAATAAAAAAACACTATGAAACTTAATTTATCTCATAGTGTTTTTTTATTTCACTAAAATTTTATTTTAATTTAGGTATTTCAAATTTCAATTCAGTATTAGACTTTGAAGATATCTCTTTTATTCCATTTATTATATTTGGAATTTGCTTATATGCCCAAGCTATATCTGTAGCATATTGATGTTCCCCTGGATTCGCAGGATTCCATCTCATCTTATAGAGGGTATCCTGATTTCTTTCAGGGTTATTTATATATTTAGAAGCTATCCAAGCTGTTCCTCCTGAAATGGCTTCTTCTGGAGTAACCCATCCATTATCATATGCCGTTTTGGTACCATTGATTAGTGGATTATCATCAGTAGCTCCTATACCAAAAAAATTATATACTGGCTCTCCGTATATATAACTACCGCTACCATCAACAGCTCCTCCCGTAGCCAATTTTGAGGTCCCATTCCCCGTCTCAAGCATTGCATGCGATACCAAATAAGCCACACTTATATTATTGTCTTTAGCTGCATTTAAAAACGCTTGTCCCATTCCCTCGAAAATTCCTTTGTCTTCCAAATAATTATTTAAATTCTCTACTTTAATTCCCTCAGAATATGTAAGTTTTAAAAACTGGTATTTTCCATAGCCATCTAAAAAATTATCTGGATTGACATAATACCCTATTTGATTTTTAGTTGCAGCATTATCCATTACATTAGTTTCTACAAAAACTGGTCTACTATATGAATTAAACTGTTTTTCTACCATATCATCCAAAGTAACATCGTATTCTACATATTCATTATTATCATTATTAACACTATTTATGCATCTAAAGTAATTTACTACATAATTATCATAATCTGTATTCACATCCTTATGTGCTCCTGTTACTCCTTGTCTTTTTACATATATAATTACCTTATACTTCTCTCCATTAGTTCCTGAATCCAATGTACTTGTTGCTGTTACTTTCCCCTCTGGCGCAGTGGTATATCCTTTAGTAAGTTCTGTATATACTCCACCTTCTCCCGACTGTTTATTTACAAAAACCCTATATTCAACATCTGCTGTATCAGAACTTACCAAAAACCCTTGATATTGAGATGATAATAAAGGTGTATATTCAAATTTACTGGAAGTTATTTTGGGAAGTTCTGAATAACTTGTGCCATCTGAATATTCATTTATTGTTGTAAATTGAAGGCTTATCGGACTAGATAAGTTCTTACCTGAAATTGATTCAAGTCCAGTTCCTATAATTATGTTATACGTTTCACCAGGATTATATCCCGATACCTTAGGATTTATTATTATGGTACTTAAATCACTTCCCTGGTTTATCACCACCGGTACCTCCATATTGTTTTTATCCATAACCTTTATGTTAGTATTATTTACAGTAGTTGTCTTTAATTCAATATTAAATTTAACAGTCCATTCTTTATTAGTATTAATGTTTACCCTAGGTTCTGTCAGAGAAGAACTTGCATATGCTTTAAATTGAAAAAATGTCATAAAAAATAATATCATCAAAATAGATACCTTTAGCCTCTTATTCAAAATTATCCCCCCTAAAAATATGATTATAATAAATTTTATTTAATTTGAAACTTCATACTGACTATTTGTCAGCCTTCTTTTAAATTCATCCATATTATGATTATTACTGACATAAACTCTATTTAGAGTATATATTCCCTGATTTTTATTGGACCATCCTCCTACAGTAGTAAAAGCCATATTGTATCCTGCTGATTTCGCCGCTTTTAAAGTATCATCGTTCCATTTTCCATAGGGGTATGCAATATATTTTACTTCCTTCTGTAGAATCTCTTCAAGGAATTCTTTGGAGTCTTTAAGAGTATTTATTTGAGCATCATAATCCAGACTGCTTAAATTATCGTGATTTAGAGTATGACTTTCAATATCTATATTAGAATTAGACATCTCTTTTAATTCATCAGAAGTTAAAAACTCTTTTTCTTTATCTATAGCACTTGTAATTACAAATACAGCAGCTTTATAACCAAATTCTTTTAATATGGGAAAAGCATTTTCATAATTATCTCTATAACCATCGTCAAAAGTTATAATTACAGACTTATTTGGTATTGGAGTATTTTCTGTTAAAAAATTATAAAACTCATCCAAACTAAGTGTGGTATATCCATTATCTTTTAAGTATTGCATTTGCTGCCTAAATTTTTCTTTTGGAATTCTAAGTTCATTTCCTTCTTCATAAGCTATAGAATGATAATATAATACAGGTATAGATTGTGAGTTGTATATTAAATTACTTTTTGTAGAGTCATTACCTTTATCTGCAGATTTATTAGTATATTGATTCTTCTTATTACTTTCAATTTGATTAGAATTTAATTTTTCAGTTACATTACTTTTTTTTTTCCATCTATAAATAAAAACCTGGTTTTATAAATCACAAATATTCCAGATAAAACAAATAATATTATCATTAATTTAATTAAAATTTTTTTTATATTATTTTCCATTTTCACACTTCCATGTTAAAATATACTTAATATTTTACGAATTATACACATTATCCACAGCCACCTGTGGACAACTTCTTATTTTCATGCCAACATTATCCTATCTAATAATACTTTTACGTCGTTAAAAAAATACTTACCATATGAATATCATAATTTTGAAAATTTTATATATATATACACCTATACTATAAAATCTTTATTTAATGTAAATTATACTAAAAAATTATTAATTTGTCTAAATTTAATTAACCATATTCAACATACATATATATCTAAATGTAAGAATAACTTTGATATTTAAATTTAAAAATAAATATTATCTGTATTTATTTAAAATAATAGTAACTAAATTGTCTCTATTACCATATACTATTAATACCCACACAGTTACAAAGCTCATATATTAAAACTAACATTTCCTCGTACAAAAAATATACCTTTTTATCTCAAAAAATTAAGAGGATTAATTGTCCTCTTAATTTTTTACTTTAATGACATATACTTTAATTTTTCACTAAAATAATTTTTATATTTCTTATAATTTTATTAACATTTGTTTGAATTTATGCTATTATTTAAATTAAGTAAATATTTTATGAAAGGTGGGGTTATTTATGAAAAATAACGTTACCAAAGTAGATTTTTCAAAAAATAAAAGAACTGAAAAAAAGATATCATTTTTCTCACTAAAAAAATTTTTCATAGGTATTTTTGGTTCTAAAAAGGCTAAAAAAGAAAATAACAAAATAATTCCATATTCTCGTTATATATCCTAGGTGCCTAATGATGCACCTTTTTTATTTCATATATGAAATGATTCAGATAAAGTTCCGTAAAAAATTTCTCTATATCTGAATTAAAACACCTTATACAGATACACCAGTGCTTATATCTAACTTTATATTAATCTTAGAATGCTAACAATGCAGCATTTTAAATACACTAAGAAGGGGAAGATTTACTATGAGAGTAGGACTTGGTTATGACGTACATAGATTAGATTATAACAGGCCTCTTATATTAGGTGGTGTGACCATTCCTTTTAATAAGGGATTGGTTGGACATTCTGATGCAGATGTGCTTGTTCACGCAATAATGGATGCTTTGTTAGGGGCCTTATCTTTAGGAGATATAGGAAAACATTTTCCTCCAAGCGATATAAAATACAAAAATATATCTAGCCTTAAATTATTACATAATGTATCAACTCTAATAAACAGCAAAAGATATTGTATAGGCAATATAGATTCCACTATAATAGCTGAAGAACCCAAATTATCTCCTTATATACCTGACATGAGAATAAATATAGCTAAAATCTTGAAAGTAGATACATCTTTAATAAGCATAAAAGCTACCACCGAAGAAGGTCTGGGATTTACAGGTAAAAAAGAGGGAATAGCTGCTCAGAGTATATGCCTCTTATATAATAATTTAAACCAAACTAAAGGCTGTTAACTTATTACAAATTATATGTTGTTAATAAACTTCCTCATTATATATCTTAATAAAAACCCTAAGGAAGTTTTTAACAGCCTTACTTTTCTTCATAATTATTTACTATATTTTGAACTAACTTTTTAATTGCACTTGCCTGACAAATCAAAGACATAACCATAAAAAAAACCATTATTTTTTCTTCTTCGTGAATCTTTAAATTCATATCTTTTACTATATTTTGAAATTTATCCTCATTAAAATATTCTTTTTCTATTAAACTTTCAAAGCTATCCTGCTGCAAGTCAGAAAATATCTTATAAGCATTTTCCCATGATATTATATCATCTTCTCCATCATTTATCTCATTGAAGGCTAATCTAAATACTTTTTTTATTTCTTCAGTAGTTAATATAGGTCTCATATAACTTAATAAAATCAGTTGAACTAAATGAACTTTGGTATAACCTCTTTTTTTGCCATCTTCCGGCTTAGATATAACTTCATTTTTTATATAATTTTGCACTATATTATTAGTATATTTTTCTCCTTTAAATTTATCATTTAAATAATCCGTTACCTGAGATAAAAACAAATCATATCTTGGTAAGTCTTCATAAGGTACTATATTATTATCTGATATATTCTTAGCGATCTTATTTATATATTCTATTTCAAAATTATGTTCATTCAACATTAACATCCTCCAAACCAATGTATTTCTACAAAAAATTTAAAACTTTAAATTATACCTATATTATATTGTATATGTTTATTGTTTACAAATGAAACATTCTACAAAAATATGAGATTTTATTAGAATATCATAGATATATGGTATTAATATACTTTAAATAGGTTAATTATATACTTGTTATATATTATTATATACTGTATAATAATTTGTGTACAGTGATAAATATAATATGTTACTATTATAATAGAAAACATATTATATTACTTTAGGTATCTATGTGGCAATCACAACTACTAAATACTTCTAAAGAGGGAGGTGTGTAAAATTAAGTTAAATAAAAAATGTTTTATCATATCCCTGTCACTCACTTTTTTATTTTTATGGGTATATGTTGTTACTCCACAATCAATCAATTTAAGTACAAACACGGATTCTAACAGCATACATGCTAAGAGTTCAAGATCCGGGGGTTCAAAATCCAGAAGTTCTTCCTCAACTAGAAGTACCTCAAAATCTTCTGGAAGTAGCTTTAAATCCAATAGTTTTTCTCCATCAAAATCTAATAGCAGTACTAGTTCCAAAACTACTACTAAAACTACCACTAATTCTAGTTCTAAAAGTAGTAGTGGTGGAGATTTTAAATCCGGCAGTTTTTCTTCGCCTAAATCCAATAATAGCTCTAATACCGATAGTTCCAAAAACACAGATAGTTCTAGTTCCAAAAGTAGTACTGGTGGGGATTTTAAATCTGGTAATTTTTCTTCATCTAAGTCTAATGATAGTTCTGCTACATCATCTGCTAATAACAACTCACAATCTAATAAAAGCTACAGCAATGAAAAAAAACGCTCTATTTTACCTATACCCATCCCCATATTCTGGGGAAATAACCACTATGCAGGTAATGGAAGCAGTAATTTATTAGGTTTTTTCTGGGGTTTTGTGAAACTTATAATATTTGTTATCATATTAATATTTATTATAAAAATGATAAAGAAATATATAAAAAATAAAAAATAAATTTAGGAGGATTTTTATGGGAGTATTAAAAAGAATATCTAATATTTTTAGGGCAAAGGTAAATGACACCTTAGATGGGATAGAAAATCCTATTGAATTGCTTGACCAAAAGCTGAGAGATATGGAGGACAGCTTAAATAAAGCTAAATTGTCTTCGGCCCAAATATTAGGTAATGTACATGAAATTAAAAAGAAAATGGAGAATTCAAAGAGGATATCTTCAGAATTTGACGAAAAAGTTAAACTGGCCTTAAGTAAAAATAATGAGGAATTAGCTAAAAAGGCTTTAGAGAGGAAATTAGAAGCTGACAAAACTTACGCTTCCTTGGAATCAAGCTATAATGATGCTGTACAAAAAGCAGAAGCAATAAAAGCTAAATTAAAAGAATTAGAAGAAGAAATTAGAAAAACCAGATCATATAGAGATGAGGCTGCCGCAAGATTTAATAATGCAGAAGCATCTAAAAAAGTAAATGAAATACTGGCAAACGTGGAAACAGGCGGTAACAAAATAAACATGGATGACATTGAAAGAAAAATTCAAAAAAAGGAAGCCTTGGCTGAAGGACTAGGAGATCTAAGACAGGAAGACTCTCTGGAAAAAGAGTTTGAAAAATTGGATCAGGTCAATCTAGATGAAGAATTAAAAAAATACAAACAAAATTAGGTGATACTATGGGAAAGACAGATCAGTTTATACAAACAGAGAAAGATAAATATGGAAAAATATTTGTAGATATAAATTATGCTATAAGTTCTGTTTCTCCATTTTTGGACAAGGATACTTTAAACATAAGAAAATATGTAGCTAAAGTATCAGTTTTAAAAAAATATATAGATTTAATTGAACAAATAGAAAGAGAATTTAAAAATGCAAGTTTTTTTAATAAATTAAAGAGTACTAACTATATATCTCCAATAAAAGACTATAAAAACGATAATTATAAGTCTCTATTACAACTTGAAAAATGTTCTACTTGTGAATGCTTAAACTGTACGGCACCCTGTAATTTTGACAGCTGTCTTAGCTGTAAATCCGCTTCTAAAATTGCATATTGTGATAGACAAAGAATAAACGTTTCAAAATATGATGCATTCTCTGTAGACTTAATTAACAATACTACTGGTAAAAATAATAATTATACTGTACTTGCAACACTTCAGGATGTTAAATTAAATAAAAGATATATAATTATCGAAAATATTGCCTTAAAAGAAAAATTCATATTATATTATTATCCTGGAATTTCCGAGGATAATTATGGTGAAATATCAAATAGCCAGGAATTTGACTTTATAGTTTCAACTTTTCAATCCATAGAAGAATAAATATTGCCAATTCAAAATATTTGTCCACAGAAAACATAAAGTTATCAACAATTTCTGTGGATAACTTATACATAACATGTTAAATTAAAATAATACTTGGTTAAATTGCAACTAAGTATTATTTTAATTTTTGATTAACTATATGTTTTTACCGTTTGTAACTTTAAATAATCCAGGGCATCTTTCCTGGTAACTATTTCTCCTAAATATCTCAGTCTATGAATATTTTCAATTGCAGTTTTTACCTGTGGACCTGACTTAACTAATACTTCAACAACCTCTTCCCCACTTAGGATTTTATTGTCTCGTATACTGCAGTATAATTTATACTCTTTTAACATATCTTCAATAAATTCTTTAAATCCTAAATTTTTATCTTTTATTTCCAATAACATTTTAGTAGCACAATTGTCACAAAATGCAGTAATAATTATTTCTAATACATATCCTTCATATTTACTAAAAAACTTATAAAAAGCTTTTTTTCTATCCACAGTTTTGTTGGTAAATATACTTAATGGATACATATGACCTTCTACTATATTTTCTATATATTTTACTGCTTTTTTAGATAATTTCATATCATTGCAAAAGTCCCTACATATAGCTGCTCCTTTTATTTCATGTTTATGAAAACTTACTTTATCTCCTACCTTTTTATACACTTCATATTTACCTATATCGTGTAAGAAGCACGCTAATGCTGCATATTCTTTTAATGTAAACTCTCCCATTTTAGTATCTAATATACTAATATCCAAATTTTTAAGATTTATGCTGCCATTTAAAATATCCTTAAATATTCCATAAGTCAGATTCAAGTGAGTGAATACATCTTCTACATGATATTTACATTTTCCTATAGTTTTAGATTCTTCTATATAGGGAATTATATTTTTTAATATTCCATAATTGTCAAGAATTTCAAAAGCTCTTCCATATTTATCACTTTCTATTATAAGCATTAATTCATTGAAAACTCTTTCTTTAGGTAAATCCATTATTTTATCTTTGAATTTTATAATATTATTTTCAGTTTCCAAATTAAAGTGCATTCCTAAACTTATACAAAATCTAATACCTCTCAGTATTCTACAGGGATCCTCCTCTAAGCTTCTATCAGTAACATTTTTTAGTATCCTATTTTGAATAGCCTTTTTACCATAAAAAAGATCTATTATTTTATTATCACTAAGTCTTAAGGCTAAAGCATTAATAGTAAAATCTCTATTTTCTAAATCTTCCTCAATTGAATTTCCTTTCATAAGAGATACATCTATTTTACTTTTACCTTTTACACATCTATATATAGATATACTTTCTTTTATAGGAAAAAATTTATAATTTTTATCTTGGAGTTTAATCATAAGTTCGCGAATATCCCCTTTAAACACAAAATCTGCATCCTTAGGCTGGGAGGCTATATTCATCAGTTTATTTCTTATATATCCTCCTACTAAATATAATTCTCCTCTTATTTCATTAGTTATATCCTTTACATCATAAATAAATTTTCTTATATAGTTCAAATTGATCACCTACTCCCCTACTTATTTTATCATACAAGAATACTAAATTTCTACAGATAAAATTTCTTTATTTTAAAATTAATATATCCATAATACCCCACCTAAAAATTCGACATATAATATAAATTATCCACTTAATTACTTTTTTCTTGTATATATTTCAAGAATCATCTAATTTTTTCTTTCGTTTTATTATTAATTGCAAGATCAAATCATTATAAAATTGTAATTATTATTGACTTTTGTATATTCTGGTAGTATATTAACTTTAGATGGAATTTGATAAGAAATTTGTAAATATATTATGAAAATGTGTTGACTTTTAATGTAATTTTTGCTATTATTTAATTGTATCTATGTCGAATTATGGAATCAAAGGGGGAAAACAAATGAAATCGACAGGTGTTGTAAGAAGAGTAGACGAGCTAGGAAGAATTGTTATTCCTATAGAATTGAGAAGAACTCTAGACATCGCTGAAAAGGATGCCTTAGAAATATATGTAGACGGCGAACAAATCATATTGAAGAAATATGAACCTGCATGTATTTTCTGTGGAGATGCACGTGATGTAGTAAACTATAGAGGCAAAAACATTTGTAAAAGCTGTCTAAATGAATTAAAAGAAGGAAGATAGTAACATATAAAAACTGACACCGAGATTTCGATGTCAGTTTTTTATTTTTCTTTAGTGAATGATAACATTTAGATAAAATAACACTAACTATGTATATATATTTTTTCATTCCGTATATATTATTATGTTATTTAACTCGTCTTCCCCCACTAAAATCAGATCTGGCATCCAAAGATGATATCTTAACTACATCTCCTGTTTTAGGTGCATGAAGGTATGCTCCATCACCCACATATATTCCAACATGGTGTGCAGGATAACCAAAAAATACTAAATCTCCTGGTTGAAGTTCATTTCTGGATACAGCCGTACCAGAATTTTGCTGATCTTCTGCTACCCTTGGAAGGCTAACTCCAAAATGTGCATATACATATTGAACTAAACCTGAACAATCAAAACCTGAAGGAGATGTTCCCCCCCATACATATGGAACTCCTAAAAAGTTAGAGGCATATGCAACCACGTCACTAGAAGATACTGATTGTCCTCCTCTTGAAACACTTATACTAGAACTTCCATCTGAATTTGTAATTCTTGGAGCTGATTCTCTCATCTGCTGTACATTATTCGATGCTACAGCTATTACTTGTGAGGTACTGGTATCTATAGCTTCAAGTGCTTCTTCTTTTTTATTTAAATCCGCTATTAAATTAGTTTGAGTTTCTTTATCACTATTAAGCTTGGCCAATTTTTCTTCATTTTCAGTCTTTAATGCTAAAAGTCTATTATTTTCACTATCTAGTTTTTGCTTGTCCTTATCTAATTGTTCCTTTTTATCCGTTAAAGTGCCTATAACTTGTTTATCAAAGCCCATTATCTTTTTTATATTATCTATCCTAGATATAAAATCATTCAAGTTATCCGCATCAAGTATAACACCAAGATAACTATCCATGCCATTTATATACATAACTTTTACTCTCTTGTTAAACAAATCCTGCTGGCTTTCGATGCTCTTTTCCGTAGCTTTTATATTATCCTGAGTTGCTTTTATATTATCCGATACTTTAGCAATGTCTTTTTTATTTACATCAACTTTCTGCATAACTTGTACTATTTCATTATCTAATTTTTCAACTTTAATTTCTAACTGTTGTTTTTCCTGCTTGATTTCGGTTAGTGAACTTGAAGTCCCAGGTGACGCTAGCACATTTCCAGTTATTGATAATGACATTGCTAGGGCAATTACAACAGATAAGGTTCTTTTATTCAATATTTCATACCTCCTTGTAAATATTTAACAAATCCCTCCCCTAATATACATAAGAAGAGTAATGCTTTACTCTAAATTACACGTCTAGAGTCTCCTTTAAACAAAACTTAAAACCATACTCAATTCACATTAAGTATAGTTTTAAATTTAACATGTGTATATTATATCATTAAATTGTAATACTTCTCAACGCTTATATTAAATTTTCTTAATATAAATTAAATTTTTACTGCAAATCCATAATTTTTATTGATAAATCAATTATTTTTACCTATATTTTTTAATGATATAATATTATATATAGTTGTTATTTTTATTATTTCATTTTAATTTTATATTTTGCTATTATAAATTAATAGAATATTTATAAATTTGAGATTTAGAAATATTTCTATCTCTAGCTACTTTTTTTACAGCTTCTTTTTTATTTAACCCTTTTTCAATATACATTCTTATATGATCCTCTACAGATAAATTAATCCATATCTCCATTTGTTCTTCTAAAAGTTCTTTTTTATCCCTACCTTCTATTACAAGAACAAATTCCCCCCTTATATTGCTTTCTAAATAATATTTTATAGATTCTTCTATAGTAAATCTTAATATTTGTTCATAAATTTTAGTGAGCTCCCTACATATAGCTATATTCCTGTTACCTAAAACATCTTTCAAAATCTCTAAAGTATTCATTAATCTATGTGGAGATTCATATATTATAAGAGTTTCACTCCTATCTTTAATCCCCTGTAAAAAAGCCCTCTTATCCTTGTTCTCTCTAGGTAAGAATCCTATAAATACAAACTGAGAAGTATTCATACCAGAATACACTAAAGCTGTAGTCACAGCTGTAGCGCCAGGCAATACTTCAAAATCTATACCTTCTTCTATACATTTATGCACAATTATACTTCCAGGATCTGATATTCCCGGAGTGCCTGCATCACTTACTAATGCTATATTTTTTCCGTCCTTTAGTTTTTCTATTAACAATTCGCTCTTATCCTTTTCATTATATTTATGATAACTCATAAGTGGTTTTTTTATATTAAAATAATTCAATAATTTTAAACTCTGCCTAGTATCTTCCGCGGCTATTAAATCCACTTTTTTAAGTGTATCTAAAGCTCTTAAAGTGATATCTTTCAAATTTCCTATAGGCGTTGCCACTAAAAAAAGTTTACCCATGTTTAACCACTCCTCTTATCTTCCATATATCCTATTAATTTCTCCACTATAGCTTCCATCTAACTCACGTACATATATAGGTACACCCCATTTTAAAAATCGCCCTCCATTGTTTTGTCCCTCTATAAGTACCATATTAGGAGCCTTATTTACACTTGGCTGAACCATTCTTATGAATTTAGGTTCTATCTTATATTCTCTCATGGTACAAATAATATCTGCCATTCTATCTGGTCTATGTATCATATAAAATCTGCCATTATCTTTTAATACAGTTTTAGCTGCTTTTATAACATCTTCTAATTCACAACATATTTCATGTCTGGCAATAGCATTTTTTTCTTTCAAATTTATTATTCCAGAATTTTTTAATTTATAAGGGGGATTAACTGTAACTATATCCACTTTGGACATACTCCTTAAATAATTTAAATCTCTTAAATCCCTATTAATAAATTTTATAAAATTTCCCATATTATTAAACTTTACAGTTCTCATAGCCATTTCTACCATGTCTTTTTGTATTTCTATACCTATTATTTTTCCCACCTGTGTTTTTCCAGCTACTATAAATGGAACTATTCCTGTACCGCTACATAAATCAATTATACTGGCTCCTCTTTTTATTTTAGCGAAATTAGCCAACAGCACCGCATCTACTCCAAATCTAAAGGCATCTTTTTTTTGTATAATACACAATCCCTTTAGTTGTAAATCATCCAAAGTTTCATCATTTTTTAATAAATTATTATTCACATAAATACCTCATTTTTTAAATTGATATTTTCAATTATGCTTTAAATGCTTTATATTGTCAACTTACTACGTAGCCCATATACAAAAATCCCAGAACATATAATTCTAGGATTTTTAAGTACTATATTATTTTATTTATTAGTAGAACTGCTAATGGCTCCACTTTCTTCAACTGCATTAAACTTGCTATTTAATATGACTATATCAACTCTCCTATTCTTAGCCTTGCCTTCATCTGTAGAGTTATCACCTACTGGTCTATATTCTCCATAGCCAATTGCAGATAATCTTTCTGGTTGAATACCAGCATTTTTTATAAGAAACTCGGTAACATTAGATGCCCTATCACAGGATAATTTCCAATTAGAAGAATATTGATTATTACTAATAGGTATGTTATCTGTATGCCCTTCTATCCTCATATAATTTCCAAGCTGATTTAAAATTTTACCTATTTCTACAAGCTTTTGCTGAAACTCCGGTTTTATATCTGCTCTTCCCGTATCAAACAGCAATGTATCGTTCATACTTACAATAAGTCCTCTTTCATTTATACTGGTGGATACACTTCCACTCATTTCACCATTTTGTAGGTATTTATCTACCTGTGATTTTAATTCAGATAACTTTTTTTCCTGATCATCTGTATCAGTTTGCTGTGTTTCTTCAGGATCTACAGTTTCTTTTATACTTGAAGTATCGTCACTTCCTATTACACTTTTTCCTCCACCCATAGACAGTTTTAAAGATTCTGCTACCTGTTTATATTTAGATGCACTTATATTGCTCATGGAATACATTACAACAAAAAATATCATAAGCAAGGTTATTAAATCAGAATAGGTAAGCAGCCATCTTTCTGTATTTTCTTCTGCATGCTTTTTTTTCTTCTTCATAATTGCTGTTTACCATCCATTTCTTCAAATCTAGCTAATTCTTGTTTATTTAGAAAACTTTTTAATTTCTCTGCTATGGTATTTGGGTTTATTCCTTCTTGTATGTATAATATTCCCTCAACTATCAAGGTTTTCTCTTTTACCTCTTTATCATCAAGTACATTTAATCTATTGGCTATAGGAAGCCATATAATATTAGCAGCTCCAATACCATATAGTGTTGCTAAAAATGCCACCGCTATCTTAGGTCCCAATGTAGATGGATCTTCCAAATTACCTAAAACATGAACCAATCCCATAACTGTACCTACTATTCCCATAGTAGGTGAATATCCTCCAGCACTTTGAAATATAGATGAACCTTGTCTATGCCTTTCCGATGTAGATTCCAGTTCCAACTCCAATATGCTCCTAACTGCCTGTGGATCCACTCCATCTACCACAAGCTGCAATCCCTTCTTTATAAAGGGATCCAGATTAGGATCATTAGATATTTCTCCTTCCAAGCTTAAAAGCCCGTTTTTTCTAGTTTTATAAGATACATCTTTAAAATAAGATATCAAAGAAGGCAAATCTGTTTTTGGAGGATTTATCATAAACTTAAATATTTTTGGAATTCTTTTTAGTACATCTACAGGAAAAGACATCCCTATAGCTCCAATTGTTCCACCAAATACTATCATCGCTGCTGTAGGTCCCAAAAGAGCTGAAAGAGTTCCACCATCTAATATGAATCCCCCACCTAGAGCTAATAGTCCAAAAATCAAGAATAAAATAATAGATATATCCATATTGTACCTCCACTTAATGCATTTTGCTACTAAAACTCTTATTTGAATCCTTTCACCTATATTTTATTAATCGGTTAAAATAACCTACTCTTTATACAATGTTTTATGTATTTATAAATATAAGACCATAGTACTTTGTTTCAAAACTTGTCCTAAAATTAAAAAGACTACCCTAGGCAGCCTTTTTAAAAATAACTTTAATCATTTACACTAGTCCGCTTGAACTGGTGCTCCTACAGGACAGACACTAGCACAGCTTCCACAATCTATACATGTACCCTCATCTATTAAAAATTGAGTATCTCCTTGACTTATGCATTCAACTGGACATTCTGAAGCACATGCTCCACAATTCATACACGCATCTGTAATTTTATATGCCATTATACTACACCTCCTTAATTTAAAAAATCATATGTTTTTTATATCCTATAACATTTTATCATATTTATTATAATTTTTAAAGATAATTTTAGAACACCGTATAACCTACATCTTCAAGACATTGTATTATCTTATCTTCTGTTATGAAATAATCATCATATACTATACTAACCTCGCATTTTTGTGTATTTATCTGACATGCTATTACTCCCTGATTATTAGAAATAATTTTTTTTATATTATTTACATCTCTGTTATTACGTATGTTAGGAATTTTAAATACAGATTTCATACACTAACCAACCCCCTAGTTATCATTAAATAAATGCTTAATTATATCCTCATCTTCATCTTCAGCTTCTATATCCATCTTTATCTCATCTTCATTTATACTTCCCTCAAATCCACCAGATATCATATGAACATCATGTATAGATATGTCCTTTATAATATCCTCTCCATCTTTAACTTTTATTTTTACCTTAACTAGCTCCTTTACCACGGAATTGCTTATAATTTCCCCTCGTCCATCAGATGTATCCACAATGGAACCTACTTTGGGCAATTTTTTTCTTATTCTTTCATAAGTATCCTGTTCATAATTTAAACAACACATAAGCCTTCCACACATACCTGATATTTTTGTAGGATTTAGAGACAAATTCTGTTCCTTAGCCATTTTTATAGAAACAGGTACAAAATCTCCTAAAAATGTAGAACAGCACATGGTTCTTCCACAGGGTCCAAGGCCTCCCACCATCTTAGCTTCATCCCTCACTCCTATCTGTCTCAGTTCTATTCGAGTTCTAAATATTGAAGCAAGATCTTTTACCAGCTCTCTAAAATCCACTCTTCCATCTGCAGTAAAATAAAAAATGACCTTATTATTATCAAAAGTATATTCTACATCTATAAGTTTCATTTTCAAATCATGCTGTTGTATTTTTTCAATGCATACCTTAAACGCTTCACTTTCCTTTTCTTTATTTTCATTATGTTTTTTTATGTCTTCTTCTGTAGCCACTCTTAATACATTTTTAAGTGGTGACACTATATTACTTTCATCTATAGCTTTAGGAGCTATAACACATTTACCAAATTCTACACCTCTAGCTGTTTCAACTATTATGTTGTCATATTTTTTTATATTTAAATTGTCTGGTGAAAAATAATATATCTTTCCAGCCTTTTTAAATCTCACTCCTGCAACTGTTACCATATTTTATTTATACCTCCTGCATTTTCATCAGCATAGAATCAAAAACTAATGTTGAGCTTACATTTCTATCTAATTTTTGTCTGATACTTCCTATAATATTAATAATAGCATTTAACTTATTAAATGAAAACATTTCTCCTATAGCTTTTAAATCTTCAAATTTATCCCTATTTATAATTAAATCACTACTACCTGTTTCCTTATATATTAGAACATCACGTATGTAAGATAACATACAGGTAAGTATCTCTTCCCAATTATCTCTTTCTTTAAATAAATAATCGGAAAATTCTAAAGTAATATTTATATCTCTGTCATATAATTTCTTAAATATATTTATAGTCATATTTCTTACTTCCCTTAAAGCTGAACTTGAAATAAACTTCTCTGCTCTTCCAGGTACACCATCACTAAAAGCCATAATAGAAATTAATTCCTGGTCAGATAATCTAGGAAACTTACTATTTAAAAATACCTTCATATCTTTTGAATTTAATCTATTAAGTTTATATATCTGACATCTAGATTTTACTGTATCTAAAATTCCATCCAGCTTTTCGCATAATAATATAATAAAACTCCCTTGGGGTGGTTCTTCTATAGTTTTCAATAATGCATTCTGAGCAGCTTCTGTAAGCTTATCAGAATTATATAATATTACTACTTTTTTATCTCCTTCATAAGGTTTTTTATTAATCTCTTCTATTATATATTTTATCTCTTCTATACCAATAGATTTTTTATTTTTAAATAATTTAAGTTTTATTATATCTACATATTGTTTAATTTGATCTTTACCTAATATTTTTACAGCCAGTTCTTCAGCAAACAAACTCTTTCCAATACCATCCTCCCCCACAAAAATACTAGCATGGGAAAGCCTACCCATCTTTATAGAATTTTCTATCTGAGATTTTATTATGTCATGGCCTATTATCCTATAAAAACTCACCTTTAAAATTACCTCCTAAATTTTAACGAATTTATCCACATCTATTACAAATATATTTGCTCCTCCCACCTCTATTTCCATAGAATAAGGCATATATACTCCCGTAGCACTTGCAACTGAAGAAGGAGTTGTTATAACCTGTTTTCTTGTCTTACATACCTGTTCAACATAAGCTATCACTTTATCTACACCCTCTTCTTCCACTCCTATCATTAAAGTTGTATTGCCTGCTTTTAGAAATCCTCCTGTAGTAGCAAGTTTAGTGACTTTGAATTCATGTTCCGTTAAAACTTTTAATAAATCTCCCGCATCATCATCTTGAACAATGGCTATAATCAATTTCATAAAACATCTCTCCTTCTGACTTTATAATAAAAATCATCTGAATTTTTAAAATTAACTTATAATAATTATAGCATAGTCGCTTATTTCAACAGATATACTTCCTCGCTATATTATTTATATTAAATTAAAATGCTTTTTATTAAACTATATATATTTTCATGAATTTTATCTACTGTATTTATTCTATTTTTTTCAATACAACAAATCTTGCTCCATTTATACTTATCTGCTACATATACTGCATTATTATATGAATCAACTAAGTAGTTATAATTACCTTCATGTATATCCTTTTTAGTATTTCCAGTGAATTTATTACTCCTGCCACTCATAAGATCTTTACTATATTTTGGGGGCATATCTAAAAATATTACACAATCAGGTACTGGTAACTTAAATATATTAAATTCAAAATCCCACAGCCATTCTAAAAACCTATCTTTCTCTTCTACATTATGGATCTTTGAAGCTTGATGTATCATATTTGATGTAGTATATCTATCTGACAGAACTATACCTCCTTCCTCATAGAATTTTTTCCACTGAGTCTTATAAGAAGCAAATCTGTCCACACCATAAAAAGTAGATGCAACATAGGCACTTACATCTTCAGGATTTTTTCCAAAGTCCCCATTTAAATACATTTTTACTAAAGCAGAGGATTCACTATTATAATTGGGATACTCCACCTTTTTTATGTTATATTTTTCATCTAAAAGTCTATTATAAAGTTTTCTTGTCTGGGTAGCTTTTCCGCTGCCATCACATCCTTCTATAACTATAAGTTTCCCTTTTAATAATTTCATTAAACTTCCCCCATCAATTTATTTTACAACTGAAATCTTATTATCTTTTATCCCTACTATATCCAATCCAGCTTTCACATAATACCTTATAATACTTAAAATATTCCTATCTATTATCTCTCCCATCAACAATAAAGGTATTCCTGGAGGGTATGGTATTATATTAACCGCTGATACTCTTCCCAATGAGGTTTCTGTATTTATTATTTCACTTTCCAAATTTACAACTTCATAAGGACGTAGTTTCATTCTTGGCATTTCATACTCTATCATATCTATTTTTCTATGCCTAATTTTTTTTAAATTGCAATCTTTTAATACTCTATACAATTTTTCGAATTCTTCTTCTTTATTAAAAGGAGAAAAAATTAATACTACATTAAAGTCATCACTCATTTCAGCTTGAATTTTCGATTTTCTTAAATAATCCAATAATAGATTAGCACTATGCCCTTCTTCCAAATTTATTATATATCTGGTAGAATCTAAATTCCACACACTTGGTGGTAATTTTTCATTATGTACTAATATATCTTTTTTTTCAATTATACTGAACCCTTTTATACTGTTTATTTTATCCCTGTAATGTTTACTTATTTCAATAAGCTTTTCATAATCTCTATGGCCATATTTTTCAAGATAAAACCTGGCATAATCCATAGAACAAAGTGCTATATAAGAAGGACTTGTACTTAAAAATATTTTAAAATAAAAATCAACTTTATCTAAATCTTCCTTATTATTAACATGTAAATAAGCAGTCTGCGTAAGACTTGACAATGTCTTATGCGCACTTGTAACTACCATATCTGCTCCCATTTTAACTGGACTTTTAGGTAGTTTTTCATGAACTCCAAAATGAGATCCATGAGCACAATCCACTAAAATTTTCATATTATATTCCCTGGCTTTTTCTATTATAAATTCTAAATTGCTGCATATGCCATAATAGTTAGGGTATGTGATAATTATTCCTTTTGCATCTTTATTTTTATCTAATATTTCTAAAAAATGCTCCAAATTTATACAAATAGGAGCATTTAATCTTGTACTTATAATATTTTTTAAATATACGGGATTTAATTTTCTTATAATTATCCCATTAAATATGGAGCTATGGCAATTTCTTTCTACTAAAACTTTATCCCCTTCGTTAAAACTGCTAAATAGCATTATCATATTTCCTGAAGTACTGCCATTAACTAAAAAGTAAGATTTTTCACTTCCATAAAAATCTCTAAGATGCTCACTGGCATCTAATATTATACTTTTGGGATTATGCAAATTGTCAACTCCATCTACTTCTGTAATATCAAACTTTAAAATATTATCTATAAATTTCCTTCCTATTGAAGTATTAAAAAATCCCCTGCCATTTTTATGTCCAGGCATACAAAATGATATATTATTTTCTTCAATGTATTTTAAAACTCCTTCTAAAAGCGGTAATTCTGACAATGGATTATCTCTCCTTTTATAATAAAACGTACTATAGTCTTTTTTATTCTCTGTTTATAATACTCATAAAAATCTAAATTATTTTCTAGTTTTAGTAATCTTTTTTCACAAGTTTCACATATTCCTCTACCATATATTATTATACCATTACTTAAAGGCTTTCCACATATTATACAATACTTTTTTTTCATTCATATCCTCCCAGCAAGTCCTATTATGAATTAACAAATTAATTTTATCATTTAGATTCTCGCCTTTTAATGTATATAATATTCAATTTAATTTTATTTTTATCCTAGTATTATATAATATTCAATTTATCCTTAAATTTATTTTGTCCACATAAATAAATTTAAATTTTAATATATTATTATCATATATATATATATTAATAATATCATATTCAAAAGTATACTTCATAAGCTATAATGTAAATAGTCATCAACATAATTTACCCACTTAACCAAGGATAATAATTATATCACATATATACTTAGGAGGGCATTATATGATATCAATTTACAAAACTATAGATGATACATCAAATAAATTACAATCTATAGACACTATAGAACATGGTTGTTGGATTAACATTATAGCACCTTCTGATGAAGATTTACTCTTAATATCAAAAAAATCTGGTGTCTCACTAGATTTTTTAAGAGCTGCCCTTGACGAAGAAGAAACATCCCGTATAGATATAGAAGATAATAACTTACTCGTAATAGTGGATATTCCTTTTACTGAAATGGAGGTCAATTCTTTAACTTATGACTCTTATCCTCTTTCAATAATCCATACAGAGTCCATTTTAATAACAGTTTGTTTAAAAAACAGTAAAATTCTCACAGATTTCATAGCTGGTAAAGTAAAATCCTTTTACACTTTCAAACGCTCCAGATTTATATTACAGATACTTTACAGGATAGCGAGTTATTACCTTCTTTACTTAAGACAAATAGACAAAAAGAGTGTAATGATTGAGCAAAGACTTCACAAGTCCATGAAAAACAAAGAATTTATTCAGCTTTTATCCCTAGAAAAATCTTTAGTTTATTTCTCTACATCTTTAAAGGCTAATGAAATAACTTTAGAAAAAATGTTAAAATTAGAACTTTTACAAAAATATCCTGAAGATCAAGATATTTTAGAAGATGTTATTATCGAAAACAAACAAGCTATAGAAATGACCAATATCTATAGCAATATTCTAGCTGGAACTATGGATGCTTTTGCCTCAGTGGTATCTAATAATTTAAATATAGTTATGAAACTTTTAGCATCCGTAACTATAGTTATGTCTATACCAAATATAATATTTGGTTCCTTTGGTATGAATGTATCCGGCATACCCTTTGGAAAATATACAAATGCTTTCTGGATTATATATGGAATTACAGCCTTAATTTGTGTGATATCCATAATATTCCTTAAAAAAAAGGATCTATTCTGATTTTGGAAGGTGATGGTTTTGTTAGGAAAAAAATTAGAAAAAGGAGATACTATAGGCATTGTATCTCCTTCAAGCAATGAGGAACCCAAAAAAATAGAAGAAAGTATTAATTTTTTGAAACACCTGGGATTTAAAGTTAAAAACGGCAGACATATTTACGATAGATGGGGTTATCTAGCTGGAAAAGATAAAGATAGAGCACAAGATCTTATGGATATGTTTTTAGATAAGGATGTAGATATGATACTGTGTATAAGAGGAGGTTATGGTGCTATGAGACTTCTTCCTCTTATAGATTTTGATATTATAAGAAATAATCCTAAAATATTTTGTGGATTCAGTGATATAACTACCTTGTTAAATAACATATATCAAAGATGTGATTTAATTACCTTTCACTCTCCCATGTGCAATTCTAAATTTGATTCCTCTACATTAAAAACCTTTTTAGATACATTAATGTTTGGATATAATCCTTTTACTATAGAAAATACTGATAATATACCTACAGATCACTTTAACGGCGACTATGTAAAAGGAGAACTTGCAGGAGGTAATCTATCTTTAATATGCAGCACAATTGGTACGCCTTATGCGGTAAATACCAAGGATAAAATATTATTTATAGAAGAAGTAAAGGAAGAACCTTATAAAATAGATAGAATGCTCACTCATTTACATTTAAGCGGAAAACTTCAGCAATGTAGAGGATTTATTATAGGTCAGTTTAGGGATTGCGACTTTTCTGAATTTGAACAAAGCCTAACTTTATCCGAAATATTTGAAAATAGAATACTGAGTTTAAAAAAACCCACTTTAACTAACTTCCAATCTGGCCATTCATATCCCAAAATAACTATTCCAATTGGAGCAGAAGTAGAAATAGACTTAAAAAATGGCAAGATACACTTATTGGAACCTGTAGTAATTTAAAATACTTTTTACACTAAATCCAAGTTTTCTATGACAAATACTTTGCTAGCTCCTATTTTATATAGAAAAACTACGCAAAGTATGTAATAATTAATTATGAGTTATAAATTATATTTAAGGAGAAAATATATGCAAAATAATATATTGGCAATTGTTAACAATGTGGAAATAACTGAAACTGATTTTCAAAATGTAATAAAGAGATTTCCCGGAGAAAGGCAGCAATATTTTAGTACAGATGAAGGTAAAAAACAGTTATTAGATGAAATGATATCTTTTGAACTTTTTTATAATTATGGTAAGGAAATTGAATTAGAAAAAAATAAAGATTATTTAGTTAAATTAGAAATGGCCAAAAAGGAATTACTAATTCAAGAAACCATATCTAAAATTATGGAAAATATTAAGGTTAGTAATAAAGAAGTAGCAGATTATTACACCAGTAACAAATCTATGTATAAAAAACCTGAAAATGTCACTGCAAAACACATATTAGTGGATTCTTTTGAAAAAGCTACCCAGATATCCAATGAAATAGAAAAAGGGTTATCCTTTGAGGATGCAGCGAAAAAATACTCCTCATGCCCATCTAAATCTGAAGGTGGTAACCTAGGTACCTTTACTAAAGGACAAATGGTACCCGAATTTGAAGCAGCAGCCTTCCAATTAGAAATAGGTGTATTAAGCAAACCTGTGAAAACTCAATTTGGATACCATCTTATAAAAGTAGAAAATAAGGAAAAAGACTCCATAAAAAGTTTTGATGAAGTAAAAAATGCTATAGAAAATGGACTATTACAAGAAAAAAGAACCCTTGAATATTCAAAATGCATCAATAACTTAAAAGATAAATACCCAATTGAAATCAGGTGATTAAAAGGTTCAGATGTAGTGTTGGAAGAAAATAATATTTAATATAAATTAGGGGTGATTTTATGAGTTACGAAAACTTGAAATCAATTGTGCACTCAAGTGAAAATATTGTGTTTTTAGGAGGTGCTGGAGTTTCCACTGAATCAAATATACCTGATTTTAGATCTGAAGCAGGTATATATAAGACTAAAAATAACTTTTCATATCCTCCTGAAATAATGCTAAGTCACACATTCTTTATGTCTCATACTGAAGACTTCTTTGATTTTTATAGAAAAAAAATGATATATAAGGATGCAAAACCCAATGATACTCATTATGCTTTGGCAGAACTAGAGAAGAGAGGAAAACTAAAAGCTATAATAACACAAAACATCGATGGACTCCACCAAATGGCAGGCTCCAAAAATGTGCTAGAATTACATGGTTCAATCCACAGAAACCATTGTATTAAATGTAATAAATTCTTTGATTTAGACTATGTAATAAAAAGTAAGGAGCTTATTCCAAAATGTGATAAATGTAATGGTTTAGTTAAACCAGATGTAGTCTTATATGAAGAAAGCTTGGACACAGATGTATTAAATACCTCAGTGGAGTATATACGTAATGCAGATATTTTAATTGTAGGAGGTACATCCCTAGTAGTATATCCTGCAGCAGGATTAGTTGACTATTTTAATGGCAGCAACTTAGTTCTTATAAATAAATCTACTACTCCTTATGATAATAAGGCTAATATAATTATACACGATAGCATAGGAAAAGTTTTAAAAAGTATACTTTAAAAGTATACTTTTTAAAACTATATTCTTAAATATAATCAAGTATATGGTTTGTGTTCCTCAGACCGAGACTTTGCCTCCAACTTCCTTCAGATTCCACCTCACGATGGACACCCTTGTCTTTGGCTAATGGTTGCTACTACCAAGCCCACAACAGACTTTCACCGTCAAGCTGTCGCCCATGCTGGGCGCACATATAAAAATAGAATGTCAATACGACATTCTATTTGAAACATATCCGGCAGCGACCTGCTCTCCCACAGGGCCTCCCCTGCAGTACCATGGGCACT